>Ga0180432_10005662_pt1 | contig 16521 bp, 11 predicted proteins | sample SS_ome_10_FD_132414 | JGI IMG/M metagenome (GOLD analysis project Ga0180432, IMG submission 132414) | Hypersaline lake sediment archaeal communities from the Salton Sea, California, USA - SS_1_MS_2 metaG | ecosystem: Environmental > Aquatic > Non-marine Saline and Alkaline > Hypersaline >... | reverse complement strand
TCGGGGGCGACATCGGCTATCTCGAGGGGAACGAGCAATTCTTCGTGGACGGTGAGGAGCGGCCCTCGACGTGCGGCACCGGCACGGAGGACTACTTCAACGGCGGATGGTACTACACCGAGGGGCTGTTCACCCGGGCGCTCCATGGCCTGACCGTGAAGCTCCAAGAACGGAGTTTCCCGGACGCGAAGGGCATCACGAGTCAATTCCGGGTCCAGGTGCCCGACTGCGTGCCGTTTCAGGAGTCGTTTATGGCCGAGATCCAGTACGGCGCCAACAGCGGCCACCTCGACGACCAGTTCGCGACCGTGGCGTACTGGTACCAGACGATGCCGGTCCGGACGGACTACACACCGCCGGCTGCGAGCGAGATGAACTTCCCTCGCCGGCTGTTGGTTCGTCCGAACGCGCCGGGCAAGGGGGCACGGGGCAATATGATCGTGGGTGTCGGGCCGCTGGTCGGCGCCGCGTTTGCCGAGAATGTCTTTGACGAGGCGGCTGTCAAGAACGCGGTTAAGGAGCTCGCCTACTGGAAAGACATCTCCGAGGGGTACGAGGGCACGAATCTGTCGTTGTTCAACTGGTGGCCGAGAGCGAGTTTGATCCGCGGCAAAGACGCGCCGACTGAGCCGCACCGGGGCGACGTGATTCTGTGCCGCAGCGGGAAACCGGGGGCCGAGCTCGACGTGACGCTGAAAAGCGAGGCGGGTGGCAAGGGCACGTTGACGCTGGTGCTGGTCGAGGGGCCGGACTTCGGCATCGTTGACATGTCGGTCGGCGATGCGGTCGTGTTGAAGGACGTGGACTGCTACAGCCGGGAGGTCCGGCCGAGCAAGATCATCACGGCACCCGTGGAGGTCACGGCGTCGCCCGGTCCCCTGCAGCTCCGAATCCGCGCGACGGGCAAGGGCCCGGATTCAGGCGGCTGCTCTCTCGGCCTGTACTGCGCGGGGCTCAAGTCCGCGAGCAAATAGGGGAAACAGTAACGCGCGCTTGCGGCACGGCGGTGTAGCGCAGCGTGTCCGATCACGGGGCGGTGGCCAGGAGGACGGCGAGTTCGAACGGCCCGAGGGTGACGGAGACGGGCTGCTTGCCGACGGCGCGCTCGCCTCTCGACGGGTGCCAGAGGAGGAGGCGCTTGCCGGCGACGCGCCGGAGGGTTGCCGTCGCGCGAGCGGTGGCGCGGTTCGGGTTGCGCAGGATGAGGGCCTTCGTGCCGTTTGGGCCTTCGAGGACTGAATAGAGCACGTCGCCCTTGACGGTTGCGCCGAGGGTGTCGCGGAAGGTGCCGTGGAGCAGGATGGGGGCGTGCTTGCGGCGGAAGCGGTTGAGCGTGCCGATGTAGCGTGCGAGTTCGGGGCAGGCGGCGAGCGTCGTCTTGCGCAGGCCCCATATCTCGGTGTTCGGGCTGAGGCCGAGCATGAGGGCCTTGTTGACCTGGTCGTAGGCGTCGTTGCCGGTGCGGACGGTCTGCTGGCGGATCTCGGGGAAGAGGTAGCAGTAGATGCGGCCGTTCTCGTGGCCGAACCGGCACGAGTAGTAGCCGTCGAGGACCTCGCGCGCCTCGGGCAGCATGGTCTCGCCGATGATGGCGAACTCGGGGTTGATGTCTTTGGCGAGTTTCCGGGCGGTGCGGACGAGGTCAATGCGGGCGTCGAGCGTCGAGGCACCGGGCGCGTGGTCGTGCGCCGGGTTGAAGCAGGCGGTTGAGTCGAAGCAGTCGAGCTCGAGGCCGTCCACGCCTCGGGCGGCCATTTTCTCGACGTGCTCGAGGTAGTATTGGCGCCACGGCGGGCACAGGGGACACATCTCGACCCACACCGGTGTGGGGCCCTCGAGGCGACGGCAGGAGAGGAACGTCTCCTTCCACCAGCGGTTCGTGCGGAGGTGGCCTTCCTCGTCGAGGACGGCGTATTGCTCCAGGCCGAGCCGGCGGTACTCGGGGAGGTCGCGGTTGACGAACCGGTGGACGTGGTCCAGCAGCATGACGTGGACGCCGCGCGCATGGAGCGTGTCGAGCATGCGGCGGAAGCCGTCCTCGCCGCCGAGGTCGGGCGCGGGGGCGTTGTCGAAGTCGGCGCCCTCGGCGCCCAGGGTGGTGTGGCCGTAGTAGAAGACGAGGTTGAAGCCGGTCACTTCGCTATCCCTGGCGACCTCGTCGGCGCACGCGGCGAAATCGTGGAAGACCTCGCCGAGGTAGGTCTTGCCGAGGATCTCGGTCCAGCCGGTGAAGTCGTTCATCCAGGCGGGCGGCTCGGCGAGCTTCAGGTCCTCGTGGTAGAAGGCGGAGTAGCGGTCGGCGCCCGTGTGCCAGTCGCCCTTGTGGGGCATGATGACGACGGGCTGTGACGTCCAGCGCTCGCCCGGCGCCAGGCGCGGCACGTGGAGGCCGAAGACTTTGAGCCAGCGGGGAGTGCCTTTCGGATAGAAGTGGGTGGGTGGAGGGGGCACGTCCTTGGGGTATTTTTCAAGTTTCAGGGCGAAGAGCACTTCGGCGTCGGGGTGGAGGGCGACGTAGAGGCCCTGGCGCTTGCCGTAGAGGTCGAGCCAGACGCCCTTGCGGCGGCGGGCCTCGAACATGGCGGTGTCGTGCTCGCGGACGAACTGGTCGGACTCGCGGCCGGTGTCGGGGAGGCCGTCGTTCAAGACGTCGCCGTACAGCTCCCCTTCGTACGTGGCGGCGACGAGCTCCATCGTGCGCCTGCCGCGGGCGGGGAAGCCGCCGAGGCCGCCGATGATGGGGAACTCGACCTCGTCGAGAGGGAGGTCGCTCAGGTTTTCGAGTTCGACGCGGGCGGTGATCTCCTGCGCGTCGTGCTCCAGGGTCAGCGTGAACGTGGCGTTGACGCGCAGGCTGCGCGAGGCGCGGATGCGGTCGTAGGCGATGACGATGGACTGCTTCTCTTTGTCTCTGACTACCTCGATCGAGCGCGGCGTCTGGTCGGAGCCGAGGACTGTGTCTATCGTGTGGCGGCCGGTGGGGACGATCATGCGCCAGGCCTCGGCGACGCTTGGGTGGGTGATGAGCTCGGTTTTGGTCGCCTTGTTCTTGAGGCTGACGATGCGGCCCTTCTCGTCGGTGGAAAGGGAGAGGAAGCGGTTCGAGATCGTTTTTCGTTTCATGTCTTTTTGGCCCATTCGTTGTGAGGTCTGCAATGACCGAGAATCATACGTGTCGGGCGGCGTGGCCGGGCAAGCGTTTTCTTGCGGCGGCTGCGGGCGTTGACACGGCGGGGCGCATAGGCAAGAATCCCGCTTCATAACGGACGAGGGACAACGCCAGGGGGACATGACGATGCTGCGATGGCTGGTGCTCGGCGCCGGGGGCTGGGGCAGGAACTACGTGCGGGCGGCGCGCGCGATGCGCGGGGTGCGCATCGCGGGGTATGCGGACATCAACCCGAAGGTGCTCAAGGCGCTCCGTGCCGACGGGGTGGAGGGGGCGCTGCTTTTCGACGATGCGATGGCGGCGCTCAAGGCGACGGAGGCCGACGTGGTCTCGTGCTCGATCCCGAACCCGCAGCGGATGCCCGTTCTCCTGGCGGCGATCAAGACGGGGGCGGCCGTCATTGTGGACAAGCCGCTGGCGCACACGCCGGCCGACGTGCGCAAGATCATCGCGGCGACGGCAAAGAGCGGCGCCCGCGTGTGCGTGGCGCAGAACTACCGCTACGGGCCGGGGGCGCAGAAGGCGAGGGCGCTGATCGAGGCGGGGCGGGTCGGGCGGCTTTCGAGCCTGACGATTGCATTCCTGCGGGACGCGCACTTTGTGGGGAAGTCCTTCTACGGGAGCCTCGAAGGGCCGAAGGCGATCGGGCTCGAGATGAGCATTCATCACTTCGACCTGATGCGGTGGCTGGCCGGGCGCGAGGCCGAGACGGTCGCGGCGCGGAGCTGGAAGTCGCAGTGGGGATGGGCCGGCGGCCACACGATGCTGCACGCGCTGCTCGGCTTCGGCGGCGGGCTGCGCGCGACGTACTCGGCCGGGTGGGAGTGCCGCACCGACCACACGTCGTGGAACGGGCGGTGGCTGATCGGCGGCGAGCGGTCGGATCTTCTCTGGGACGACCACGAGGACGGCACGGCCGACGTGCGGCTCGTGCGCGGCGGCCGGCGCGGGCCGGCGGTGCAGCGGTTCTCGCCGAGGTCGAAGCTGTTCTCGATGGACGTGCTGGTGAGGGCGTTCGGTGAGGCGGTCAAGAGCGGCGGGTCGATGCCGGTGCCGCTGGCGGACAACGTCAAGAGCATCGGGCTCGCGCTGGCGGCGGTCGAGTCGTGCCGCCGCGGCAGGGAGATTGACGTGGGCCGGTTCGTGGAGAAGGAGGGCCTGTCATGCCGGTGATTGACAGCACGAAGTGCGAGGCGATCCCGCCCGAATGCCCGGTGAGCGCGTTCGGCGTCGCGACGTTCAAGGCGGGCGAGACGATCGAGTTTCGCGACCACTTCCACGATGCCGACGAGTTCTACTGGGTCGCCTCGGGCCGGCTCGTGTGCCGCGAGGAGGGCGCGGAGGTCGAGGTCGGCCCGGGCCAGGCGCTCTGGACGCCGATGGGGTGGGAACATGGCATAGCGCGGGTCGTCGAGGACACGACCATCGTCTGGAGCGAGATGACGTTGCGCGGCAGGAAGCGCCCCGGCCACCTTCACCGCGGCGAGGACGAGCCGAACATCACGGGCATGGCAAAGGGGGAGTAGGCCTCGGAACTGCCGGGGGTCGCGGCGGGCCTGCTCGGCAGGCGGAGGGACCTGCCATGTGTCCCAAGGACGCCGGCGACGAACACATGAGAAGTAAGGGTCCGTTAACGGGGGACCAACACACTGAGAGGTACGAGGATCATGAGCAAGAGCACGTGGCTGGCGGGCGTTGCAGTGTGGCTCGCCTGCGCAATTCTTTCCCAGGGGGCAGACGCCGTATCCGAACCAGATGAGGCGAAGGGCCTTCGTCTCGTGCCTTTTCCGAAAGAGGTCGAGCTGCGGGACGGGAGCCTCAGGATTCGGGCGAAGATGACAGTTGTTGTCAGCAACACCCCGGCCGCGAAGCAGGCGTCACTGGACCTGGAGGACGATCTCGCGGCACTGGGGAAATACGACTGCGACATCACAACCGTCGGGCCCGGCGAGCCGCCACTCTGGGAGCTCCGGTTCTCGTCGGGGAAGGTGCCAAAGGACGCGCTCGAGGCGGTCGGGGAACTCCCATCGCAGAATGAGAGCTACCGGCTTGTCGTCACTCCCGAGGCGGCGATCGTGCGCGCGAGAGAAAAGGAGGGGCTGGTCTGGGGCATCCAGACTCTCAGACAGCTTGTGCGGGCGAACCTGAAAGGCAATGCCATGCCGTGCCTCAGCATCACGGACTGGCCGACGCTCAGGTACCGGGGATTTCAGGACGACCTCACCCGCGCGATAAGCTCCACTTTGCCTACGATGCAGCACGAGGTCCGCACGGGCTCGCTTCTGAAGTACAATTTCTGGACGTACTATATGGAGGACCAGTTCGCGTTCGAGAAGCACCCGGACATCGGGCCCGAGGGCGGCAGGCTCAAGCCCGAGGAGCTGAAGGCGCTATCAGAGTATGCGGGCAGGTACAACGTCGAGATCGTCGGCAACCAGCAGTCCTTCGGCCACTTCGAGAAGATACTCAGGCTGCCCGCCTACAAAGACCTGGCGGAATCGTCGGGCGCGCTCGATCCCCAGAACGAGGGAAGCTACGAGCTTCTCGACGACTTCTACTCTGAAGTCGCGCCGATCGTCAGCTCGAAGCTTTTCAACGTGTGCTGCGACGAGGTTTGGAGCCTTGGCACGGGGAAGGCAAAGGAACTTGCAGAGAAGATAGGCGTTGGCGGCGTCTACACCATGCACATGAGGAGGATCCACGACATCCTCAAGGACACGTATGGCAAGCGGATGATGATGTGGGGCGACATCATTTTGCGACACCCGGAGAACATGAAGGACATCCCGAAGGACACGATCATGCTCTCCTGGGGCTACGATGCGAGCCCGTCTTTCGACAGGGTGCTCAAGCCGTTCGCCGATGCGGGGTACGACTTCTTTGTCTGTCCCGGTGTGAACAACTGGTTCAGGATTATTCCGTTCTTTTTAAATGCCAACGGGAACATCCAGAACTACGTTCGCGACGGGGTCAAGTATGGCGCGCTCGGGATGCTGCTCACGTCGTGGGATGACGATACCTCGACGTTCTTCAACTACAACTGGCACGGAGTGGCCTGGGGAGCGGAGTGCTCGTGGAACGGGTCAACGACTTCGATCGAAGACTTCAATTCGCGCGTCGGCGCGGTGATGTTTGGAGAGAGGGGGGACCACTTCGGGAAGGCTATTGCGCTGCTCACGAAGGCCCACGTCGTGCGCGGGTACGATTGGCTCATGACCCCGCGATTCTGGCGAAAGGACAACGGGGACTTCGCGGTGAGCAGGGAGGTCGAGCGAAAACAGGTCAGGGAGATGCTCGATCTCGTCGAGCCGGCGCTCGAGCATTTGAGGGCAGCGAAGAAGGATGCGAGGTACAACACCGACGTGCTGGATTACTTCATCTTCGCCGCCGAGCGCGTGAAGTTTTTGGCGACGAGGCTGGACGATTACATCGATGCGGCGGAGGCGTACGAGCGGGCGGCCGACCTGGTCGCTGAGAAGAAGGACGTGCAGCCGCTTATCGCGAAGGCCATTGACAGCCTCAAGGAGGCGAGGGACGAGCACGTGCGGCTGAAAGCGCAGTGCGAGGTGCTGTGGCGTAAGGAGGCGAGGGAGTATGCGCTCGATTGGAACCTCGGGGCGTACGATGGAGTGATCACGTACTACGACGGCTTGATCTCGAAGCTCGAAGATGCGGGAAAAACCGTTCGAGAGACGGGCGTCCTGGCTCCGGCAAGTGAGGTCGGGCTGGAGATCGTCGAGAAGGCGGTGCGAAGGACACGTCCGCACGCGGTTGAGTCGGAACCGCTGCTTGCCGGCGCTCCGTGGGCTGAGGCTGCGTTCAAGAAGCGCATCGGCATTGTCGTCGAGAGCGGCGGCGTGGACCGGGCCGATCAGCCCATTGAGGTGGACGTGCCGATTGCGGCGCGGCGGTCGCGCACGGTCCGTCTCGTCGAGGTATCCGACGACGGCGCGAGCCAGAAACCGGTGCTCTGCCAGACGCAGGCCGAGGCTGAGGTTGAGGGTGACAAGACACGGCTGATCTTTCTGGCGCCCGGCGAGCTGCCCAAGGGCAGCAAGAGGTCGTTCTTCCTTTATTATGACCGATCGAGCGGTAAGGCTGAGGCAGAGCTGCCCGGCGCGGTCACCTGTACCGACGGGGAAGACGGGACGAAGTGGGTGGAGAATGAGCATTGCCGCCTGCTGGTCTCGCCCGTCGGCGCTCAGATTTTTCGGTGGGAGGTGAAAGCGCTCGACAACATGGACCTGACTCAGCCGGGCGAGACCGAATGGCGGGCGTTTGCGAACTTGATGGGCAAGTACCGCTACTCGACGCACACGATGGAGGTGCTCTGCGACGGGCCTGCGCTGGTCCGGCTGAAGTTCACGGACGAGGCAGGCGATACGAAGGTGATCAGCGCGTGGGCGGGAGTGCCGTGGGTGGAGGTGACTTTCAACCGGCCGGTCTCCGGGTTCTGGTGCTACGACAACGCCGGTCTGATCGGCCCACATAGTGAGACACCCGGCACGTTCCTCTATTCTGACGGGCGCACCGGCTCGATGACCGAAAAGGCGGGGGGAGGCCGCGTGTACTGGTCGGCCAAGTACCTGGCGGACGGACCGATGCTGGCGGCTATCACGCCGGAAGACCAAGGGCAGCATGGGGTCGGCCCGGGAGGCGGCGACGGCGGGATTGGTGTCGGGGGCAGCGCGCACTTTGTCATTTACGGCGGCGTGTGCCCGCAATCGCCGAAGGACACTCTCGATAAGGTCCGGGCCGCGCTGAACTACCGCGAACCGCCGCACGTGACGCTCTACGCCGCACAGTAGACAAGGACTACGGTTCCTTCCTGGCTGTAAGTCGGCGGCGGAAGCGGCTGTGTTGACGCGCGAAATCAGGTCGCGGCCCTCGGGCCGGCGTACTCTGTCTGCTTCGCTTCGCTCGCGCCTGCCACCGCTCACGGCGTCCTGCGGGGGTTACTGCTCTGCCGGCTCTGCTTTCTCGGCGTCGTCGGGCGCGTCGTCGGGCGGCGGGGCTTGCCAGATGACCTTTCCGCTCTCGTCGCGAATCTCCACAAGCTGCCGGGGCTCGACCATGGTTTCTCCTCCGACAAGATGGCCCTCCTGGTCGGCCCATTCTATGTCTGTTATCTGCTCGTACGCCGTCACGGTGACGCGGCCTTTGTCCTTGTTGCGCAATTTCAGGTAGCCTCCGTTCGTCCCGGCAGTCACTTCGGCGCGGCGTTTGCCGTTCCTGTCAGAGAGAGTGAGCTCCGCTAGATCCTTGTTCTCGCTGAGCGTGACGCGCCTTCCGCCTTTAGCGTCGTAGAGCCAAAGGCCGGTATCGGCCTTTTGCACCGATAGCACAATGCGTCGGTTTTGGTTCTCGTCATAAAGTCCCAAGCCCGACGTTGTCGCGAAATAAGGCACCATGCCAAACTCGGCGCGCTTGTTGCCTTCCTTGTCGACGACGACGAACATCTGCGCCTCGATCGTCTTGGGTTTCGGCGCGGTGGCGCCGATGAGCGCAACGACCCCGATCAGCGCCAAGGCGACGGCTGCCGCGATCTTGAGCCTGCGGTTCTGCTCCTCAAGTTTCGCGAGTCGTTCCTCTATCGTGGGCGGGGCAAGCTTGTTCGCGTCCATGGTCGTCTCCTTCTCTTTGTTTGCACCTGCTGCTGCTCAGGGCGTCGGGGCGGGACTATTCCTCTCCGGTTTCTGGCTCCTCGGGCGCGTCGTCGGGCGGCGGGGCCTGCCAGACGACGTCCTGGTTCTCGTCGTAGAGCATGAGGAGTGGCGAATCGTCCTCACGCAGGAACAGGCCGGCGCGGGCCTTGCCGTTCTTGTCCCAGAGCCCGAAACCAGACTTGTCCTCTTTGGCGACGAGTGACAAGTGTTCTTCCTCGTTCTCGTCGTACAACGCCAAGCCGGACCCGTCGTCTGAGACGGTCAAGAAGGCCCGTCTCCTCTCGTTCTCATCAAAGAGTAAGAGGCTGGGCTTACCCTCGAAGACCCCGACCATGATGCCTGCCTCCTGGTTCTCGTCATACGCGGACATGTACGGTTCATCCTCTGCGAGGGCGATGGCGGCTCGCACCACACCGACTGCGTTGAAGAACGCCAGGCTTGGTCCGTCTTCGGCCGTCGCCATCCAGACGCTCGGCTTTTCATCCTTGTCCAAGAGCCCGACAAAGCCGTCACCGTCTGAGACGCCGAGGCTGGCGCGGACCTTACCTCCCTGGTCGCTGAGTGCCAGATACGCAGAGCCATCGTGCTGGATTTCCAGCCAAGCTTGGGCGTCCTCGGCTTCACTCCCAACCCCTACGTACCACGCCCCATCGTCTGCGAGACCCATGCCGGCGCGTGCATTGCCCTTGTCGTCGTAGAGTCGCAGCTTGGGCACAGGCGCACCGTCGGCATCGGGACGGAACATCCCGAGTTCAGCTCGCTTCTCGCCGTCGGCATCGATAACGACGAACTTCTCCGCCTCGATCGTCTTGGGTTTCGGCGCAGCGGCGCCGACGAGCACGACGGCGGCGATCAACACGAGGGCCAGAACGCCCGGCATCTTGAGGCGGCGGTTCTGGTTCGACAGAACCGCGTTCTGGCTGGCTAGTGCGGAGCAGCGGCCTTCGAAGTTGTGAAGGCGTTTTTCGAGGGCGTCGAGTCTGTGGGCTTGCGTGTTCATGAGCGTGGTCTCCTTGGGCGTGATTGCGGTCCCAACACGGTGGGGAGCGTAGCGCATTTGGATGCACATTGGCGAGGATAAATGGCGGGCGGGGGGTAGAAAATAGGGACAGTCACCTATTTTTCTTCTCAATGGGGCCGCACTCGGCTGTGGCGAAGGCCTTCGTGCCTGGCCCGTCGCCGCTTGGAGGGCTTGAGAAAAATAGGTGACAGTCCCTATTTTCCGCGAGGGGCATGGGCGGTTGGGACGATCCTAGACCATTTTCAGGCCCTTGGCGATCCACTGATCGGCCTGGCAGTGCCGGCAGACCCAGCGCTGCTCCTCCCACTCGTAGCCGCCGGCGGACTGCTGTCTGCGCACGTCGTCGGTCATCTGCCAGTCGTGGGTGTGGCCGTCGGCGGCCTGGGGGCTCGCGGCCTGTTGTTTCCGCAGGCCTGGCGGAAACTGCTGTTTGTAGTGCGACATGGTTCGGTCCTTTCGCTTGCCTGCCTGTGTGAATCGAGCGATCCGCGGGCGAGAAGACAAGCACAAGGCAGGCCATCCTCAGGCCTTTTTTCGTGTGAGGTCAGCTCTGAGGTGAAACTGCTGCGGAATCGAGCGCGCGCCCCGGGCACGGCGCGCTTCAGGATCCAGGCGTTCGTATCCTCACCCGCGGGGTCAGGGTAACATCAGGCGTCAAGCGAAAGCAAGGGTTTTTTTCGGTGCTTTTGGTGAGATTCCCGTCGTTGGGGCGGCGCAGGGGTCTCGCTTGGCTAACTTCTTCGGAGAGAGCGGATTGAGAAAAAACAGGGACAGGCGCCTATTTTTCTGTGCCGGGGTGAATCAAGAGTGTCCGGCATCTACAGAAAAACAGGTGCCTGTCCCCATTTTTTCCGATGAACAGGCCTGTTATGCCGCCTGCGGCTCGGGGAGGTCGGCGATGAGGCCGGCGGCCCCCAGCAGAATGAGGAAGAAGAGGCCGAAGACGTGCAGGTCCATCTTGATGATGAACGACAACTCCGAGAACAGCTCTCTGGCCGACACGTCGCCGCTGGATACGGCCTCGACGAGGGGGACGAGCGAGGCGACGACCAGGAGGACGAGGCTCCATATCCACAGGCGGACGGCCATGGCGGCCCGGGCATGTGCGCCCTTGCGGGGCGAGGTGTTCATCAGGCACAGGATCGAGGCGGCGATCATCAAGCCCATGCCGCCGAGGCTGAGGAGGCCGATGACGATCCGGAGGAAGCCGCCGCCGAGTTCCGTGCCGAACAGAACCCTGAAGGGCCCCGCGACGGCGACGGTGCCGAACTCCTTGGGCTGGGTGGGCAGGACGAGGGCGAGCAGATAGAGGCCGCCGCCCACGGCGCCGACGGTGGCGGCAATCTTGCTCGCGGGCCGGAGGCATCGGGCGCGGCTCCCGGCGAAGGTGCCGACCATCCCCAGAAGGATGATCAGCCCGCCGATGCCGAGGGGCGAGCCGGTCGCGCCTCCGGCCTCGTGGCGTATTTCGGGGCTGAGGTAGAACAGGATGAGGACAAGGAGCCCCATGGCCAGGATCGGGAGGGAGCGGTTGATGCCCTTGACCGTGCGCGCGAGCGCGAGGGTGGCGATGCCGGCGAGGACGGGATAGATCGCCAGGAGCTTTATCAGGGCCGGGGCTCCCTCTTCAGTGAACATGAGGATGTTGAGCATGAGGAAGCGGTCGCGATAGACGGGCAGGAAGAACGCAATGAGCAGGACCGCGCCGAGCCATATGAAGCCCAACTGCTGGGCGTCGCGTTCTCCGCTGGCGGGAGCGCCGGGATACTGGGGCGGCGGCGCGGGGACGTGTTCCGGGGCCGGTTCGGGGGTCGTGTTCGTCATGTTCGGGCCTCCTTTTCACGAGTGGTTGCGCGTTGGGGCGGTCACATCTCGGAGAGGATTTCCTCCTTCTTTCGGTCGAAATCTTCCTGGGAGATAATGCCTTCGTCGAGCATCTGCTTGAGTGTCTTGAGGCGGGTCTCGAGGCCGGCGGGGCCGGCCTGGGCGGCGGCGGGGCCGGTGGCCTCGGCGTAGCCGGGCAGCGGGCCGGGCTCCGGCGGGGAGAGACGCACGATGAGGTGCGTGAGACCGACGGGGACGAGCAGGAACAGGGCCAGGGCCGCCAGGGCCGTCTTGACGAGCACACAGAGGAGGGGCAGCGCCCGCTGCAGGAGCGCCTCGTCAACCTGGGCGCCCTCGTCCAGGGCCTCGTACGCAACGACGCCGGCCGGCACGAGCGCGGTGATGAACAGGACGATGACGCTCCAGATCCAGAGCCGGGTGGCGGCGCGGGTGCGAATGCCCGGGACGGGCCTGGGCGCGGCGTTGACGAGGACGACGATCGAGGCCACGACGAGGAATATCTTGGCCAGCAGGTCGAGGCAGCCGGTCACGATCCGGATCACCGGCTCTCCGTTGCCAGCCTCGCCGATGATGAGCATGACGGGCGCGACGATGGGCAGCCGGCCAAGCTCCTTCGGAAGGATGGGCAGGACCATGGCGGCCACGTACGCAGCGCCGCCCGCCGCGCCGATGATGGCCCCGAGGAGGCTGGAGGGGCGGAAGCGTCGGGCGCGGCTGCCGGCAAAGATCAGCGCCATGCCCACTGCGGCGAGCGCGCCGCCCATGAGGAGCGTGGCGCCGCCTTCGCCGACCGAGCTGCGCGCCACCGCGCTGACATAGAACAGGACGAGCGGGAAGAGGCCGATGGCGGTGACAGCGAGCGACCGAATGAGGCCCCTCAGAACGAAGGCGAGGACGATGACGGCGACGCCGGCGGCCGGCACGTACAGCGTCAGCAGCTTGATGATGAATGGGGTGTCGGCTTTCAGGAGCTCGAAGGGATTCGTCATGACGACGTTGGTGCCGTCGTAGATGGGCATGAAGAAGGCGATCAGGAGCAGGGCGCCGAGGACGAGGAGGCCGATTCGCCCGGGCGCCTGTTTCAGGGCCGGGGCCTCTTCGGCCTCGCCGACGGCTGCCTCGTCGGGGACTACCCCCGGCGCGGCGAGGCCGGCGAGGTGGCCGCAATGGGGGCAGGGGACGCCGAGGTCTTCGAGCTCGTGGCCGCACTTGGTGCAAAACGCCATGGTTCGTACCTCCCTTCGCAGGCCGATGGCGGGGCCATCGCGAGGGTCCACGGTTATTCGCGGAAGTTGAGCCGTTCCTTGGCCTTGACGAGGTCGGCCACGATCTCGTTCATGGGCGTGGCGACCTTGTGCCTTTTGCCGAGCGCGACGATGGCGCCGTTGAGGTGGTCTATTTCGGTGCGGCGCCCGTGGCGGATGCGCTGGAGCATCGAGGGGTAGTGGGCGCTGGTCACGGGGATGAGCTTCTTGAAGAGGCGCTGGACGTAGCCCTGGGGGGTGGCGGGGTCGAGCTCGATCTTGAGTTTTTTGGCGACGGCGTACACCTCGGCGACGACGGCCTTCATGAGCGCCTTGGTCTGTTCGGTGAGCAGGAGCTTGCCGTACGGGATGTCGAGGAGGGTGGCGGGCCCGTTGAGGGCGCAGTTGTAGGCGAGCTTGGCCCAGAGATGGCGGCGGATGTCGGGCACGGCGTGCGCCTTGATGCCGCACTCGGTCAGCGTGTGGGCGATCTGCTCGGCGCGTTCGAGGCGCTTGGTCTTGCCCGCCTCGCCGATGAGGACGTCGTCGGCGCTGACGGTGACGGTGGCGGTGCCTGGGGTGAGCTCGGCGCCGAAGATGACGCGGCCGGCGAGGACCTGGCCGATGGGGAGCTCGGCGGCGAGGGCCTCGATGTTGCCGTAGCCGTTCTGCAGGGACAGGACGAGGGCGTGGTCCCTGGCGATGCGCTTGATCTCCTTGGCGGCGTCGGCGGTGTCGTTGGCCATGACCGTGCAGAGGATGAGGTCGTAGCGGGGCTTGCGGCGGCGGAGCAGCTTGGCCTCGGTGCACAGCTCGAACCTGCCGAAGTTGTGGGAGCCCCAGATGCCGTTGATCTGGAGGCCGAGGCGCCTGACCTCGTGCAGGTGCCAGGGCCGGCCGAGGAGTGTCACGTTGTGCTTGCGGGAAAGGAATCCTCCGAATACGCTGCCGATCGCGCCGGCCCCGTAGACCAACACCTCCATAGGCTCTCCCTTCCGTCCCGCGGCGAGCGTTTGACACCTCACGAGCGTCTCAAGTATAGTGCACGCGTTGTGGCGGACAAAAGGAAAATCGCCGTGCGCGATCAGGTGCGAAAGCTCATCCGCAGCCGCGACCTCTACGCGTTTCTCTCGACGTTCGACGTGCTGGTGCGGCGCGAGGTGGCGCCGGAGGTGATCGTGCGCGAGGCGGCGTGCGGGCTGGGCGAGGTGTTGTTCCAGGACGCGTACCCGACAACGGTGCCGCACGGGCTGATGGGGCTCGTGGGCGCGTGGCAGGCGGCGCAGTTCGTACCGAAGGCCGAGCGGCTCAAGCCGCTGTCGCAGGCGCTATGGTACGCGGCGACGGAGAAGCGGCACGACCCGGTGCGGCTCGGGCGGATCCGGGCGTCGAGCTACGGCAGCCCGTCGCACCGGCTGCGCGGGTTCGAGCACGCGCTGCGCACGGGCCGGCCGCGGACGGCGTTCGCGCTGTTCCAGGGGTTCGTGCGCAACCCGAAGCAGCGCTACATCATCCGGGACCGGGTGTTTTTCACGGCGCTCGACGACACGAGCTACATGGGTCACAAGCTCGTCTCTTACGCCAAGGCGTGGCAGCTCGGCATCGGGATGGGGTTCGAGCGGACGGCGCCGGCGTTCTTCCCGGCGCTGCACCTGACGATGTTCGGCACGCGCGAGCACGACATCAGCCAGCACGTACGCGACCGGCTCGCGGCGGCCAAGGTTGATCTGAGCCCCTACGGGCGGCAGCGCAAGGACCTCGGGAAGGAAGAGGCCGACGCGCTCGAGCACCGGATCCTCTGGGACGGCGACGACGGCGCGCTGGTGGACGCGATCGCGGGGCTCATGGCGGCGGGCTACGGCGTGCGGAGCATTCTGGACGCGGTGCTCGTGGCGGCGGCGCGCTCGGTCGTCAACGCGGCGCCGGAGCGGCAGATGCGTGCCGTGGACGGGTTCAACTACACGAGCGAGTGCCGGTTCCTGACGCGGTCGTCGCGCAATCCGCAGCGGCTGCTGGCGGCGTTCATGGCGCCGGTCTTCGTGCGCAAGATGGCGCGTCAGAGCACCACGCTCGGCGAGAACCGCGATCCGCTCGGCGGCGCGACGCTGCCCGACTCGACGGACCCGGTCGAGACGCTCAACCACGCGGTGCTCATCTCCAACGCGCCGGAGGCGGCGCGGTGCGCGCGGGCGGCGCTCGAGCGCGGCCGGGCCGAGGCGCTGTACGCGCAGCTCGTCTTGACCTGCGCGATGAACGACGGCACGCAGGCGTTCAGCCACGACATCAAGATGGCGGCGAACGCCATTGACGCCTACACGTTCTCGCTCTCGCCGAACAAGACGGTGCTGCTCGAGGCGCTGGCATGGTTCCTCGCCACGCTGCCGAAGGGCCATACGGTCTATCGCGAGCTCTGGGCGTAGGAAGGCCAGAGATTTCACAGAGCGCACTGATCGGGGACTACTGGCAAGCTGCTGAACAACCCGGTCGAGGTCAAGAGATCGTCGCATCTCGTGACGCACTTCTGTCGCCCCTTCTGGGCTCAGATCGTTCTCTTTCTCGTCGCTAACCTGGGGCTTGCGCCCCAGGCTAGCCGCTGTCGGGCCTCCGGCCCTGGTGGCACCATGATTCGAGCGAGGTTCGTTTTTCAGCAGCCTGCTAGATTTCTCGTCCGGTCCGGCGGGAGGGTTCAACGCGGCGGGGGCTTGAGGGGGATTTTCCTGCTCCAGAAGACCAGGTCCTTGTCGGATGTGACCCTGTGCGGCCAGGCGCCCGCACCGTTGTCGTCGGTCAAGTTGTCCCACACGCTGTAGAGGATCCACTCGGCGCCTTTGACCTTGTAGACGTAATCGTTGCCTGAGAAGGGGTCCTTGGGAAGCTGGCGCAGGTAGTCCGGCACGAGATCGCTGAGCGCACGCGGCGGCCGGCCGTTCTTCTTTTCGTAGAGCTTGACGGCGGCGAAGAGCAGGACGCCGCCCGCCTGCGCTTTGCTCTTGGCGTACTGCCGTTTTGACCGGCCCAGCGTCTCCAGGAGCCCGCGGCTGAAGATGCTCGTCTTCGGGAGCCTGCTAAGATACGCGCCCCAATCACTGCCGGGCCGGAGAGCCTGCCAGGCCGGGAGCGCGCTCCATGTGATGAGCGCGTCGTAGTCTTGTTCGTACGCCGCCCTGAGCTCGGCGCCGCTCGACCTGATAAGCCCAGCAATGTAGGTGCGATCCCTTGCAGACGCCGAACGAGGGCCTAAAACGAGAATCCATGCAAGCTCGGGGGTTTCCATCGCCATATCAATGGAGTAGTCCGTTACGTACTTCTCACGCTTCAGGGCATCCACGGGCGTGGGATGCGTCTTGAGGACACGTTCGTATCGCTTCACGACTTTGCGGAGGTCGTTCTCGGAAAGACTGTTGTTTGCCAGGCACGTCTCCACGGCGTCGTTCCTGACTGCGTGGCAGGCAATGGTCACCAAGTCGGTGATGAGGACGGGGTTCGACTCGTGGTAGTGCTCACACAGGGCGGCGATCGCGAGATAGCTGTCGAGCGCGCGGCTGTAGTCTTTGTGGTATTCGTATCGCTTTCCTT
>Ga0180432_10005661_pt1 | contig 16523 bp, 10 predicted proteins | sample SS_ome_10_FD_132414 | JGI IMG/M metagenome (GOLD analysis project Ga0180432, IMG submission 132414) | Hypersaline lake sediment archaeal communities from the Salton Sea, California, USA - SS_1_MS_2 metaG | ecosystem: Environmental > Aquatic > Non-marine Saline and Alkaline > Hypersaline >... | reverse complement strand
TGTTGAAGAACTCGGACGCAGATTTGGAGCGACTCCGCCGCCCTCGTATTACGAGATGCTGCGGTCAAATCCGGATGCTTTCCAGTTCTCTCCCGACAATGGCTGGGTGCGGCGAGGTCGGCGCATTGCGGCGGAGAGAAATCGCCGGCGCGGTCGTCGCTCGTTAGAAGAGCGCGTATTCCTCACGCAGGCCGCGCACGACCAGGGCGGGGTGATGGTGGGGAATGTGTACATGCCGGTATTCCTGATTCTCTTCTCGAACACCGACTCGGTTGATATTGCGACCAACGTTCCACGGTCAGCCATCGAGCAGAGCCTCTACGACACAACCCCGGCGCCCCCTTACAGTGTGTATAGCTACTATCGAGAGGTCTCAGACAACCGTGTGAACGTGTACGGGACCGTGTACGACTGGGCATATGTGCCAGGCGATTCGTTCGCTTACGAGGGAAACAACAATGGGTTGAGTGGGCAAGGGCCGTTGATGCGCGATATCGCGGCGGTATGGGATGAAAGCGTGGATTTCGGTCAGTTCGACAACGATGGGGAGGATGGCATCCCCAATAGTGGTGACGATGATGGGTTCGTCGACGCGGTAGTGATGATTCACCCTAAGGTCGACGGTTCGTGCAAGGCTGTGAACCCAGCCGCGCAGACTAGTATTTGGGCTCACAGGTACCATGGCGGTCCGTACCCAACGAACGACGTGTCCGCTGCCGACACGGTCGATTTCGTGATGCTCCGTGACTACATAATCCAGGGTGGGCAGGGCGGTGTACTCGGATGCACCAGCGACGAGCCGCAATCGATGGGGGTGGTCGCGCACGAGACGGGGCATCTGTTTGGGCTACCTGATCTCTATGAGGTAGGGGGCGACGGTGAGGGGATCGGTCACTGGGGGCTCATGGGCTCAGGAAGTCAGCAGAATCCGGACAGGCCCGCTCACCTCAGCGCCTGGTCTAAGGCGCAGTTGGGTTGGGTTACAGAGGTAAAAATTGATCACGACACCACTCTGACGATTAACCCGATAATCACCTCGGATACGGCATATGTACTGCCTATTCCAAACACGAACGAGTTCTTTTTGCTCGAGAACCGGCAACCACTCGGTTCTGACTCGATGCTTCACAGAGAGGGATTGCTGATCTGGCACGTGGACTCGCTGTTGTGCCGGTTGCGCGGGAATAACGTCAACGGGCCAATCCGGCCGTACGGTGTGGCGCTGGAACAAGCTGACGGTGAAGACCATCTCTCTCGGGGAACGAACCGAGGCGACAGGAGTGATCCATTCCCCGGATTACAGCACAACACTTCGTTCGGCAGCAACACCAATCCGTCGAGCCACAACAACGCCGGAGGCTTGTCCTACGTAAAACTGGATACCATCGCACAAGTCTCGCCTTTTGGGCCGATTCGATTGAAGATCGGGTTTGAAGCCCCGGCTCTGATAGCCGCGACAGACACACTTGCTGTGTTCACGCTGGGCGGGGTCGAGTACAACCGGTTTGATGACTTTCTGACGTCTGGAGCAGAGTACACGCTGGCAATGGACTCGGTACAACTTCGAGATTCGGGGCGCCGCCGCTTCGAGTGGCTCTCGTGGTCGAACGGTCAAGACCGGGAACACCAGTTCACCGCTTCATCGACCGGCGATACGATAATCGCCTCAGTGGCGGTGGAATACGAGTTGAAAGCAACGTTTTCGGGAACGGGGTCCGGCACGATCGGCGCCGACGTTCCCTTGGATTTGCCAAACGGTACGTTCTTGTTTGCCGACTCAACCGTCACGTTGGTGGCGGCACCGGATTCGATCGGACACATATTCGAGGGATGGTACGGATCCGACACAACTGCCACAGGCGATACGTTGGTGTTGCAGATGACCCGGCCCTTTGCACTCGACGCGAGGTTTGCTGCCCCCTTGCTTGTGGCTGACAATTCCCTCCCCATGGCGACAATGGGAACGGAGTTCGCGCATCAGCTGACTGCCATTGGTGGGGTCACCGGCAAGTCTTGGAGACTCGCAACGGGTACATTGCCGGCTGGTCTGCTAATGAGCACCGGCGGCATTGTCTCCGGCCTACCCGAGCAAACGGGTGAATTCTCCCTGGGCGTGGAGGTTTCATCGGGATCGCAGACTATCCTGGACACTTTGAATCTCTCGGTAGTCGCGCCCGCTCTCACGGTTACCGACATCCTGCTGCAACTCGTGGGTGAAGGTACGCCACTGAGCGCCCAGGACATCGTGTACCTGGACCTGTTGGGCAACAGAAATTCGTGGTTGGATGTTGGAGACTTCCTGGGTTGGGTGGAGGCAACCGGCGGATCGATGACTACCGAAGAACTGACGGCTGTTCTAAATGCCGCCTACTCTACGGATTCGGTTAACCCGGGCGACAAGCCGCGTGGTGAGCAGGGGAGGCAGCCATGAGATACCTCACCCTGGTTTCGATCGTTCTCCTGGCACTTGCAATGCCTGCATGCGACGGTCCTACGGCTGGAGAGATCTCGATAGATCTGGTAACGCCCAACACCAGCGACGGAGCGATCCTGTTCAAGCTGCGTGCACCGTCATCGGGGGAGTTCGGTGACGTGGCTGCGGCCTGTTCGGGCTGTCAGGTGTTCTCGTATAGGGTCACCGAGTCAGAAGTGTACTGCGTTGTGACAGGTTCACTGACATCGGGGCCGTTGGCTCGGGTTGTGGTATCGAACGCCGGTGCACGGGGTATTTACGAGATGACGATTCTGGAAGTGTCTGGAGTCGATCGCCGTTTACGCTCAGATGTTGGTTACGCTTTGAAACTCGCCAACTAGGTTGTTTAGCGTTCCCTGACCAGAATCCAACGGTGTTGCCCGGACGAGATGGTGTCCGGTCCAAGCACAAACCTGTCCAGCGTGATGGTGTCGGTTGTGAGCGTGCCTGCCATCATTAGGCCCGGCACACTCCCGTCTATGGCTGGCATGGATAATGTCAGAGTTCCATCGTGACGAATCGAATCGCTGAAGTGTGCGTAGCGACCTGGATCCTGGCCAACGTTGCCAGAGAAATAGTGGGACAACCTACCGAAATAATGTGCATCAGTCACTGAGTCGATGGTCACTGTGATACTGAGTCCAGGCATTCGCTGAGGTGGAATTCTGTTGAGTACCCAAGCCCCCTGAAGAGATGCCGCCAGGCTGCTTTCCGGCTGTGAAGCTGCGACTGCCTCGGTGGCTGGATGAGTAGTATCTGTTGTGGCAATCGTAGTGTCAGCACCGCCGCGGCCACACGCACCGAGCGTGATACAGAGTAACGTGGCGGTCATGCATCGGCATCTGGGCATACGTTACACACCTCCAATTTGGAAATTATAACGGATCCCTCCTCAACTCGAGCCGCGCGTGCTTTTCTTGCCTCACTTGCCGCATAGCCCACAAATTCCTCCGCAATGAGTGCACCCTTGCGACATCACAGTCCATCAGCCACCATTCGCCCGAGACCGCAGATTCCACTGGTTCGGTATTTAGGAGGCCATCCATGACTCGCCTCAGTTTGTCGCTGATTCTCGCTACTATCTTGGTGCTGGCGGTGCTTGCCACACCTGTGAATGCACAGCAATTCGAGCTCACGGTGCAAAACATCATGCGCGGCCCCGAGCTGTTGGGCACCAGCCCGCAATCGATGGGTGGTGGTGGGTACTATCGAGGCGGACCGACGCACACGTGGTCACCCGACAGCCGCTACGTCTACTTCAGGTGGGAACAACCGGGCGTCGATACTGCGGCCACGGTATACCGCGTCAACCCGAGAGACGGAGAGCTAGAGCGGTTCCCGGGCGTCGACGAGGACACCTTGCTGGTTGGCCCCGCCGAATGGTCGCCAGACCGCAGCCAGGCGGTTTTCTCACGTGACGGGGATCTTTTTCTCTGGTCGAATCGCGGCACCCGCTATCTCACCCGCGGTGCAGGTTCAGAGCGTAATCCGAAGTGGTCTGCGGATGGGAACACCGTCTTCTTCCAGCGTGACGGCAATGTCTTTGCGCTCGAACTCGAGACCTCGGGGCTGCGCCAGCTGACCGACATCCGCCGAGGCGACCCGCCCCAGCAACGAGAGCAGCAGCGCTCTGAGCAGCGAGAGTTCTTGGCCCAGCAGGAACGGCGTCTGTTTCAATTCATTCGCGACGGCGAATTCGAGAATCAGCCGTGGGGCCGAGGCGCACCCGCACCAGATTCGACGAAGCCGCAACCTTTCTATCCCGGTCAGAACAAGTCGGTACAGGGGCTGCAAGTGACGCCGGATGGTCTGTTTGTGTTGATGACAGTGGGCGAGCAGCCTAAAGATGCCCGCAGGCTCGAGATGCCTGTATGGATAACAGATGAAGGTTACGTGGAGACCTACACCGGCCGGACCAAGGTGGGTGACGAACAGGGTACATCGCGTGCGGCCATTCTCGAGGTTGCCACAGGCAAGGTGACGTTCGTAGGTGACAGTATTGGAGATGGTGACCGTTCAATTCGCGGCGTAGCGTTGTCGCCGAATTCGGGTCATGCGCTCCTGCGAGTGGACACCGATGACCGGGAGGATCGTTGGTATGTCGTGGTCGATCTGCCGAGCATGGAAACGAGGATAGTCGACCATCTGCATGACGATGCCTGGATAGGCGGCCCGGTCTCATACACCGCCGGATTTCTCCCCGATGGTGAGACCGTCTACTTCGGATCGGAGCGAACAGGTTGGGCGCATCTATACACTGTTCCCGTCTCTGGCAGCGAAGCCACGGCGCTCACAAGTGGCGAGTGGGAGGTCTTGGGGGCAAGCCTTTCTCCCGACGGCGAGACTTGGTATCTCACGACCAACAGAGAGAGCTTCGCGGAGGTCCATTTCTACACCATGCCGGTAGGCGGTGGTGAGATGACGCTGGTGACCTCAGCCGTGGGTCGGCAAGATGCAAGCGTGTCGCCGGACGGGCGCTGGCTCGCGATTGCACACTCGGAGGCGAATCATCCGGCCGAGTTGTATATCCAGGAGAACAGACCTGACCGCGAGATGCGGAAGATAACAGAGAGTACCACCGAGGAATGGCGCCGCGGAGATTGGATCAAGCCGGAGATCGTGATGGTCAGGGCTCGTGATGGTGTTGAGGTTCCGGCTCGGCTATACCGGCCGACTGCGGAGATCGCCCCAGAAGGCCGGCGGCCGGCGGTTATCTTCGTACACGGGGCGGGATACCTGCAAAACGTCCACAATTGGTGGTCCAGCTACTACCGCGAATACATGTTTCACCACCTGCTCGCATCAAAGGGCTACACCGTGTTGGATATGGACTATCGCGGTAGCGCCGGTCACGGGCGTGACTGGCGAACGGCGATCTACCGGCACATGGGCGGAACAGACCTCACCGATCAGGTCGATGGTGCCAGATGGTTGGTGGACAACATGGGAGTAGATGCAAGGCGAATCGGGATTTACGGAGGAAGTTACGGCGGGTTCATCACGCTCATGGCGATGTTCACCACACCGGGGGTCTTTGAAGCCGGCGCAGCTCTCAGGCCCGTTACCGACTGGGCCCACTACAACCACGGCTACACGTCGAACATACTCAACGAACCCCATGCTGATTCATTGGCGTACCAACGTTCTTCCCCGATTTACTTCGCGGAGGGATTGGAAGGACACCTGTTGATGTGCCACGGGATGCTGGACGACAACGTGTTGTTCTACGACACGGTTCGTCTGGCCCAACGTCTCATCGAACTTGGCAAGGAAAACTGGGAAGTTGCGATGTATCCAGTGGAGCGTCACGGGTTCCAACAGTCCTATAGCTGGACGGATGAATACAGAAGGATTCTGAAGCTGTTTGAGACGAATTTGAAAAACTGAGCGCAATACTGTTGCATTGGGAAAGTGGTCTCACGTACCTTTAGGACGTCCTTAACTGTTCAAAACGGTACCAATATGACGAATTTGGCTACACGTAGTAGACTGCTGCGGCTTTTGACACTCGGAGCATTCACTGTGCTGCTCTCTGCCTCCGAGTGCCCGTTGGATGACAACGCTCCGGATGGTGATGGCGACGGTGACGATACTCCGACCACGCCTACTGCAACAGTGATCTTGGTTCAGGCCGGAGACGATCAGGCTGGTACGGTGGGCACGACACTAGCAGACCCGCTCGTAGTCCAGGTAAACGATCAGTTCGGCGATCCTATGTCCGGAGTCAACGTATCCTTCTCCGCTGAAGCTGGTACGGTTTCGCCGACGAATGCGAATACTGGAGCGGACGGGACAGTCTCCACCGAGTGGACATTGGGTACGACCGCGGGCTCTTACGCGGTCACGGCGTCTGTTACCGGTGTCGGTTCTCCGGCCCAGTTCAACGCGACCGCAGCGGCAGGCGCGGCCGATGTGCTCGTGCTCGTGTCTGGAGACGATCAGAACGGCTTTCCCAATACTGCACTGTCCAATCCGATTGTGGTGCAGGTGCAAGATGAATACGGAAACGCGGTGGCGGGCGTAACCGTGTCGTTCTCCGTTCTTTCGGGTGGAGGATCGATAACGCTTTCAGCCGTAAGTGACGCTGACGGCTATGCTGAAGCCACCTGGACCCTAGGCACGGAGATTGGTGCAAATACGGCTCAAGCAAGTGTAACCGGGCTCGCCGGCGGTACCCTTTCGTTTGCGGCAACCGCTACCATGCTGAGCGTTACGAGCGTGACGCCGGCTCCACTCGTTGAGGGAGCGACAGCCACGATCACCGGGACCGGATTCGATCAGACTCCGGCAAACAATACGGTCACGATCGATGGAGAGGCGGCGATCGTTACGAATGTGGTCGGTGGGAACGAAATGACAGTTACCGTCCCCCTTTTCAATTGTCGGCCCGAGAGACAAGTCGACGTGGTCGTTTCGGTGAGCGGTTTCAATGAAACATCGACGGGCCTTGCAATGGAGCCCGCCACGGCTCAGCTCGATCTCTCGGTGGGGGAGCAGACGATCGTTCGCGATCCTGCTGAGTTCTGCCTTCAGTTCGAGGCGTCGCCGACGGGGGGTGATGAATACCTCATTGGGGTTGGTGCGGCGGCCGAATCTCCTGGCGGCGTCATGACGTTCACGATGGCGAGCGTGTCTGGCGCTGCGTCCAGCCCGCCGGCAATGCTGTCCGGGTCGAGTAGGTCATATCCTCGTCCACAGATCACCGTTGACCCGGACCTCGCTGCACTGCGTCAACGCCAGGATGAACGCGAAGCCGAGATCCGTGCATACGAGCGACGCCACCTCGATCCCGCCCGCAACCCGAGCATCCAATACGTTCGAGGTAGAGCGATGGGTGACGTTCCCTATGCCGCCGCCGCGATGGCTCCCTCAGACACCCTCGGTGACGAGCGCGTATTTCGGGTGCCTGGTGGCACGTGCAATGACTATACGGAAATCACAGCCACAGCGCGCGTTGTAGGTGAAAGCGGGATCTGGTACACCGATAACCTCAATCCCACTGATGACTCACTGACGCTGGCAGATATCGAGGCTGCCAGCGAGTTGTTCGACGACTTCATCTATCCCTTCGATACGAAGTTCTTTGGGGAGCCGACGGATATCGACGCAAACTCGAAGATCGTGATCGTACTGACCAAAGAGGTGAACACAACGGGCGCCGCCGGTTTCGTATACAGCGGCGATTTGGTGCTACGTACCAGCTGTGCCTACAGCGATGAGGGCGAGATCTTCTATGGGTATGTACCAGACCCCAGCGCAGATTTCGGTTATTCCTACAGTCGTACGAGTGTCGTGAACTTCCTACCGGTACTCATAGCGCATGAGTTCACTCACAACATTCAGATAAGTCGACGCATAGTCTATCATGCCGGCGAGAACGGCGTATTTCCAGCTTCTTGGATTGCCGAGGGTCAGGCAACTTTCGCAGAGGAAGTGGTGGGCCATGCTTACACGAATCGGTCGGCGGGCAACGACTACGGTGTTTCGGTGGTGAGGGATGGCCCACCTTACTGGTATTGGCCGGGCATAACAAAGCTGGGCTACTACTTGGGATATGGCGGTTTCGGTGAACCAGAGATTGTTACGGCGCCGGAGAACTGCACGCTATTCGGCAATTTCGACGACATTGATATTGGGGACTGTAAACTCTCGGGCTTCTACGGCGCCAGTTGGTCGATGCTCCGCTACTTGACCGATAGGTTCTACTCAGCGAGCGCATCGAATTTCCACAGGGACATCATTAGTGCGTATCCTTCGCTGGTGGGAGTGGCAAACATCGAGGCCATTACGGATTTGGACTTCGATGTGTTATTCGCCCAGTGGGGAGCGATGTTGTATACGGACAATTGGGTGCCAGGTGTGCCCAGCGAGTTGGAGATGCCGAGCTGGGATCTTCCCGCGGTCTTGAACGAGGTTTCTCCAAGTGCCTTGTTGGAACCGGAGGAAAGAGCGTTCGGTGAGTTCTCGGTTGAACGCGAGGTCAGGGGTGGCAGTCATTATTACTCCATCGTGAGTGCTGCTTCCGGCAGCCGCCCGGCGCTCGCGATACGCGTACGTGATATCCTGGACGGTCTTCTCACCGAAACACCGATGACGCCGATCTTATGGATCGTCCGAATCCAATAGGAGGAACGATGCGGCCTACGATTCTGTTCGCGCTTGGGTTGGCGTTGACCGCCTGCGGTGGCGAAGGTACCGACCACGAACGAAATGACCACGATAGTCATCGCGATCGCGATGCCGACCGTTCCCAACCGGAGATGCGAGCAGCAGATGCGGGTACAGGCATTGAAGATGCGGCAATCACGGCCGAAGGCGTGGTGCGCATTGTCGGTAACGACCCTGCTGCGCAGGTCGTACTTAGTGTCGGTGAAGGAGAGGAAGCTACCCAAATCGCCATCGTCGGTGAGTTCCGGGATGAACTCGGCAGGCTCTCGGGTGTCGAGGTTTCTATCGCTGGTGACGATGTGGCAAACCCGCACGGAATTCCTGAACGGGCAATCGATGTAACCGATTACGACGTCATCTCAGTGAACTCGGCTCCGGTGTTTCTCGGAGTGTTGGTGGAGCGGAATGGAGATATGTGGCTCGATCGCGAAAACCCGCTACGGTTGATGGGAATACCGGAGCGGCTACAAAACATGGCAGGTGCAAAGGTGTGGGTCGCGGGGCCGTTGGAGGGTGATGTGTTGCGTGTACAGAGCTATGGTGTCGTAAGAGAGCAGTAGCAACGAGACTTAGGGGAACTAGTCTTGGGTTGGGTTGGTTTAAGGCTGCGTGGCAAACCACTAAACTGAATCGGTTCAGAAAGGGTCGCTCATGTTGCGCTCTTTTTCTCGTCTAACCGTCTTGCTGGTGATGGTTACGGTCGTCTATTTGGGATGCGGAGGTGAAGACACCACGGAGCCATTACCAGAAGAGCCCCGGGCAACTCAAGCAGTGGTTGCATCCGGCAACTCTCAGACCGGAGCCGCAGGGAAGACATTGCCGGCATCCCTCGTTGTTCAAATCAACGACCAATCGGGCAACGCGATGTCTGGAGTGAGTGTCTCATTCACGGTATCTGCCGGAACAGGCACAGTGTCGAGCACTTCGGGAACAACAGATGCGTCGGGCCAAACGTCTACAAATTGGACGCTGGGCAAGGTGGCTGGAGCCAGACAGCAAGTCACCGCGGCCGTCGTCGGTTCGGCAAACATCTCAGCTACATTCACCGCCACTGCGACGCCAGGCGACCCCTTCGTGATATCGATGGTGTCGGGTGACGACCAGTTTGCCTACATGGGCACCAAAGTGCCGGAGTTGATCGCCGTCAAGGTGAGGGACGAATATGCTAACGATGTGCCGGGACATGTGGTAGCGTTCACACTCCCGACTGGGAGGGGTTCGGTAGATTCAACGGTGGCATTCACAAACTCTGCAGGCGAGGCAGTCACTGGTTGGACAGTAGGAAATGATGTCGGTCAGGACACGGCGTTTGCGTCGGTAGCGGGAGGAATAGCGGGAAGTCCGGTCGTCTTCACTGCTACAGTACACAACCTGCAGATATCGTCCGTCGCGCCGGACACGGTGCTCTTGGGTGGCACTGCAACCCTGACGGGTTCCGGATTCGACCCTGTTCCAGCGAACAACAATGTGATGGTTGGCGACCTCGTCGCCACTGTGAACTCAGCGACGGCAACCGCGTTGGAGATTTCTGTTCCCGAGGCGTGCCGGCCTGTTGGACCCGTGGATTTTACCGTAACGGTTGGAGGAATTCCGTCCGCCCCGGTATCGAACGCCATCACTCCTGGGGCCGGGAGCTTCCTGTCTCTGGCGAGCGGTGAACAGGAGATTATCCAAGATCCCGGAGATTTCTGTCTACAATTTGGAGAGAATGCGGGTACTGAGGAGTATCTCATAGGGGTGCAGTCGACTTCCGAAGCCGTCAGCACCATCACGCCGATAAGGGTTACTTCTTATTCCTCCGGCGCATCCATAGCGCCGCAAGCTCTGTTCACCTCGCTCGCAGGCACAACACAACATCGTAGCGGTTGGTCTCTCGATCCGGCACAGTTGGAACGCATCAACCGTCACCGAGCGGCTGAGGCGAGAATCCGGGAATTGGACCGCCTGAATTTCGACCGTGTTCGCACCGAATGGTCGGGCCCGCAGCGGGTGAGTGCACCAAAAACTGCGGCGGTCGATTCGACCGTATTGCTTGGAGATACCATCGCCGTTCGGGTGATCACCGGTGAGACCTGTAGTGAATATGATTCAGTCACAACCGTAGTAAGGGCTATTGGAACAAAAGGCATCTGGCTCGAGGATATTGAGAACCCGGCATCAGGTTACACAATCGCGGATTTCAACAACCTGAGCCAGCAGTTCGACGACATCATATACCAGACTGATGTGAATCAGTTTGGTGAACCGTCCGATGCGGATAACAACGGTCGCATCGTCATGGTTATCACCAAACGCGTGAACGAACGCGGTTCACTGGGGTTCACAACGAGCTGCGATTTCGCTGCGCGTGGACCATCGAATGAAGCAAGCAACGAAGGTGAGTTCTTCTACGGCGAGACACCAGATCCCAACGGAGAGTACGGCGACACGGTGACTGTCGCCGATGCACGGTCGTGGCTACCGGTCATAACGGCTCATGAATTGGTGCATGTGATTCAAATAAGCGGCCGAGCCGCCTCTGGCGGGCCATTCCCGGCAATCTGGATTGCAGAGGGTCAGGCGACGATGGGTGAGGAGATAGTTGGACACGCTTACGAGGGGAGGGCACCCGGTCAAAACCTCCCGCTTGAAGTGGCTCTCAACTGGGACGACACAACGTCATTTGATTGGTACTCGAATGTTGTGGTTGACATGGGCCTCTATTTCGGTTGGGCCCCAACCATGGTGGATGCCTACATAAACCTCGACGAAGCTCCTCACGAGTGCACCTGGCTGGACAATGACAATGGGGGACCGTGTTTAGAGGGACGTGAGGCGTATGGCGTCCCGTGGTCGCTGCTGCGATGGCTGTCGGACCAGTACGGTCCCGGCTACGCGGGCGGCGAAGCGGGGCTACAGCGGGACATTGCCGGTGGAACTACCGCCGGCTTCTCGCTGCTCGAGAACCTGGTCGGTCAACCCATAGAGACGTTACTCGCGCAGTGGGCCGCCACCCTTTTCTTGGACGATCGTCCCGGTGTTACAAACCCGGCCCTCCGGATCACCAGTTGGGATCTCTACGACATCTTCTACGGTTCACACGTGCTTGCCGATGGGGAATACAGTCTGATACCCGAGCTCCGCCTTACACCCAAGGATGCGACATTCACGTCATTCACAGAGACTGCGAGTGTGAGGGCGGGATCGACCTACTACACGCTCATATCCGGTGCGAACCGCGCGGGCACTGCGATTGCGATTCGAGATCAGCAAGACCTCAATCTACCCTCTCATATGCAGGTCTGGATTGTGCGCATGCAGTGATGTTGATGGCCGCCGAGTCGTTCGCGTTGACTCGGCGGCGGCTTGGGGAATGGACTCAGGCTTTTACGGTGTCGGTCGGTTCTTCCTCAACCTTTGTCATGGTAATCCCGGCGAATCCATAAACAATGGTGATTAGCGGGACCAAAAGGTTCATGAATGCGAATGGCGCATATGCCAATGCGTTAACTCCCAAAGTCGTGCTCATGAACGCGCCGCAGGTGTTCCACGGAATGAGCGGCGACGTCATCGTCCCAGACGATTCGAGGGCGCGCGACAAGTTCTCCGGCGCGAGTTTCCGCTTGTCATATGCGTTTTTGAACATCCTACCCGGAATCACGATTGCCATGTACTGATCGGATGCCACGGCATTCATACCGAAGCAGCTCAAGACGGTGGTCAACACGAGTGAGCCGGTGGAATTCACCAAGCGCAGCAAGGAGCGGGCAATAACCTCCAGCATCTTCGTCTTTTCCATTATGCCACCGAATGACAGCGCACAAATGATGAGTGCCACTGTGTTCATCATGCTCTGAAGACCTCCGCCCGACAGCAGATCGTCGACTGCGGAAATGCCGGTGGTGGATTCGAATCCATTGTTCGCAGCATTGATGACATCGGCCAACGAGCTGGATTGTGCCAGCATCGCGCATATGCCGCCGATTACCGTTCCACCCAATAGCGCCGGCAGCGGCGGTATCTTCTTCACCACCATCACAATGACTAGGGCCGGTGGTAGTAGCAGGAGGGGGTGGATCGTGAACCCGACCTTCATGCCTGACAGCATCTCATCTATCTGTTGAGCGTCGAACTCACCACCCGCGAAACGAAAGCCCAGAATGCCGAACAGAATCAATGCTATTATGAATGCCGGGGCGGCGGTGTAGACCATGTGACGGACGTGCGTAAAGACGTCTGTACCGGCCATGGCGGGCGCAAGATTCGTCGTATCCGACAGCGGTGACATCTTGTCGCCGAAATACGCACCCGATATGATGGCGCCCGCAGTCATCGTATTGGGTATACCGAGGGCCATGCCGACGCCAATGAGCGCCACTCCTACGGTTCCCGCAGTTGACCAAGACGAGCCGGTACCAAGCGATACTATCGCGCAGATAATCATGGTCGCGCCTAGGAAGATCCCCGGCGACAGTACCTGGAGACCGTAGTAGATCATCGACGGAACCACTCCGCCCAAGATCCATGTACCTATCATGGTTCCGATGACCATCAAGATCAGGATGGCGCCCATTGCGAGATTGATACCGTGGACCATGCCGTCCAGGATCTCTTTCCATCTGTATCCGTAGATCGTGGCCACTCCGGCGGCCACTGCTGCCGCACAAATCAACGGTATATGCGCTTCTTGTTTGAAAAAACCTATGGTCAAACTCAGTACTACAACCAGGAAGATCACTGGAATCACTGCGACGCCCAGTGGGATCTCTCGTTTGTTATCGTCCATGTGGATTGGCTCCTATGCGTGCTGTCGGTGACCAACAAATGTAACTGAACCAGCGGCATCATACCGATCGCGCCTGACCGACCCTTCCCCAACGGCCCGTAAGTCGTTACAGTGTCTACCTCTGGGGGCGGTAGCTCAGTTGGGAGAGCACCTGCCTTGCACGCAGGGGGTCGTGGGTTCGAATCCCATCCGCTCCATATTTAGGCCCGAAAACCGTCACGAATTGCGTGACACGTTTTCCGGGCCTATTTTCCTGCCCTCACATCATTCTCAGAAGTGACAGATGACCAAGAAGTCGCGACGAGCGCTGGACGAGGCCATTCGTTCGGCAAACCTGACCGTCAAATCGATGGCGACCGCACTTGGTGTGTCACAGTCCGCTCTTCGGCGCTACAGGCAGGGCAGCAGGCCGATACCGCCAAAGTTGTTGAAATCGGTGGCATCTCTGTTGCGGTACCAGGCTGAACGGCTCAATCTGAAGGCGAAGATGCTGGACTCCGCTGCAGCGGCAACCACTGACACTGAGAAATGACCGATGGCCCGGTGTCTCGGCGTGGTGTAGAATTCAAATTGAAAGCGATCTCGCATGGGCGTAGACATATGAGCGACTCAGCAAGCCCCGAGCACTACTGCATTGGGATTTTGGGAGACGTCACCTCGCATCTGGCATGGGGTGGTGGGTCTAAGGAAGCGCTGGTTGGTGTGGTGGGTGCTTTGTGCCGTGGGCTAGGCAGTGACCGGTGCTGGATCTGGATCCGCACCGCAGATGGGAAGGCGTATCAGGCAATCTGTGCCGAAGGGGGCGCGAAACCGCCCGATGGTCACGCAGATCTGGTAAAGGATTGGGTGGCACAGCCAAGTTCCGTGAGTGAAGACCCTGGAGCTCTGGTGATGCGAATTCCGTTGGTTCATGAGGGTGAGAGGCTCGGGCTCCTTGTGACAACCATACCGCACTCACCTCATTCGGGCTTGCTACAACGGATAGTTGAGATCGCAGGAAACGTGCTTTCCCCATTGCTGGCGTCAGCCGAGTTGTCTGAAGATCTCGCGAGCGAAGTGGCGCTCAAGACTCGAGAAACTGAACTACAACGCAGATTCACCTCCAAGATCATCGATTCACTGCCTTTGGGTCTCTACGTGATCGATCGTGACTACACAATCCAGGCATGGAACCGCAAGCGCGAGATGGGCACCCTGGGCATTGAACGAGACGAGGCGTTGGGTAGGCACGTGTTCGACGTATTGAATCGACAGCCCCGAGCCTTACTACAACAAGAGTTTGACTCGGTATTTCACACAGGCAAGATCGAGCAGCTGGAGGCTGATTCGTCAGCGAGTGGAGAACAGCGCCACTACCGTATCACAAAAGTACCAATGCGCCTGTACGACGATGATATAACGCACGTCATCACAATCGGCGAAGACCTCACCGATTGGAAAGTGGCCCAGAATCAGGTGGCGCACGCTGACAAGTTGGCGGCAATTGGACAATTGGCGGCCGGCGTCATGCACGAACTCAATAATCCTTTGGCAACGATTGGTGCCTGTGTCGAGGCCGTCACGGTCCGCAGCGATGAACTGGATCCGGAAGTCAGGCCCGCCATGGAGGAGTATTTCAGGATCATCGACTCGGAGCTCGCCCGGTGTAAGGCGATCGTCGATGGACTGCTGGACTTTTCTCGACCCAAGTCTAGAGTGATGCGACTGGAGCAGGTGAACCCGATTGTCGAAGATGCACTCTTCCTCGTGAAGCACCACGACAGGTTCAAGCGGATCGAGTTGGTGCGGCGATTCTCAGATGACCTACCCGAGATCCGGGCAAATCGTGAACAATTGATCCAAGCGTTCCTGGGGGTAATGCTCAACTCAATCGACGCAATGGAAGGTACGGGCGTGCTAACAGTGACCACCGGGTTTGCTGACGATGGCTCTGGAGGAGTAACCGTGGCGTTCGCGGATACTGGAATGGGAATTCCGCGTGACGATCTGCCGAAGATCTTCGAGCCGTTCTTCACAACCAAGCAACCCGGTAGGGGAACCGGCCTGGGTCTTTCGATCTGCTATGGTATCGTGCAGCAACACGGAGGGGTGATACGAGCCGATTCGATAATGGGTCAAGGATCGACCTTTACCGTCTACCTCCCTGTGGCACCTGTCGAGATTGAGCCATGAAAGTCCTAGTCGTCGAAGACGACCGCACGGTTGGCCAATATGTGAAACGCGGTCTCGAAGAACACATGAATCAGGTGGACCTGGTTGATGACGGCACAGAGGCCCTGAGTCGAGCGTCACAATCAGAATACGACGTGTTGGTTCTGGATCTGCGCCTGCCTGGCCTTTCAGGTATCGAGGTGCTGCGCACCCTTCGGGACAAAGGCGACACGACGCCGGTGCTCGTGCTCACCGCCCAGGATGCCGTAGAATCCAAAGTGCAGGCGCTGCGTACCGGAGCGGACGACTATGTGACCAAGCCCTTTGCGTTCGAGGAGCTGTTGGCCAGGGTCGAAGCTCTGTGCAGACGTCCAAAAGACATGGCTTTGCCCACACTGCAGGTGGCAGATCTCGAAATCAATACCCACCTTCACGAGGTTCGCAGAAGCGGCAAACTGCTCGACCTCACACCAAAGGAATACGCTGTTCTCGAATATCTGATTCGCAACAACGGCCGAGTCATGACGCGTACACTCATAACGGAGTACGCATGGGATTACCACTTCGATCCCGGGACGAACGTGGTCGACGTGGTAATAAACAGACTCCGCAAGAAGGTAGATCAGGGTTTTGACCGGAAGCTGATCCATACCATCCGAGGTGTTGGGTATCTGCTAAAGGCTTGAGATGCAGACGATCCGTGGGCAATTGGCAACTTGGTATGCCCTGGCGATGGGGGCCACGCTCGGTGTCTTTGCGGTTACGGTCTACGTCGTAGAGAGCACTTGGATCAGTGAGCGAATCGACGAGCGGTTGCAGCTCGAAGCAGATTTGATTACAGGAATTCTCATCCCCGCCGGCGCTTCAGTTGACTCGACGGTCGATCTCGAAACGGCATTCATCAATACTGACCAGCTGAATCCGTGGGTTGCATACCACCTCGGTGATGATGTAGCAGCGATGCTA
>Ga0180432_10005658_pt1 | contig 16528 bp, 17 predicted proteins | sample SS_ome_10_FD_132414 | JGI IMG/M metagenome (GOLD analysis project Ga0180432, IMG submission 132414) | Hypersaline lake sediment archaeal communities from the Salton Sea, California, USA - SS_1_MS_2 metaG | ecosystem: Environmental > Aquatic > Non-marine Saline and Alkaline > Hypersaline >... | reverse complement strand
TATTTTTGGATATATAGGACCTAAACTTATAACTGTCAAAAGTGAAGAACTTATTGAACAAGGATTTCTTTCAAATATCACCATTGCTAATTTACTTGTACAATATCCGAAAAATATTGTTGATGAAAATAAGAAAAGGATAAAGAACAAGAAAAAGGGTGATGTTGCTCCTTATAAAGAAGAGTATGATTTTATTATTAATTACCCAAATAGAAATAAAGTCTTTGATTATATAATAAAAAATATAAATACTCATGATAATGTTTTGATTTTGTGTGAAAGAATCGACCATTTAAAACTGATATCTGAACATATCAAAGAGTTGTGTGGGAGACTCGGACGTAAGCAATTCATAATTCATGGTAGTGTGGACGCACATAAGAGAGAAGAGATAAGACAATTTACTGAAAAAAATGATGGTGTTGTAATTGTTGCAACATATGGAACAATGTCAACAGGTATTAATATCAAAAAACTCCATCATATAATTGCAGCAAGTTCTTATAAATCAAAGATTAAAGTGCTTCAGTCTATTGGTAGAGGATTGAGATTACACGAAACTAAAAACCAAATGATTTGGTGGGATATAGTTGATGATATGCGTTGGGAAAAAAGAAAACGTAAGAATCAAAAAGATAAATATGATTACAATTATTTGTTCAAACAATTTCTCACAAGGTTAAGATATTATAAAGAACAGAATTTCAATTATGTGAATAAAACAATAGACTTAACAAAAATATAAGGGGTTTTGTATGAGTAAACATAAAGATTATTTGGCTGAATATTCTTCAACTTTTTTGGGAAAAGAAGAAAAAACTAAAAAGATAGATGGTTATGAATCTGAAGTCTATGATGAAATTGAAAGATTTGAAGAGGAGATTACAGAGAATGGTGATTTGTATGCAGTATTTGAAGAGGTTAATAATGTTTTAAAGAAACCTTGTTATTCTTCAATTCAATCAATTACACCATCAATGGATGTGAATAATGAATCGCTTCATATTTATGCAGTTACTAAAGATGATTGTCCTAAAAATGAAGAACTGTTGCAGAATTATGTGAAAGATTTACAAGAAGCAACTAAAAGTAAATTAAAATTCCATGCACAGATTGATGAATTTGTATTGGATGGACTTAAAAAATTTGAAATGAAATTGTTAGTAACACGTAAAAAATAGGAGAATTAAATGGAAACGAGCGAAAAGATAAAAGAAATCTTAAAAACTATGGCTTCTTTTGATGTTGAAAAAGATTTACAAGATAATGAAGCGAGAGTTGAATTTGTTAATTATTTTTCAGAAATAGTGAATACTGAAGATGATATTGGACAAGCATTCTTAAAAGAATTAATTGGTAAAATGGGTGATATATTGGTTGATATGAATCTTGCAGAACCAGACGTTGAAGAAACAGATGAAGGAGATTCTGTTGAAGAAAATTGTCTGTTTAATTTGAATGTTGCTGACCGTGCAAATGATTTTTTAATGGAATAGTAGGAGGAATATAATGGGAGGATTCTTAAAATACCTTGATAAAATGGAAAATGATTTTAGTACAGGTTCTGTTAAGAAAAAAGAAAAATATGTAGAAAAAATTGTTGAACAAGAAGATATGTATGTTGATGAAGTTGAAGAAGATATTTCTGAATCTGAGTCATATGATATTTCTATTTATAAAAAAAGAATGGTGAATGAGCTTTTTAATTTGGGATTAAGTAAACCTAAAATAAATGCTGTTATTCAAAATGTTTTTAGTGAAGACTACGAAGATGATGGTATTATGGTTGAATATGATGAACCTCAAGTTATGAGACAACCACAAAGGAAAATGTCTTTTAAAGAACGTATGCATAAAATGAAACAGCAACAGCAACAAGGTTATTATTCTCAACAACAGGGAATACCTCAAAATTCTAAGTTTTTGAAAAAAACTGCTGATGTTGCTGCTGATATTTTAGCTGGTGTTCCGAGTAGTGATGACCCATATTATGCTCCAAGTGAAATGGGGGTGGGTGGTGGTATGCAACAACCAATGATGAATCAACCACAACAATACTATGGACAACAGCCACCAATACCGAATTATAATAGACCGATTGGGAATCAATTTCCGGGGAGACCTCCAATGCCACAACAAATGGCACCACAAGGTCCACCTCCACCACCAATGCCGATGGCAACAATTAATGACGCTAATGTTGGTTCTGTGGCAGTGGCACCACAACAATCAATGTTGAAAATGCCTGAAGGATTTGAAAATTTTAAGCCTGAAGGTGAAAAACTTGGTGAAAGTAAAAATATACCTATACAATCTCAAGTTCAGGTGGCTATGGGTATACTGGATGAGCCTCGAGGTACTTCGGTATGTGAAAAACCTGCTAAGATTGGTGAAGTTAAACAGGGTGAAGTTCATAATGTTGAATTTGGACAACCACAACAACCACCTGCACAAGCACAGGTGGATAATAATACAAACGCTATATTGGAAGCACCGTCTGGTCCTCCTCCAGTTGCACTACAAGCAATGGGTGGAACAGCAGACCACGCTTCACAATTATTATAAGGAGAAAATAAATGGCAACAAGTTATGTTTTTGACCATGTAAAGTTATTGATTGCAAAAGGTGAACTTAAATTTTATAATATACCAGCCGATGGTTTTAGACTTGCATTGGTTACATCTGCTGCATTCGATAATTTTGCAACGGGGGCATTTAGTGATTATATGTATTGGAATCAAGTATCTGGTTCTGAAATAAATGCACCGGGTAGTGGATATAATTATACTGGATATACTGGACCAGAATCATTGATTAACAATGGTACATTGGAAGAGGATGTGGATGGGTTTACACAATTAAAAGTGTCTGCTTCTGATATTGCATATCCTATTTCAACAATAGAAGCTGATGGTGCTGTGGTGTATAAAAATGACGCTCAGGGTACATTGGTAACTGCTATTCACTTCGGTGAAAAGAAATCATCAAATAATGGTTCTTTTATCATTGATTTATCAACTGATGGATGGATTAGAATACACTAAGGAGAGATAAATGGCAGATATAATACCTCATTATTTTATATATCAAATATCAACTAAGAAAGTTGATTTTAATTCGGATGAAATTAAAGCAATTTTATGTGAGGGTACTTATGATGAATCTGTACTTAGGGATGTTCAAACATATGCTGATGTTAGTGCTAATGAAATAACATCGGGAAATGGATATCCTACTGGTGGAATTGTCGTGAGTGGTACAAGTGCAACTGTTGATGACGCTAATAATAGGGTGGCTTATCATTGTGATGATTTGTATTTCGTTGCAAGTGGTGGAGATATAGGACCGGCACGTTATAGTGTTATGTATGACCCTGAAGGAGAAAATACGATTATTTATATATTTGATTTTGGTGAAAATAAGAATGTTTGTGATGGTGCTAATTTAAGGATTCAAGTAGATAGTGAAGCCTTTATGAAAGCATATCAAAAGACTACGTAAGGAGAATAATAAATGCCAAGTGCTACATATTCACCAACAACAAGAGTGTGGTTAAATTTAGAAAATGCGTCACCAATTCAGAAAGGTGCTAATACTGGACAAATTGGTAAATATCTTAGAGCTGGAAGTACATATTGTGATGAAACTATTTTACAATTTTTAGGAGTTTCTGCATTAGATGGTGCAACTATTGATGATGTGTGGCTAAGGTTTACATTAGGAATGGATAACTGGCCCATTGCTCAAACAGGTTATTTATTTGAGCAGGATAAAACAGCCCCTTCTTCATGGACAAGTCCCAATCCAAAATTTAGTGACTTTGCGTCAACGGCATGGGCTACTCAATTGGATACGGTGGCGTTAGCTTCTTCTAACTCTAATACAGAATATACGTTTAATAGTTCGAGTTTAACTACGTTGGTGCAATCTTGGGTGGATGATAGTAATGATAATTGGGGAGTTATAATTGGGGCTAATCCAGTTTTCTTTTCATATTATGCAACGTTGACAACAGCGTCACTGGATATTTCTTATACACCTGCTGTTACAGATAAACCTGTGAATGCATTACATCATTATAAAATGAGAAGACGATAAATGGAGAAAAATGAATGAATGTTTTAAGATATAATACAAGTGCAACGGTAAAATTAGGACCGTTTGTGAGTTCTGCTGATGGATATACGGAACAAACAAGTTTAACATTGAGTCAATCTGATATTCGATTATCAAAAAATGGTGGAGATTTTGCTCAGAAAGATGAAACATCTTCCGGTACTCATGATGAGAATGGATGGTATGATGTCAATCTAAGTGCTTCTGATATAGATACAATGGGTAGATTGGATATTGCTGTCTCTGAGGGTGGAACGTTGCCTGTGTGGGCAACATTTATGGTGATGTCTGAACAAGAATATGACGCATTGTATGGTGATGAAACATTAAGAGCTGACTTGCGAGAAATACAAGGTGTATCTACATCTGCAAATGACGCAACATTGTCACTTAGAAATTTGAGTATTATTAACGATAATAGTACAAGTGCTGCTCTTCATATTCAACATACGAGTACTCAAGAGGGTGTTTATATTAAAGGTGATACTAATAGTCCGGGCTTGAGAATTGACCCGGGTAGTGGACCTGGATTACCTAAAGGAATTTATGTTGGTGGTATTGATGTTGCTGGTGATTTTGATATTACTGGAGGCTTTCTTGTTGGTGATGGAATTCAAGCGTCTGCAACAAATTTAGATGAAGTGAGTAATGAGGCTAATTTAAAATATATTGATGATATATCACTATCTGGACATGATGCTGTGTTGAGATTAAAACAATTGAGTTTACAATCTAATGACGCAGCAATACCATTGAGAGTTGAAGCTACAAATTTTAATGATGCTGTCTATATAAAAGGTTTTGGTACTGGGCATGGGATAAATGTGCTTGGTGGTAGTACAGCCGCTGCTGTGAATTTATATGGTGGTACTAATGGTCTTAAAATTGAATCATTAGGTGCAAATGACGCTGTATATATATCGAGTCCTCTTCGTGGTATTTACGTTGAGGGAGATAAAGGTGGAGTCTATGTTAAAGCATTAAGTCAAGGACATGGATTAGGATTATCTGGTCACCCGGGTACTGGTCACGGTCTTGACATATATGGAGATGCTGGTATAGTTGCAAAAGGTGTAGCTGGACTTGGATATGGTATGGTATTGTCTGGTATGGGTGCAGGTCAAGCAGGATTATTAACAAATGGTGCTGAGGGGTTAGTGGCAAGTGCGACAAATCTTGATGAAGTTACATGTGATGTTGATTTGTCAGAAGTTGCTACAAGTGCTGCATTAGAAAGTGTCGCAAGTGATGTAACAACAATAGATGGAAAAGTTGACATTATTGATGGCGTTGTTGATAATATTTATAAAGATATGGCGACAAGTGCTGTTTTGGATAATGTTAGTGCTGCAGTTTCTGAAATACCGACTGATAATAATGGTATAACAGTTTCAGCAAATAATCTTGATGAGGTTGACATTAGTGGACAAAGCGTTGTGGCTTCTGCTTCAAATTTAGATGAAGTGGATATTTCAGGTCAATCAGTTTCAGCTAATAATTTAGATGAGGTTGATATTAGTGGACAAAGTGTTTCAGCAAATAACTTGGATGAAATTAATATTGTTTCTGTTTCAGCAAGTAATTTAGATGAAGTGGACATTTCAGGTCAAGCAGTTTCAGCAAATAATCTTGATGAAATTGATATTACAGGTCAGTATGTTGTGGCTTCTGCTTCAAATTTAGATGAAGTGGATATCAGTGGTCAGGCAGTGTCTGCAAATAACCTTGATGAAATTGATATAGATTTAACTCCTTTAGCTACATCGGCTGCTTTACAAGTTGTTGATAATAATGTGGATACAATAGTTTCTGTATTACCACCTGCTGATATCATTGCGGGTAAAAATGATATTGATGCTATTTTGGTTAATACTCGATTTAAAGCAACTGTTCCAAATCAAGCGATTGTTCCTGAATCTGGTTATTATCCATATGAGTTGGTTGCTCATCTTTATAATAGTTCAGGTTCAATGGAAGACCCTGATAATGATAAAATATATGTACAGATTAAAGCTGTTTCTGGCACTGTTTACAAAAATGAGTTATATGATGATGTTGCGACTACAACACCTGCAACTTCAGGAACAAATGTTAATTTTCAACCAGAATATTATGAAATGGTGAAAGTTAATACTGGATATTATCATTTATTTTATAAACTCTCTGCTTCAGAAGTTAACAACCAATGGGTTGCAACATTTGGGTATGAAGAAAATGGTGAAGTGCTTTATAATTCTCGAACAACTATTATATTGGAACAAACACCGGGGGTAACAACACTTGCTGATAATAATACAAATAAGGATATTATTAGAGAATCTATGGGTCGTGTTGATGGTGTAGAGGCTTCAATTGATGATAAATTAAATAATATTTATTCTGATATGGGTACATCTGCGAGACAAGTTACAATCAATACAAACATATTGGAAACTTCTGCTGCTGTTGACCAAATACCAACTGATAATAATGGTATTAATGTTTCAGCTACAAATCTTAATGAAGTTGATATTAGTGGACAAAGTGTTTCAGCTTCTAATTTGGATGAAGTTGATATTAGTGGACAAAGTGTTTCAGCAAATAATCTTGATGAAATTAATATTGTATCAGTTTCAGCTTCTAATTTGGATGAAGTTGATATTAGTGGACAAAGTGTTTCAGCAAATAATCTTGATGAAATTAATATTGTATCAGTTTCAGCAAATAACCTTGATGAAGTTGATATTAGTGGACAAAGTGTTTCAGCAAATAATTTAGATGAAGTAGATGTGTCAGGTCAATTTGTTGTCGCTTCAGCTTCTAATTTGGATGAAATAGTTTCTGTTTCAGCAAATAATCTTGATGAAGTTGATATTAGTGGACAAAGTGTTTCAGCAAATAATCTTGATGAAGTTGATATTTCAGGGCAAAGTGTTTCAGCAAATAATCTTGATGAAGTAGATGTGTCAGGTCAATTTGTTGTCGCTTCAGCTTCTAATTTGGATGAAATAGTTTCTGTTTCAGCAAATAATCTTGATGAAGTTGACATTTCAGGACAAAGTGTTTCTGCGAATAACTTGGATGAGATTAATATTACAGGTCAATTTGTTGTTGCTTCAGCAAGTAATTTAGATGAAGTTGACATTTCAGGACAAAGTGTTTCTGCAAATAACTTGGATGAGATTAATGTTTCAGCAGATTGTGCTAATGCATTGGTTGACCTTGGTATACAAACATCTGCATATGCTGATATCATTAAAGATGAATTGTTGACTGAAATAAATGATGTTGCAAATGAAGTATTGTTATCTGCAACAATTGATGGAAATAAAAGTGTGACTGACGTTCTTTCTGATTTATTAGCAGAAGCTATTGGACAAATTGTTTTTACAAGTGCACTTGATTTGTTCACATATTATAGACAAAACAATAGCACATCTGCATTTGCATTGAGTGGAGTTGATGACTTAAGAACAAGAATAGATTAAATAGGATGGTCTAATGGGAATAAGAAAGGGTGATTCACTCGGTGTATTCACTGGTGGTTGGTTTGATAAAATCACAGGGAAATTTAGAAGCGCATTAGACGTATTTACTGATGGGTGGTTCGAGAAATGTCCTGATGACATTGTTATAAGTGCCACCCCTCAAGATTTTGTTATTGAAGCAAGTCCAACTGTAGTTGAAGTAAATGTTGATGTTTTCAGTACACAGTCCGAATGGGTAATTGAAAAATCATTTATTAATATTGAAATAGAGCAAAGATTTGGATATGAAGATTATCCGGCTCTTCCTAATAAATGGTTTACTAAATGTAATACAAATTATGACAAGGAAAGAGAACTTGCTCAGGTACTTCAAATGGAAGTGTATAATAATTTTGGTGTTCCATGTTATTATTATAAGATGAGATATGATGTGAGTGCAAGTGATAAGATATGGGGTGAGAAGAATGACCGTGTATTTTCTGATTATTGGTCTGATGTTCAAGTTTATTATACTTTACCTCGGGAAAATAAACAATGGAATAAGTTTGGGATAGAAGGTTTAAATAATTTCAGTATGTTTATGTCGAAGGAGCATTTCAATTATGTGACTTCGGGTGAATGGATTCCAAGACAGGGTGATTTGATTCAAGCACAGTTTAATTCTAATATCTATGAAATTGTAGAAGTGAAAGAAGAATCTGGAATGTATTTCCAAGATAAACGTTATACATGGGAATTGATAGTGAAACCATTTAAAGACGAATTTGTTGCAATGACTGGGGATGTTAGTGCTTCTCCGTTGTCAGCGTATGCTAATAAATCGACTGATATTTTTGATATTAGAAATCCTATTGATGTTGAGAAAGAAAAATATATTTACAAACCACCTGCACAAGAAAAGGGTTCTAATGACCCATTTGCAAATTGGGGGTAAAAGGAGTTTTATATGAAGTTTAATAAAATGATAAAAAGATTTATTCGTTTTTGTAAAAGAAATGAAGGTGAGAATCATCCTATTGATTCGTTTATAACTGTTCGTTTTCATTATGAATGGAATAGAGATAAGAAATGTAATAAGTTTAGTGGTGTGTATTTTTATTTGTTATCACCATTTGAGAAGAATAATGAGTATTGTTCACATCATGATTTTATTAAAAAAGAAGGATTGGGTGCTTTTATTAGAAGTGTTCATTTTAGATATAGTCAAAATAGAAAATATTTTATTAAATGGGTAAATAAAACATTTTTACCATATAGTGAAAAAGAAAATAGAATATAAATATTCATGAGAAGGACAGTGGGTTGCAAACCATTTCCTGAAACTTGTACAAGTAAGGATTACTTCTCATTTATTTAAAAACTCGTACGAGGAGAAAATTATGAGTAGAAGAAGATTATCAACGGAAGAATTTATTGAAAAAGCAAGAAAAGTTCATGGTGACCAATATGATTATAGTTTAGTTGAATATAAACTTTCTCATATAAAGGTAAAGATTATATGTCAAAAACATGGGATGTTTGAACAAAATTATAGTAATCATGTTTATAATGGTAGAGGGTGTCCTAAATGTAATGGTGGGGTTAGATTAACAACAGATGAATTTATAAGTCGGGCAAAAAATACACATGGTGAAATATATGATTATTCGGCTGTTGAATATGTTTCACATAATAAAAAAATCAAAATTATATGTAAAAAGCATGGATGTTTTAGTCAAACTCCAAATTCACATATAAGTGGTCATGGATGTCCTAAATGTTGTTTATCAAAAGGTGAAAATGAAATTGAGAAATTTTTAGTCGAAAATGGTATAAAATTTATTTCACAATATTCAGATATACGATGTCGTGGTAAGAAAAAACCTTTACAATTTGATTTTTATTTACCTGAATATAATATGTGTATTGAATATGATGGTGAACAACATTATAAACCAATAAAGTTTTATGGTGGTGAAAAGAATTTTGCTGTTAGACAAAAACGAGATAATATAAAGTCTGATTTTTGTATTCGAAATAATATAAAATTAATTAGAATCCCATATATTGAATTTGATAATATAGATTCAATTTTACAAAAGGAATTTAAAAATGGGTAATTTTGATAGTTTTCCAAGAGGTAAAAGTCAATATTTTGATTTTCGCAATGGATATGAAAAGGATAAGAAACTCTTTGATTTGTTATTGACAGAAGCAATAAACAAACACGGGGTGTGTATGGAGTATTACCAAACATCATATGATACGTCATATGATTATTTGTTTGGTGAGGATAATAATAGAAGATTTATAAAGAAATTCGATTTTATGGTATTGTATGAGCTTCCTCGTGAAGATAAAATGTGGACAAAGTTTGGAATTGAAGGATTAGATAATTTTTCAATGTATTGTGCGAAAAGACATTTCCGAGCTGCTTCTAAATCACCGGGTGGAGGACCAGAAGTCATCCCAAGAATCGGTGATATCATCATGGCAAAATATAATGATTATGTTTATGAGATTACAGAAGTCGCAGAGGAAGTCGCATTGTTTCTCCAATCAAAACAACACATGTGGGAATTTGTAGTTAAACCATATAAAGATGAAGGTATTGAATTATCTGATAGTCTTTCTGCAACAACAATATCAGCATTTACAAATAAAGATGAAGATATTTTTGATATTTCAAATTCTATTGATGTTGAGAAAGAAAATATTATTTATAAGCCAAAGCCAGAGGAAAAAGGGAGTGATGACCCATTTGCGAATTGGTAAATAATATAAATACTTTTTAAATATGTATTTTACACATTCATTTTTGGTAGGTACTTTAAAATGGAAAATAATAAAAAGGATAAATATAATGAGTTTATTGAACAAAAAAAGTTCGAAAATGACTTAAAAGATATTTTTGAGAATGTCGCTAAGGCTTCAAAAGAAAAAGAATCTTTACAAGAAGCTAAAAAGAAATCTACTCCTAAGAAAAAAACTGTGGTTAAAAAGAAGTCCACACAGGTTAAAATTGAACCCAAAAATTACGTCTCAAAAGAAGTTATTGAAAAACAAAAAAGTGCAATAACTATTGAGGCTGAAAAATTTATTCCAAATAATATGAAACAAAAAGACATTGGTGTTGATATAAACGCATTGGCTAATTCATTGAAATCAGACCCAAACTTTATGGCACGTATTGCACCACGTCCTATTGTTGGACAACCGGGTAGTGGTCTCGGACATAAGGAAACTATTCAATTGATTCGTGATAATCCGGGACGAGTAGATAGACTTGGTGATATAGGGAATGTCAATACAACGTCTGCTACTGATGGTCAATATATATTTTGGGACGAATTAGATGGTGAGTGGAGAACAAAAGATATCACACTAAGTGGTGGTGTTAATGATAAAGTAGCGGTTGATAGTGTTGCAACTCCGGGGTATCTTGGTATATCCTCTGCAACTGGTGTATTAAGAACTACTGAAGAGATATCATATACTCTTAGTGGTGATTATGTTAGACTTGGGTTAAATCAAAATTCAATAAGTGCTTCACAAATTACTGATGATGAAGGTTGGGGACAACCATTTGACACAGTACAATTTAACACAGAATTTACTTCAGCATCAAATCCTGCGTGGTCAGAAGGTCTTATGTTTTATGATTATGAAAATAAATCAGTGGGTATCTATAATGACCAAAACGATGTAACTTTACAAATTGGACAAGAATTATATATCAGAATAGTAAATAAAACAGGCAGTACTATATTAAATGGACAAGCAGTTACCGTTTCTGGTGCTCAAGGACAAAGACCTAAAGGTGTTTTATCCATTGCTACATCGGCTGACTGTGGATTTCCTGTTGCGGGATTGGCAACACATGATATTCCTGACAACCAAGAAGGTTTTATTACAACTGATGGCGTGGTTGGTGATTTAGATACATCGGATTATCCAATTGGTACGATTTTGTATTTATCAACTGTTTCAGCGGGTTATTACACATCAGCAGAACCTGAAGCACCGTATGGTAGACAACGTATTGGTGTTGTTATAGAAAGTCATAATATTAACGGACGAATATTATTACAACTCAAACATTATAATTGTTTACAAGATTTGAGGGATGTTGATGGAACAACACCACAAGATGGATATATTTTACGTTATACATCTGCTAATTCATATTGGGATGCAAGTGATGATTTGAATGTGATAGAAAATGATATTGCGACATTATCAGCGAGCACAGCATCCCAACTAACAAATAATGTAATTAATGTTTCTGTTTCTGGTGATGATGGAACTGCAACGGGTACATTATCAAAACCATATAGAACGGTTAAATCTGCATTAGATTCTATTACAGATAATTCGTCTAACAATAGATATGTTGTTGTTGTCAATCCGGGAAAATATACAGAAGATAATCCCCTTATTATGAAAGACCATGTTAATTTGGTAGCAAATGGTAAACCTGAAGCAACAATAATAAATGCTCTGAATGATGATGTTTTAATTTCTGCTTGTGACGAATCAGAACTTTGGGGATTCACATTAAATGGCACATCTTCATTGGATGTCCCAACTATATGTATGGAAGTTTCTGGCATGTTTATATCACAAAATAATCATATTAAAGATAGTGATATTGGATATCATGTTAATAATGTAGATGCTCAAATGTCTGTTAATAATTCGTTGTTAATAGGTACTATTGGAACAGGATATTTAGTTGATTCTGGTCAACTTGCTATTAATGGAATAGTAGTTGAGAAATCTACAATAATAACAGATATTGTTATAACATCGGGGGCTAATTCTAAGGTTGATGTTAGTAATTTAAATTGTATATCAACAAATATTATAGATTGTATTCATGCATATGAATATTCAACAATTAATGTTAATAATATTATTGTTGATAATGTAAATAATGTTATTACTTGTGAGAATAATTCAGAAGTTTTTTGTGTCGGTGGTATTGTTAGCAATTGTACATCTGCGTTTATTGTTGATACATCTGCTACACTTGGGTTATATTCAATCGCTATAAACGATTCCACAGATTATGATTTAATTGGGGGAAATGATACTACAATTAGAATTAATGGGTGTCGTTTTAGAGAAGATTTAATATCAATAGGTGGAACGTGTGATATTATTGGACAATATATAAGTGATTTCCCCGGTGATAATGGAACTGAAATTAAGGGAGAATTGCACGTTGGTACATCTCAGTTTCCTGCTGAATCGGTATTTGGGCAGGGAGATAGTTATGTTCAAGGTATGATGGTGTATGGTTATAATGCGTCAACGTCTGCTTATACTAATTTATATTCATCTGCTTCAGTTGCGGGTGATGGTAATGAGTTTACATTCCCAACTAATGAGATTGATAGTGCAATATATTTTGCTTCGGATTTAATAAGAGATGGTAATTATTTTGGTCATCTTGGTGTAAAATTATTAATGACTGTATCAGCGGGATTTTTATCAGGCACTGATGTTGCGTTTGAATATTATAATAAACTATCTTCGACTTGGGAACCTTTTAATATATTTTTAACAGATTCAAGTTCTCCATACACACCATATGGTAATAATTTACAAATACCTGCGGGTTCATATCAATTAAGATATGATAATAAAGAGTTAAAGGGAATTAGGTGGGGTAAAAATGACCCAATTGGTTCTGGAGTAGATAGATTTTGGATTAGATGGAGAATTGATAGTCCATTTGATTCATTACCAATTTTTGACCAAACAAAGCTACATTCAAATCGTGCAGAAATTAATAGTGATGGGTGGGGAGAATATTTTGGTAGAGCAAGACCTATCGCAAAATTGCCTTGGACAATTGCAGGTTTACAGAAAGCGTCAACAAATCCGGGTGATGGTGATTTGTATTATTCCGATAATCTTGATATTGGATTCACAGAAAACGCATTTACAGGCGATGGTATGCGTGTAGGATTTACTGGCGTATTGCCATTAGATATGGACACGTCATGTCCTGCGAATTTTAAAATAGGTTTTAGACCCGATGCTACAGGTGTATTTAATTACACTATTAGATACACATATGCAGAACCGTATTCTTCTGTTTATGATAGTGATGTGAGTGCTCCTGCAACACATCCGAATGAATTATCAATCGTGTCAAGTGCTTCTGCTGTAGAGAATGAATTATGCTGGTTGGAAGAAGATTTGTATTTTCCTTTTGCGGTGGCGAGAAGACGTGGGGGATTTCCAGATACGATAGCAATGACTATCGAACGTGAATCTGGTAGTGTAAATCTTGATTTAGTGATATTAGTTGGGGAATATACGAAATGGTGCGATGGTGGACATATTGACCCATCTATTGATTAAAAAGAATATATAAATATTTTAAGAGAGATAGGGTCGCTCCCGAATAATAGTTTCCTGACTATGTTCTCTCTTTTAATAAATTCAGGAATAAACAATACAGGAGTTGTTATGAAAGGCAAAAAGGATGATTTAATTGGGAAACGGTTTGGAAGATTAGTTGTTGTGTCTATTGAAGGTAGAGATAAGAATAGGCACATAATGTTGAAATGTAAATGTGATTGTGGTGGTGAAAAAGTTGTTCTGGCTAATAATATAAAACGTGGTTCAGTTAAAAGTTGTGGTTGTTTACAAAATGAGATTCGTAAAAACAGAGAAATTAAATATAAAAATGAACAACTTAAACGAGACGAATATTATAAAAAATTACTTAAAGAAAAATTCGGTCGTTTAAAAATTTTAAAGATATTTAAAAATAATAGAATGCTTATGGCTAATTGTTTATGTGATTGTGGTAAAGTTATTGATGTTAGAGTTTCATATTTAAAATCTGGTCATACTAAAAGTTGTGGATGTTTGAGAATTTATAGACATAAAGAAAGTACTGTTGGTTTAAGACAATTATATAGTAGATATAATCATAGAAATAAAAAATTAGGACATGATAATATAGGATTTACTTTAGAAGAATTTAAAAAATTAACAAGTTCTTATTGTTTTTATTGTGGTTCTGAACCATTATCCATAATGAAATCTAAAAGTAAACATTCTGAATATGTTTATAATGGATTGGATAGAATTGATTCAAGTAAAGGATATACACAAGATAATGTGGTTCCATGTTGTGTTATTTGTAATAGAATGAAATTGGATTATGATGTCAATGATTTTTTAGATAAAATAGAAATTATATATGAAAATATAAATAATATTAGGAGTAAACTAAATAAGAGGTAATTATGGGTGTGAAGGATTATTTAAATAGATTTTTAAATGAGAATGAAGATATTGATTTTCAAAAAGATTTTATGGATTCTGGAATGGCAGTTGAAAACGGAATAACTGAAGATGATGTTGACCCAAAAGAATTGGAATTGGGAATTGAAGTTGAAATGGAACACACATCTGATAGCAAGATAGCTCGCAAGATAGCTCGCAAGATAGCTCTTGACCACCTTGTAGAATTGAAGGATTACTATACTCGTCTCAAAAAGATGGAAGATGAAGCATTTTCGGAAATGGGAAAATCCGAACAGTTAGAAGAAAAAAGAAAGAAACGTAAGAAACGAAAAAAGAATTTATACCGTGGGTATATCGGCTATTATACTTCACCTCCTTATGGTGGCGGTGATGGAGATTCCGGTGGTGATGGTGGAGGCGAATAATGTCAGTATTTGAAGAACTTAATAAATTGTTTCAAAAAACAAATGATGAGATTCGTAAAGAAAAGAAAAAAGATATGAAATCATTACCCGGATGGTATGGATTAGATACTCCACATGCTGGTAGTGCTGGCATAAGTGAAGGTGTTATGTCATTTCCGAAAAATGAATACAATAATATAAAACATAGATTTGATAATAATTTAAATGTAGTTACACATAGATTTTCAGATGAAGCTAAAAAATATAAATTGGGTGATGTTGTTGAATCTGATTTTGGAAAATTAAAAATAATTAAATTTGAAGAGCTTGATGATTTATATGATGATAATACATTAAAGGGTGATGATGAGTTTGAAAAGTTTAAGGATGAATTAAAAGGAAAATCTGGTGTTAAGATTACTATTAAAAAATTAAATTTAAGGGAGAAAAAATAATATGAGTTATGTACTTGAAATCCCTGTTGGAGAATGTAGACTTGAATTTTTAAATTGTGATGGTAAGAAATTATCTGAAAGTAAAAAAGAAGGTGATGTTTTAAGGACATATATGTTTGAATTGAGTGGTCCTAACATTGATTCAAATAAAGTATTATCTGTGGAAATTCCAGAGCTTGATTATATGAAAAGTGATAATAAACCGTTGATGTATAAAGTTGAATTTTCTGATGAAAGTGGATATCAAAAAGGCTTGAATAAAGAATATCAGGGGATGTGCGAAATAGATTGTGGTGATTTGAAAGTTGTTTTTTATTCATATGATGGTCATCCATATAAAATTGGAAAAGAGGATAGTAATAATTTTGTTAGACCTTGGATGTTCGAAATTAAAAGTGAATGGGTTCCCACTTTGAAAGTTAGAAATGTAAAATTTCCTAAATTGTCAGTTGAAAGTAAAGATAGTGTAAAGATTGATATCAAATTTGAATTGATGGATGGAGAACCAGAATATTTTAAATTGAAGGGAAAATAATTTTGATGTTTGTTTGTGAATTCCCGGGTTGTACTTATAAAACAAAATATAGAAGTCAGATAAACGACCATCATATTGTTCCAGTCGAACATGGCGGTTTTGATAAAAGAAAAAATAGAATTATGTTGTGTCCAACACACCATACAAAAATTTACATTCCAGAAGCAACACATGGAATACATACTGTAAAGGGAGAGGATTCTATTATTCTTAAGGGTTGGTTACAATCCACGGCTGGAAAATTATTAGAATATATAGATGAAAGTGGTAATACACAATATCATGGGGTGTAGAAAATGG
>Ga0180432_10005656_pt1 | contig 16534 bp, 15 predicted proteins | sample SS_ome_10_FD_132414 | JGI IMG/M metagenome (GOLD analysis project Ga0180432, IMG submission 132414) | Hypersaline lake sediment archaeal communities from the Salton Sea, California, USA - SS_1_MS_2 metaG | ecosystem: Environmental > Aquatic > Non-marine Saline and Alkaline > Hypersaline >... | reverse complement strand
TGTTACTATAATATGCCCTTTATGCGGATATGTTTGGGAGCCAAGAGGTAGTCACAGTGTGTATAATCCACCAGCTAGATGTCCAAGATGCCGAAAACGTCTGCTAGTACCTCCATATTATTCAACCTTAGAGAATAAAGATAGTTTAGACGAGAATCTAGATGGATTTCTTTTAAATAAAAAAATGCAAGGGACAATTAATTCACCAGAACTTACTAATAATGATTTGAAGAGGAGAATTGATGCCAGGATAAAACAAAGAAACTTGAATATTCGAACCTTTTGGTATAATGGGAAATTAATGATTTCGAAAATCTAGAATAAATCTGCAATTCAAATAATGTTATTTCCTTTTTAAAATTCCTCATGGCATCTATCTAATAGTTATTCATTCGCACTATAAACGCGCGTGCGTTTTTCAAACAATAGGATATTATTTTGGTATAGTTTTGGTATTGTTTACACACACAATCCCATACTACTAATAATTTATTACCTAGAAAACACACCTACAAAACAAACCCAGAGGGCAAAACTTATGGACAATAGTAACAGTTTTAAGGATATGTATCAAGAGACGCTTGTTATCTTGAAGCCGGATGCTTTGGAGCGGAACAAAGCAGGTTCAATTCTCAAATACTATGAGGATGAGGGGTTGAGAATCTTGGATATGAGGTTCTACTCAAAAGTAGAGGTTGATCAACTTAGGAAACATTACCCCGATACTATGGCATTATCGATTGGTAAGAAAGCGAAAGCCGCTGTTCCAAGCATCACTGACCCAGAAGCACATGGAATGAAAGTACTAACAGCTTTGAGAAGTTATTTCAGCCGAGGACCAGTCTTAGCGTTAAAGATTGGCGGTGAAGACGCCATCAAAGAAGTACGCAGAATAACAGGTTATACTGATCCCGCGACGGCTGAGAAGGGAACAATACGTGGAGATCTTGGTATAGACACTATCGCGAAAAGTACTGCTGAGGGACGTGCCGTTGAGAACCTTGTTCACGCATCTGGTAACCCAGAGGAGGCAGAAGCCGAGATAAAGCTCTGGCTCTGATTATCTTTCTCTTTTTCCCTCGATGAAGTCTTCTACCCATCTGTGGGCTTCATCGTCTGGTACTTGTTGTGGTGGATGCTTGAAGCTATAGCTACTGATACCCAGCAGGGGTCCACTTATTCCTCTATCGAGTGCAATTTTCACAGCTCTGATTGCATCGATTACTACTCCGGCGCTGTTGGGGCTATCATTTACCACCAGCTTGGCGTCAAATGTAATGGGAAGGTTTCCAAAGCTGTGACTATTGATCCTGATGTAGCATACTTTATGATCCCCAAGGAATGGCACATAATCGCTTGGACCGATACGTGTAGGCACCTTGTATGGGATCAGGCTCTGGACTGCCTCTGTCTTGCTTACTCTCTTGGTCTGGAGCCTGTTCTCTACTGTCATATTCTCGAAGTCAGTGTTTCCCCCTATATTCAATTGATATGTTGAGTCCAGCAATACGCCTCTATCATAGAAAAGCCTCGCTACCACCCTGTGGAGTATGGTAGCTCCCACTTGGCTCTTAATATCATCCCCCGCGACCGGGAGCCCAGCTTCCTCGAATTTCTTTGCCCAGTCTGGTCTGCTGGCGATGAACTCTGGGATACAGTTTAGTAAAGCACATCCAGCGTCTAAACAAGCCTGAGCATAGTATTCTGTTGCCTTGGCGCTCCCTACTGGAAGATAGTTAACCAGCATATCCGCCTTGGTCTCCCTGAGAACCTGTGTTACATCTACTGGCTCAAGTGTCTTGTCTGCGTTGAAGCTCCCATACATGTGCGGTGCAACCCCATCCATTATGGGTGCAGCTTGTACAATTACCCCAGTTTTGGGTACATCCGCGAATTTGGCGCAGTTATTTGGCGATGCCCAGATAGCCTCGTTCAGATCCTTGCCAATTTTTTCCTTGTTTACCTCGAATGCGGCGACAAATTCAACATCACTGATATGATAGTCTCCGAAATACGCGTGCATTACCCCGGGTATGTTCTCATCCCTTTTTGCGTTCTTATAATACTCTACGCCTTGGATGAGAGCTGATGCACAGTTTCCTACTCCAGCGATAGCGACTCTTATGCCCATCTGTTCACTTTCCTAGACAAAAGAAGCCTTTGATAACCCCTAAAAGCCTTTCCGCTAGAGCCAGTTGTGAATATACTGGTCATCCTCTTCAATGAGCCTAGTCATGAGTTTTACGGTCTCGCGGGGGGTGAGTCTACACCTATTGATGTCCAGAAAACGTAGTTTGCTGTAGGGTCTCTCCAGCTTCATCACCCTTTGCCATTTAACCTCTACCTGAGTGGGGTAGTTTCTACCCGATGAAAGAAACGCATAGGGGTCAAGGTTTAGCTGTGATTTTCTTGTTGCGAAAAAAGGACCATGTAGGATTCCTGTGTTGAGGTTTATGAGAAAAATAGGGGCCCCTTTCTTGATCTTCTTTACGGTTTCCCAGTGCTTGTATGTGTTTCCGAATAGGGCTTTCTGGAAACATTCATCCATAGTCTGGTTGTTGCAGTAGAAGATGTAGCTCACATCTCTTCTTCCTCTATCTGTTATTTTTATTTGAATGTTATTTTAGTCTGTTGGCTATCTCATATATTCTGAGGGTCATCATTGGGGAGGGTGTTTTCTTCTGCCCAAAACTCCAGTCACTCCACGCTCTGTAGATTGATTCAGGTATGAAGCCTCCCTCTGGTTGCTGTTTTTCCTTTATTATGTTCCACATTTCCCAGAACTCGTCGTATTCCAATGCGTAGGGGTAGTGGCTTAGAACATCTATTACATGAAGAATATCAAACCAGACATTAGGATACTTGAGTCTCTTGAAAGTCGTACCTATCCCAAACATGTAGATCTTTTTCCCACCTCGGTTTTCCCAGTGGAGTATATGGGAGTCTATCCCATTTTGTACCGCTTCTGTTTCCCTGTATTGGCTCAGGCTTAGGGCTTTTAGGGTGATGAGGTTGGCGTATGGGCAGTGATCATCCTTCTTTCCAGGTCCACGGAACCTTGGGTTGCTTCCTTTGCATCTCCAACCATTATTCTCGGATAACCAGACAAGCATACGTGTGGCTTCCTTGGTGTACTCATTGTTTATCCCGAATTTTTGGAGCGCATAGATCAGTACCGGGGTATCACAGAGGAGCCACATGATCTCCCCAGTGCCTTTTCCTCCCCATCTCTCAGGTATCTCTAGCTTAGACTGAAATAAGCCATCCTCTGACCGATGCTCCAGTATGAGGTTACTAATTGCTTTGATCCATTCATCCCTCGTGTCCAGCCCAAAGTCGGCGAGCAACTCTATCTTGTGGATAGGATGTCCCGCGTCATTGTGGCGCTTTAATGGGGGATTTGGCCATGTAACGCATTCATCAATTAATGCCTTTATTCTAGGGTCTTTGGTTAGCTCCTTGTATTCCTTGTTGCTCGATTTCCCTTGGATTCTTCTCAGGTTATATTTGATCCACGGCTCATTACACTGTTCGAGATATGGAACCGGGTCATAATTGAGCGATGGATCTGATGCCATACATCAGAATTGATCTTGTGCTGTAAAAAAGGAACGCCTGAGAAAGTGGGTGGGAGGTAGGTGAAACTAGTCAGTTCGTCTGTAGTATCCTGGGCGTGGCATGAATATAGTGCCATCCTTCACCAGTACGCTGAGGAATCTTGCGGCTTCACTCCTGTTGATGCCGAAGTCTGTGTTCAGTGCATCGTAGAGGTCTCCCTCCTTGACTGATCCACTTACTCTTTCCATCTCGCCTATTACTTGGAGTACCTTCTGTAGCTGGTTCTGCAGGCTACGTGGCTTGCCTGTGTAGAGGAGATCTATATCCATTTGTCCAGTGGCTACATCTATTCCAACCTGCTCTAGGCTCTTCTGCATCATGTTTATTGCTCCCTCAGCATCCTCGATGGTCACCTCCTCTCTGAGATGTGCCCTTGCTCGGGACTCAGCCATACGTACCAAGCTCTCAAGCTGTCTTGCGGTGATGGCGACTGCTGAGGCTTCTCCGCCTTCTATGCTAGCGTTTCTCATCTTTACGTAATAGTCTTGGAATCGTTCTACTACTGGTTCTGTTATTCTTGGTTTTACGCGTTTGGCGTAGCTGATGAATTTTCTCATTAACTCCATATCAAGTGGTGGCGCTGTTGTCGCTAGGTCTCGGTGCAGTCCAAGTATGTGCCTAGCTATCTCCACGTCCTGTTGGGTATCAGGGGTATCACGTAGGATGAATATTAGATCGAATCTGCTGAGCAGTGTTACTGGTAAGGTGATGTTCTGAGCTATGGTTTGATATGGGTTATATCTGCCAAGCGTGGGGTTTGCAGCCGCGAGGATACTGCAACGGGCGTTTAGAGTAGCCACAATGCCTCCCTTGGCGATGGGTACTATCTGTTGCTCCATGGCTGGGTGCATGGCGCCCCTGTCCTCTTCCCGCATCTTATCGATCTCGTCAATACAACAGATGCCCTTGTCTGAGAGAACTAATGCGCCTGCCTCCAATACGAAGTTGCCTGTGCCCCCTTCTTTAACTACTGCAGCGGTTAGTCCCGCTGCTGTGCTTCCCCTCCCGGTTGTCATTAAACCTCTTGGGGCTACCTTGGCTGCGAAGCTAAGCATCTGGCTCTTGGCCGTACCAGGGTCTCCAACGAGTAGTACATTGATGTCTCCTCTGAGTTTCACGTCTTCGAGGTCTTTTTCTACGCCTCCTATAAGCAGGTAGAGTACTGATTCCTTGATGTGGTCGTATCCATAGATGCTAGGGGCTATGCTGTTGAGGAGTTTCTGGTATACAAAGGGGTCCTTTGCTATTTCCAGTATCTCTGCCTCGTCTTCTGGTGATAGTTCCAGTAATTCTGATTCTCTTCCACTTACCTCACAGAAGCTGGCGTCGATATTGATATCGAAGGTTCTGAGTTCGCCTCCTCGACCATATTTGGGTAGTAGCTTGATTAAGCCGGTGAGGGTGATCCTGTCACCGGGACGGGCGACATCAACTAGGTCGTCTTTGAGATCTACATGGATTGATCTAGGAAGTTGACCTGGTGGTAGGTCCTCAGGTCTCTCCTGTATCGTGACCATCTGATTATCAATGAATTCAGACTCCCTAGGTACAAGTTCGAAGTTTTTACGATTATCGCATGCAAGACATTTTTGTGGTTTCTGAAGTGTTTGACCGCTTTGTTCAATGTGGTTTAGTTCTCCACAGACGGGACACATGAATGTAGCCCGCGTAACTAGAGGTGTAATTGATGAGGCTCTTACTATAATTCCGTGGAGCATTACTAGTCGTCCAATGTGGTCTGCTCCGATTTTCCTCAGAGGGGTATCTGCTGGGAGGTTTCGGTATCTGATATTGATTCGTCTGAGGCTTTCTGCATATATGGGGTCTCGTGTGCGTAGTTTGCTCCTGATTACGGTTGTGAATATTGATGTGTTTGATTCAGGGTTCTCAAGGATTAGTTGGGCTAGGTCCATGTCGAAGCTGTATAGGTCTGTGAAGTCTATTACGAAGCTCTTGGATCCTTTTACAGCCAGTTCGCTTATTCTTTGGTCGTATTTGAACTCACCCTGTTTATCTGTAAAGTCCTCAATGAACTGTGTAAAGGACTGCTCAACGGATTCTAACTGAGCCATACTACTCTTCCCCTATCTCCCTCATACTGTCACGCCAATCTGTGATGATGCGGTGAACTCGATCATAAAGGGATAACTCCTCAGGTTGTAGCACTCTGGTGGGTGAAACTGCCTCCGAAGCAGCCATCCTCGTAATCCTGTTTATTCTAGACTCCAAAATGTCCCTGAACCTTGCCCGAGTTCTATTGAGGTTCATCTCGGTGCCCAAGTCATCTGCGGTGGTGAATGATTGGTATGCCTTGGGGTAGAACTCATCAGGCAGAGTGCTTGGTGGTCCCGCTGGGTTGATGCGCTCCTTGAAATGAACCTGAGTCCACTCATTATTATCCAGAATCTCATCAACATACTCCACTAAGCCGTTTCTCGCAAGCTCCCTCGCAACCCAGTAAAATGTACTAAATTCCCTATTCGCCTCAACAGCTTCAAGTTTGAATCCAACAGTCTCGATCTCGGGTATGTTCCTGACGGCTTTACACCTGACAAAATTATTATCATAGTCTAGGCTGGGCTGCCGGAGGTTCATGGTGAGGTTTAGCTTATGACAAGCTTATAGAACTATTCTCTTAACTGATGAGAACGTTTTATCCTTAAATTAAGCCATGCACAAACAAGATTAATGCAATCCACCTTCCACAACAAACAAGACATCAAAGAACTAGCAGACAAGATCAATAAACTAAGAGCAGACCCAAGAGTAAGAAAAATGGTCGAGGACAGGATGGACGACTTCAGAGCTGTCCATGAGATGGATACCTACAAGTGGTACGAGGAAATGGTCTACTGTCTATTGACCGCATTTGCCAGTGCGTTGATGGGGCAGAAATGCGTAGACGCCCTATGCTGTGATGACACACTCCTTGAGGGCTCAGAGGATGATATCAGGGCATGCCTGATTGAGACTGGGCACAGGTTCCCAAATAAACGCGCAGAATACGTCTATAACACTCAACACCTAGCGTCCACCATCAAGGAGACCATACAGGGATTCGAGGATAACAAAAAAGCCAGAGAATGGCTAGTGGAAAACATAAAGGGATTCGGCTGGAAGGAGGCAAGCCACTACCTGAGAAACATCGGATACTTTGACTTGGCAATAATTGATCGGCATATCATCAATAACTTGGTGGAACACAGGATAGTTGACTTGGACCCCAAGAAGGGCTTGACAAAGAAAAAATACCTTGCCGTCGAGAAAGTTCTGGATGTCTTGGCTGATGAATTAAATATGCTACCCGGTGAACTCGATCTATATATGTGGTACAGGAAGACGGGCAAGGTCCTCAAATAAACACATTTTAGCTACCCAGACAGCATAACCATCATGCAAATCAAGGTCAACGGCTTGACAGAGGACATCAAAGCCCTCTGGCGAGAAGACCAAATAGTCAAGATGGTAGATCAACGCAAACTACCCCACAGCTTCGAGATAATCACCCTCAATAACCACCAAGAAACAGCCCAAGCGATAAAAACCATGGTGACCCGTGGAGCAGGAGCAGTGGGAAACGCCGCTGGATTCGCCATGGCTCAAGCCGCCTTGGAAGCAGAGAGCAAGCCCCTTGATGAATTCAATAAATATCTGAAGGAGGCAGCCGAGGCCATCAGAAACACGAGACCTACTGCAGCCAATCTATTCAAAGCTGTCGAGAGATGCCTCAAAGCAGCTGAATGGGGCACTGTTCCAGTACGAGTTGAGAACATCGTAAAGGAGGCGGATGAGATATTCAAGGAAGACCTGAAAGCCTCTGAGGAGATCGCCAAAGCAGGCAACAAGCTCATCAAAGACGGCTATAAGATTCTAACCCACTGCAACGCCGGAGCATTAGCCTACGTCGATCATGGAACAGCCCTCGCACCAATTCGCCAAGCAGTAAAAGATGGCAAGGATGTCTTTGTCTGGGTAGATGAGACCCGCCCAAGGGGACAGGGCGCAAGAATCACCGCTTGGGAGCTTGAACAAGAAGGAATCCCCTATGCTTTGATCGCTGATAATGCTGCAGGCTATTTCATGCAACGCGGTGAAGTGGACATGGTCATAGTTGGCGCAGACAGGATAGCTGCTAATGGTGATGTTGCCAACAAGATTGGCACATATGAGAAAGCTGTGGTTGCCTATGAGAACAAGATTCCCTTCTGGGTCGCAGCACCAGGCATGACCTTTGACCTGAACACGCTCACCGGCGCTGATATCGAAATTGAAGAGAGGGCACCAGAAGAAGTAAGCATGATGTGGGGACTAGATATGCATGGAAACCCAACCACAATAAAAATAGCCGCAGAAGGCACCAAGGTAAGAAACCCAGCCTTCGATGTAACCCCCGCAAAATATCTCAACGGGTTCATCACTGAATATGGTTTACTTGAACGCCCATTCGATGAAGGAATAAGATGGCTATATGGACAACCAGGATTACCACCCGGATTCAAATACGCGGGAACCTAAGACTCTACAAAAATCTGTCTCGGTTGATTAACGTAGATACCAAGAAGAATAGGTCCATTCGATAAGTTGCCAAAGATAGGAACCCTATTGATATGTTCCTCTTCCATAATCTCACCGACTTCTGTCAAGGTAGTATTGTATCTCACCCAGATCAATGGCTCTGAGTGAATCTCACCAACCATTGTTACATGAGGGTCAAGCTCTTGATCAACGACCCTATCTTGGATATCTGCTAACGTGACTATTCCTACTGGCTCATCCTCCTCAGTCACGATGAGTGCATCGAGGTTAAAATACGTCATAAGGCTCTTTGCTGAGGCAACACTTCTTTCTTTCTTTACTGTTATGACGTCCTTGACTACTATGTTTTTAACCTCTACTGCCACTAAGCCCACCTGAAATCAATAATGAGGCTTCTCATGTTATGATTTGCGGAGCACTAAACCTTACTCTAAATATGGAATATTTTTCCTATGTTTTTAATGGATAGCTTGGGTTGACCAAATCGCTTAAATTAATGTATGTAATGAGGTTGTGTTGTCCCGCCCGCCCTAGCTCAATGGCAGAGCATCCGGCTGTAGTCATCGCCCTGCGGGGCAGTGGCAGTCAGGCCATGAGCAGACACCGGAGGGTTGCAGGTTCAACTCCTGCGGGCGGGACCATTCTAATCAAGCAAAAAATGTTATAGAAATAATAGAAAAAATATGAGAAAACTACTTCTCAAAATAATGATGTACCTTTAGAACTTTTGTAGAGTAGTCTCTTGGTGGTCTGAACATTGTGAAGAGTTCTAGACGATCCTGTTCCTTGAGTCTGTCATAGATTTGGACCCAGGCGCATTCCTCTTCATAGTCGCCCACCTCGCACTTTCCATTTACCTGTCCTCCACATGGTCCATTCAATAGACCTTTGGCGCATCTTGTGATGGGGCATACACCGCCTGTCTCGTCCAGTATGCATTCGCCGCATGCTTTGCATCGGTCATGGAACTTACCAAGTCTCTCTGTCTCTCCGATGAACAGGGTGTCGAGGGCTGGGATTACCACTTTGTCTGCATAGTCTCCTATTGTTTGGACACCTACTCCACATGACATTACTAGTATGGCGTCTGCATCCTTGATCTGCTGCTTGTATTCACGCAAGTCTCTTCTATCTAATCTGATATCACAAGGGTCTTCTGCAACTTTATATCCAAGGACCCTGTCTCCGAGTTTTTCAGCCATCTCAATGACTTGTTCTTCTCCTCCTGTCATACATGATGTTGAACAGGTTCCGCAGCCTACTATGAACACTTTGGGGAAGGGCTCTAGCATTTCAGTGATTTTTTCCATTGATTTCTGTTTTGTAATTATCATCCATCATTCACCTCATAACTGCTCCAACAGCGGCTCAAATATACGCTCATACAATACCGCCATGACGTGTATTCCCGCAGCGTGCGTTGAATTCTTTATCTCCTTAATGAAGGGTCCAAAGAAATCAAGGTTCACCTCATCATACTTCTCCTTTCTCCTTGCTTTATCAGGCTCTTCCTTCGCCTTTTTCATGGCTGCCATGAGGTCCGGTGGAACCGATACTCCGGGTATGTACTTATCGAAGAAGTCAGCGATACCATATCCTTTCAACGGGAAAACCCCAACTAACACGGGGCAATTATACTTGTCTACTTCCTTCAGGAACGTCTTGGTCTTCTCTATATCGAACATGGTCTGAGTTTGGATGAAATCTGCACCGAGTTTGGTCTTCCTACCAATCTTCAATACCTCAGGCATCAGGGGATCCGCATTAGGATTACCCGCAATACCCACATTAATCTCTATTTTACCATGTATCTCGTTTCCCGCTATGTCTACCCCTTCATCAATCATCTTGTGGAGCAAGTATGTGAACTGAGCAGAGTCCAGATCATAGACTGATTTGGCTCCCTTGTTGTCTCCAAGTACGGTGTGATCGCCTGATAGGGTTAGAATATTTTTAATTCCAAGGTATTGGGCTGCTAAAACATCTGATACTATTGCTAGCCTGTTCCTGTCCCTGATGGTCATCTGGTATACTGTCTCTAGTCCTACCTCTTCCTGTACTTTCCAGGATGGTACTAGGGAATTCATATATGCGTATGCAAGTGGGTTATCAGTAACGTTGGCTGCTACTACGTATGGTTTCATTGCTCTAGCGCTGGCAAGCACCTCTTCTAGGTCAGTGACTTTCTCGGGCTCAAGTTCTCCTGTCAAAACGAACTTTTTTGCCCTTATGTCTTTGACTAGTTTGCTGAAAGCCGGGCGGCTTGTAGTCATTTCAAAATCCTCTTATTGTCTAGTCGCTTCATTATTTTAAGTTTATTCTCACATTAAATTTAGCTTGATCTAATACTTATTCTATGTATGGTATGTATTATAAACTTCTTAAACTCTAAGTACTGTTTAGGAGGCAACGGTCAAGTTGTCAAAAAAAGACTTAAACATAAAAATTGATGAGCTTTCATCTTCTTTAGGAGTTTTTAAAGGTCTACAGATAAGCATAGGTAAACTTGTAGACGAAGAATGGGAAGAACCCATGGGGCCCACACCATTCCCACATGTTGGAACCCTACGTGATTGGGATAGAAAATTGTTGGAGAGATATAAGCCACATTATATGCCGATCTGTGATCTTTGTTGTCTATGTACTTTTGGTAAGTGTGATCTTACGGGCGATAAGAAAGGTGCCTGTGGGCTTACCCAAGCTGCTCAACAGTCACGTATTGTATTGATTTCATGTTGCATAGGAGCTTCTACTCATTGTGCACATGCCAGACATATGTTGGACCATCTCCTTGAGGAGTATGGTCGTGATACCGAATTGGATGTTGCATTAAATACCAACGTTGAAGCACCTCATATCCGTCTAGTATGTGGTTATAAACCAAAAACAATAGGCGATTTGGAGGAGGCATTGGATTATGTCGAGACCCAAATTGTACAATTAGTAGCATCAGCCCACACAGGACAGGAAGGGGACGCCATTGACTTTGAGTCAAAAGCCTTCCACGCCGGGATGCTTGATCATGTTGCCATGGAGGTAGCAGATATCTCGCAAATATCAACGGTAGGGATGCCAAAGGGATCTTCCGAAGCTGGAATGACTACTATGGGATTCGGTGCCATCGATACAAGCAAGTCTGTGGTCATGTGTATCGGTCACAATGTGCTACCAAGTGTAGATATCATAGATTATCTGATGGAGCATGACTTATTTGAAAAAGTAGAAATTGGCGGGTTATGTTGCACAGCCCTAGACAACAGCAGATACGACAATAGAGCTAAGATCATGGGGCCAATCTCATGGCAGATAAGATATGTACGTTCAGGAATACCCGACGTTGTTGTCATAGATGAGCAATGTTTACGTACCGACATAGTCGATGAAGCAGCAAAGATCGGGGCGCCCGTCATAGCTACAAGCGAAAAAAGTATGATGGGGCTACCGGACCGCACACATGATGATGCAGACGAGATTGTGGCTGACCTTGTTTCTGGTCGTCAGAAAGGAGTGCTGATCATTGAGCCGAGAAAGGTCGGAGAGGTCGTAGTAAAAACAGCTTTAGCTGTATCCCCGAAAAGAACTGAGTATAAGAAACCATCAATCGAGAGCCTTCTGGAAGGTTTAGAAAGATGCCGAGGCTGCGCAGAATGCATTGCAGCGTGCCCAAACAACCTACCAATAATGGAGGCAGTGAAAGCAGCAGAACAAGGAGATCTCAAACCACTTGAAAGGCTACAGCCACTCTGCGTTGGATGCGGTCGCTGTGAAAGCGCATGTCCAGAGCATTTACCTCTCATGAGTTACATGTACGCTGCTTCAGCGGAATCATGCAAAGGAGAATGTTATAATGTAAGGGTCGGTAGCGGCGCTATTACTGATGTTGAGATCAGGGAAGTCGGTAAGGGAATAGTATTCGGCGAGATACCTGGTGTCGTCGCGCTAGTAGGATGCGCTAACTATCCTAATGGAGGAAGTGAAGTAGCAATGATAGCTGAAGAGTTCCTTAAACGTAGATTCATAGTACTGGCTACCGGCTGCTCAGCTATGGACTTGGCTTCACTTGTAGATGAGGAAGGCCAGAATCTTTATGATCGTTATCCGGCTGTCTTTGACGCCGGGGGTTTGCTCAACATTGGAAGCTGTGTATCAAACGCCCACATCACTGGTGCTACCATCAAGATCGCTAACATATTCGCTAAGAGGCCCCTCCGAGGTAACTACGAGGAGATAGCAGACTATATCTACAACAGAGTTGGGGCTGTAGGAATCTCTTGGGGCGCCATGAGTCAGAAAGCATCAAGTATCGCATCAGGATGTTGGCGTCTAGGAATCCCAGTAATTGTGGGTCCGCATGGCTCAAAGTATAGGCGTAATCTGCTTGGATCGAAAGACAAAGAAGAAGACTGGGTTACCATTGATGCTCGAACTGGACAAGATATGTATGTTGGTCCGACACCAGAGCACTTGTTCTACTCTGCCGAGACAGTCGAAGAAGCTATAGTGATGACAGCGAAGCTCTCTATGAGACCAAACGATACCACCAAAGGAAGAGCAGTAAAACTCAGTCATTACATAGACCTGAGTAAGAAATACTACGGTGGATTACCCGACGATCTAGAACTATTCGTACGTAGAGAAGCGGATTTACCTTTCACTATGAAAGCTGAGATGCTTGAGCACTTGAAGGCGAAGGGATGGGTTGAGGATAAAATAGGTATGCCTGATCCAACTCTGTTAGATCGTTTGGTCAGGAGGCGTGAATAATGTCAGCGAAAATGAAGAGAGGTCAGACCGGGATGGTCGGCGGACCCCTTCAAGCCAAGATATTCCCTAATGTTGACGTAGCTGTTAGTCTCATAAAAAGAGCAAAGCGTCCTCTGCTTGTTGTTGGATCTAAGGCGACTGAGCAGAAAACCAAGGATGGAGACATCATTGATTCAGCGATCCGGGCGATGAAAAACAAGAAGCTTACCGTGGTCGCTACGGGTCACCTTGTGGGGGAGTTCAGGAAACGTGGCGTTGAAGAAGCTAATAGTATGCCTTTAATTGTTTTAGGCAAGTATCTGAGCGATTCTGAGTGGCTGGGATTTGATGGAGAAGGACAGTACGATACAGCAGTCTTTGTTGGTTATCCCTATTATATGGAGTGGCTCGTAGAATCGGGTCTTAAGAATTTCACAAAGCTGAGAACAATCAGCCTTGACCGCACATTTCAGCCAAACGCTCAATGGAGTCTAGGCTGGATGCCAGAACCCGACTGGATAGAGGCGTTGGATAAAATTGTATCAAGTTTAGAGGAGGAAGCATAGATGTCGATGTTTGAAGATATCCCCGTAGATATTGGAATTATCTACGAGGGGGAAAGAATACGAGGTCGCGAGATGCAGGTCGAACTTGGAGGTCCAAGAGAGGAATACAAATTCGAACTTGTTCAGGCAAAGGAGCTCGATGAGATTGAGGATGGCAAGGTAACCATAATTGGACCAGATTTGCCTGATATCAGCGAGGGGACTAACACTGCCTTCGGAATGATTATTTATGTTGGTGGAGTTGAAATAGAGAAAGACCTCGAAGGCGTCATCGAACGACGTCTGCACGAGTATGTAAACTTCATAGAGGGATTCATGCATCTGAACCAGAGATACGATGTCCAGATGAGGCTCAGCAAGAAGAGTTTCCAGAAAGGATTCAACTCCTTGAATGTTTTCGCTAAAGTGCTATTCAGGCTCTACAAGAGCGAGATGAATTTCATCGAGAAGATGCAGATAACCTTCATCACGGACCCAGAAAAGGTCAAGGAAATGTACCAAACTGCGATGGATATCTATGAGGCAAGAGACGCCCGCGCAAGAGGCATGAGTGACGACGAAGTAGATGTATTCTATGGGTGCAGTCTTTGTCAGAGCTTCGCACCTACACACCTTTGTGTAATTACTCCGCAGCGGTATGCTAACTGTGGAGCCATCAGCTGGTTCGATGGTAGAGCTACTGCCAAAGTAGACCCCAAGGGACCCGTTTTCGAGATACCAAAAGGTAAGTTACTCGATGCTTTAACAGGTGAATATGAGGAAGTCAACAGAGTAATCAGGGAGAAGAGCCTCGGTGAGATCGAGCGAGTACAACTGTACACGGGGTTCGGTTACCCTCATACCAGCTGTGGCTGTTTCGAGGCCTGCGCCTTCTATATACCTGAGGTCGATGGTTATGGCATAGTACATAGAAACTACAAAGGTCAGACAATTAATGGTTTGGACTTTGTAACCATCAGTGACCTCACAGCAGGTGGTAGACAGGTGGATGGATTCCATGGACTCGGTATTGAGTACATGAGGAGTCCCAAGTTCATGCAGGCTGATGGTGGATGGGATAGGTTCGTATGGATGCCGGAAGACATCAGGGATAGAATTAAAGAATACATGCCTGAGGAAATCATATCCAAGATAGCGACAGAAGCAGATACCTCTACACTTGATGAGCTAAAAGAGTGGCTGAAGGCGAAAAACCACCCGATAGTTGAGCGTTGGACTGAGGAGCCAGAAGTTGAGGCTCAGGCAACTCAGCCAATGGCTCAGCCCCAGATGCCTATGACTGGATTCACTGTACCAAGTCTTGAGCTTCCTGCAGGCGCATTACCCATACAGGGCTTGCCTCAGGGAGTCGCCTTCAAGATCATATTGAAGAACGCCAAGATCAAAGCAGAGAGACTAATCATAAAGGCAGAGAAGGAGTAATCCAGATGCCCAAGGAAAAGAAAATAAACCTACCCATTAGCGCCGATATACTTGAGCGCCTAGCCAAGTTTCAGGAGATCGAGCTCCAAGACGTTGATATCGAGTTCGAAGAGATCGAGTTAGATCTCGGGACTGGTGGAGGCGGGGGGATAAATCCTGGTGTAATGAGCAGGATGGCTTTTGAGTTTGGCCAGATAAGAGACTCAGCAAACAGGTTGACATATCTATTAGGCGGAGGAGCTATTCCAACCACGGGATATGCCCCACAGGCTATACAACCTCAACAGGTAACACAGGTAGCTCCTCCTAGGGTTTTGCCTACCGAATTGATTCCAGCAAAAACCAGCATCCCCTATGGTGGTTACTCTGGTGAGGTAGTTGAGGTAAAACTTGGAGCAACAAAGTCTGAAGGGGGAACTCGGGGAAAATCCTATGTAATTGGTGGCCAAAAGACGCCAGCATATTATAATTTCCAAGTCAAACCCAAGAATAGACCTGTTTTAGCTATGGATGTCTTTGACTGGCCAAAGGTTCCTCTATCCAAGGCTGTCAAGATGCATTTCCGTCCAGTTTTGAACGATGTAGGTGAATGGGCGAGGCTCTGTGTCGATAAGTATGGAGCAGAGATGATTAACGTACACTTGCTCACAATCGACCCTTTGATAGAGGATGCTTCCCCCAAGGCAGCTGTAAAAACTGTTGAGAATGTGCTTCAAGCAGTAGATGTACCCGTAAGCATAGGTGGCTGTGGTGATCCGCAGAAAGACCTCAAAGTTTTCACTGCAATCTCTGAGCAGATCGAGGGTGAAAACCTGTTGATTAACTCAGTTACACTGGATATGGATATAGAGAAATCCGGAAAAATGATCCGGGATCACGACAACACAGTAATCGCCTTCACAAGCATGGACGTCAACAAGGCAAGAGAACTAAACAGGAAACTCTACGACTTTGTGCCCAAGAACAAAATAATCATGGACACCACCACTGCAGCACTGGGATACGGACTAGACTACGCATTCACGGTAATGGAAAGATGCAGGTTAGCCGCTCTCAAGGGAGACCCTGAGTTAAATCACCCGATGTCCAGTGGAACCACTAACGCTTGGGCAGCCCGTGAAGCTTGGATGAAGATGGGACCAGAGTTTGACCCGAGAGAGCTTCGTGGACCCATATGGGAGACAATAACAGGTCAGACACTACTGCTAACCGGGATAGATTATTTCATGATGATGCACCCTGCAGCCGTAAACGCCCTCAAGGTGATGATAGATGGTTTCATGAAGGGAGAAAAACCAAGTGAGCCAACGGACTGGGTCAGCATAACGGTAGGAGGTAACTAAGATGCCGGCGAAAGAACTCAGCCCAATAGAGATCTACAAGCTCCTACCTGGGACCAGCTGCAAAGAATGCGGAGAAACAAACTGTATGGCATTCGCCGCCAAACTCGTAAACAGGGAGGCGACCCTTGAAGAGTGCAAGCCCCTGCTTGAGGCGAAATATGCTGATAACTTCGCTGAGCTTTGGAGCCTGCTGAAGCCAGCTGTCAAAGCCGTTGAGGTAGGTGCTGGGGAGAACGCTATCACCATTGGAGGTGAGTACGTTCTCTATAGACATGATTTCACCTATTTCCATCAACCAGCTATCGC
>Ga0180432_10005655_pt1 | contig 16535 bp, 12 predicted proteins | sample SS_ome_10_FD_132414 | JGI IMG/M metagenome (GOLD analysis project Ga0180432, IMG submission 132414) | Hypersaline lake sediment archaeal communities from the Salton Sea, California, USA - SS_1_MS_2 metaG | ecosystem: Environmental > Aquatic > Non-marine Saline and Alkaline > Hypersaline >... | reverse complement strand
GCGGACGGGTGGAACTTCACGCTCCGGGATTCCAAAGTGCTTGCCGACTGGCACGCCGTTCTGGGGATCAATTACTTCATCCCGCACGGGTTCTACTATTCGGTGCAGGGATTCAGGAAGTGGGAGTGCATCCCTGACCAGTTCTACCACGTGCCGTACTGGCCGTATTATAGGAAGTTCGCGGACCACAATGCGAGGATCAGCGCGGCTCTGTCGGATTCGCGTCACGTCGCTGACGTGGCCGTCTTCTATCCCGTCAAGAGCATGTGGGCGGCGATGTCGCCGGGGCAGAGCGCGGCAGCGAAGGAGTTGGATGCGGAGTTCAGCAACGTGTCGCTGAATCTCATAAAAGCACATTTGGACTTCGACTACGTTACAGAGGGCCTCATACGGTCGGCCAAGATAAAGGACGGCAGGCTGTCAGTGGTGCGGAAGGGGCGCGAGCTGGAGAGTTTCTCGGTGCTGGTGATGCCCCATGTTACGACCCTGTCGGCGGAGACCGTGGAGAAGATCGCGGAGTTCGTGGAGGGCGGCGGCAATGTTGTTCTTACGGGACCGCTGCCTGGCGCTTCGCCCGAAGGGGGCGAAGATCCTGGCATCAAGAGGGCGTTCGAAAGGCTTCTCAAGCGGCTTCCGGAGAGGGTTGCTCAGGTTGATGCCGGAGCGTCCGCCGACGAGCTTGGACGCGTGATACGAAGGCTTGCGGGAGCGGACGTGGAGATCGCCGATGACAAGGGGGGCGCGGCGGAGGAAGTCGTTTATGCGCACTACCGCAGTGCTTGCGACGCGTATCTGATCTTGAACGTCAACGAGAAGTCGAGCGCAAGACTAAGAGTGTCGCTGCGCGGGACGGGCAAGCTGGCGCGGATGGATACCTCGACGGGGAAGCTGACAGAGGTGCGAGCGGAGAAACGTGACGGGCGACTTGATTTCCGGCTGAGGCTGGAGCCTACCGAGTCGGCGCTTGTGTTGCGCTCGGGACGATTACGTGCTTCTGCCGCTTCGCCTGCGAGACCTCGTTCGAAGAAGCAGACGATCAAGCTGGCTAGGAAGTGGGTATTCGGGACGGCCAAGGCGAACATACTGCCGCTTCACGAGTGGGAGGTGGATGTCGGTTCGGGGCCGGAGCGGTGGTCGGCGTCGCTGGTGACGTCAAGCACGAGCTTCCACGTAAGCCACGTCCCGAAGGATGCGCGGCTCCTTTTGGACGGCGTAGTCGGCGAGATAATATTCGGGGGGTCGGCGATGAAGCCTGCGCGTGTGAAATTGAACGGCGAGTCGCTGATGCGACGGGAGGGGAGACCGTTCGTGGCCGGCGGGGTCAAGCTCGGCCGCAAAGGGGAGTACCTCGACCCGTACATACCTGAATATGATCTTGGCGGGATTTTGAAGCGCGGGGAGAATCGCTTGGAAATCCGCACTATGGGGTCTCTGTTCGAGCCGGCCTCCATAACTCAACCGGCGTACCTCATCGGGAATTTCGTACTGAACAAGCGGCGAGATGGGTCGTACACCGTAGCGGCTCCCAAGGGCGTCGTCGAGACTGGGCCGTGGACGGAGCAGGGCTACCCATTCTATGCGGGTATAGGCGAGTACACCCAGGAAATCGAGGTGCCGGACTTCGAACGCGCGTTCATCCGGTTCAAGAGGGTCGGGGACCTTGTAGAGATCGTCGTGAACGGCAAGACGGCCGAAGTGCTGGCTTGGGAGCCGTTCGAGGCGGAAGTTACGAAACTGCTGAAACCCGGCCGCAACGAAGTTGCGCTGCGCGTTGCGAATGCCATGTCAAACCTATATGACCGCTCCATGAGAGCGTCCGGGATACTGGGGGACGTTCAAATAGACCTTTACGGGTGAGCTCGAAGGGAAAACGGCAATGAAGATCAGAGAAGTGGGCGACTATCTTGATGGGATTTCTCCGTTCATCGAGAAGGAGCGCACCTGCGACGGTTGGATCGTGGGGGACCCGGACAGGGAGCTGACCGCGATGGCGGTGGCGTGGATGGGAACGGTTGAAGTGATTAAGGAGGCAGGAGAGGCCAAGGCTAATCTGCTGGTCGTTCATGAGCCGCTGTTCTACCCCGATAACACGCCCGACAAGGCGATACCCTCATCCTCCAAGCCTGTGAACGTAGTGCGAAAGAAGCTGCTGGACGAATACGGGATCGTGGCGTACCGATGCCATGATGCATGGGATACGTATCCTGATATAGGGGTCGTGGACGGCTGGGCTCAGGCGTTGGGGCTTGGGGAAAGGGTGGGGGGTGACACGGGCGCGCCGGTGTACGAGATACCGAAGGTCCGGCTTGGTGACTTGGCGAGAGAGGTAAACAAGACCATGGAACTGGACGGGGTGCGCGTCGTCGGCGATCTGAACAGGGTGGTGTCGAGAATAGGGTTAGGGATCGGGGCATGGGGGGGGCTCGGGACAATGGAGCGATTGCTGTTGGCGGGGGCGGACGTGATGATCGTGGGGGAGACGGTGGACTGGAGAACGATCCGGTCGGCTGTCGATTCGGGGCTGGCGATGATCGAGACGTCCCACGCAGCGTCCGAGAAATACGGTATCAGGAATCTTGCGCGGCGGTTGAAGGCCGTCTTCGCCCCGGCGCCGGTGCACTACATCGAGGTCGGATCGCCGTGGGTGATGGTCAGCTAGCGGGCTGAGGGGAATGCGCGGCAATGTAAATAAGATGGCTTACATGGGTATCGACATAGGTTTATGGTTAACCCATCCAGCCCGGGGTGTGTTTCTGCCTTTTGCGCGCACTTACATTCTCTGTAACACCTTGGCAATGCATGACTTGCCGATACGTAAGGCTCTTGGGATGCGCTCACCTGGGTGCGCATGGCGACGTTTTTGCTTGACCCTCAGGCTGTATTCGATATAATGAGGGTTCCTGGCGCAGACATGGTTAGGCTGTGGGGTAGCTATGGCATCCGGGTCGGGTCAAAAGCTCACTATCGGCGTGGATGTGGGTGGGACCAACATCAGGGCCGGGCTGGTAGGCGCTCGTGGACGGGTCTATCATAGGGACAAACGTCCCACTCCAAGAGAAGGTGAAGCTGGGGAGATCGTCGCGGCGATAGTGGCTTCGATAGAGGCGATGTTGTCGAAGCCGAAGGTAACGCGGAAGAAGATCACGGGTATAGGAGTTGCCGCGCCGGGACCTCTGAACACCAAGACGGGCGTGATAATGAACCCGCCGAATCTCCCATCATGGCGCGACCTCCCGCTCAAGAAAATCCTGGAGAAAGAGCTGAAAATCCCGGTGGACTTGGAGAACGACGCGAACGCTGCGGCTGTGGGCGAGCACTGGATCGGGGCGGGGAAGAATGCGGACAGCATGATCATGATCACCCTGGGGACGGGCGTTGGAGGAGGATTGATTATCGGTGGGAAGTTGTGGCATGGGGCCTCTGATGTGGCAGGGGAGATCGGGCACACGACGATCGATCCCGAGGGCATGCGATGCGCTTGCGGCAACAAGGGCTGCCTGGAGGTCTACGTCTCTGCGACGGGGATTGCCGAGAGGATGCGTTCGGTACTGGATCAGGGCGGGGAAAGCGCCGTGGTTGAGATGCTCAACGGGGATCGGAGCAAGCTCACGTCGGAGCTGATATACGAGGCGGCGGAGGAGGGTGACTTGCTGGCGAGGCTGACGCTGGAGGATACAGGGGTATACTTGGGGATAGGGGTGGCAAATCTGGTAAACGTCTTCAATCCCGAACTCGTGGTTGTGGGTGGTGGGGTCACGAGAGCGGGGAGACTGCTGTTTGATCCGATGAAGGCGGAGGCGAACAAACGTTCGTTCCAGGCGGCGGCGAAGGCGGTCGAAATCGTCCCGGGGGAACTGGGCGACGACGCTGGAATAATAGGCGCTGCTCGGACTGTAATGCTCCGCAAGCGGAGGTCGTAAGTCGGGCCTTCGGTCGCCAGGTGGGAGGTGGCGGAGATGGGCGTCTTCAAAGCTTATGATATTCGAGGGCTGTGCCCCGACGAGTTGAGTCCGGAGCTTGCGCTCAGGGTGGGGCGGGCCATAGCGATGACGCTGCCCGGTTCCGAATTCGCGGCGGGGCGCGACATGCGTACCTCGTCTCCGGCGCTGTACGACGCGGTGATAAGGGGCATGACCGAAGGTCGAAACGACGTAATATCGCTGGGGCTTGTGTCCACTTCGATGACGTATTTTGCGACGGGGAAGTACGGCTTGGACGGGGCCGTGATGGTCACCGCGTCCCACAATCCCCCAGAATACAACGGCCTGAAGATATCGGGCCGGGGAGCGATTGGGATCGGCCTGGATACCGGTCTGCGGGACATCCAGAAGCTTGTGGAAGAGGGGGGGGTGGACGAGCCGCCCGGGGGGCCTCGCGGTAAGGTTACCTTGAGGGATATTATTGACGACTACGTCGATCACGTACTTTCGTTCGCGGGGGAGATCGGGGAGCTGACGGTGGCGGTGGACGCGGGGAACGGCATGGGGGGCCACACGGTGCCACACGTTTTTGAGCGACTGCCGTGCAAGCTGGTGCCTCTGTACTTCGAGCTGGACGGCGCATTCCCGAATCATCCGCCGAACCCGCTCGTCCCGGAGAACCTTGCTGACCTGCAGAGATGCGTGAAGAGCGAAAACGCGCACGCGGGAGTGGCCTTTGACGGAGACGCGGACCGGGCGGCGATCGTTGACGAGAAGGGGGAAATAATTCCGGGGGACCTCATGACCGCGCTGCTGGCGAAGCGGCTTCTGAAAGAACACCCGGGCTCGGCGATCATCTATGACGTGAGGTCAAGCTGGGTCGTGAAGGAGGAGGTCGAGGCGGCTGGGGGGAAGGCGATCATCGGGAAGGTGGGGCACGCTTTCATGAAAACGCGGATGCGTGAGGAAGACGCGATCTTCGCCGGCGAGCTGAGTTCGCACTACTACTTCAGGGAGAACTTCTGCGCGGACGACGGTATGATTGCCATGCTGCTCGTGCTGACGATGATGAGCGGAGAGAACAGGCCACTGTCGGAGATCGTCGCTCCATTGCGACGATATCACCAATCAGGCGAGATCAATTCCCAGGTGGCGGACCAGCAGGCCAAGATAGAAGAGCTAGAGGCGGCATTCAGTGACGGCAAAGCATTTCACCTCGACGGCTTGTCAGTCGAGTACGACGACTGGTGGTTCAACGTCCGGCCTTCCAACACCGAGCCGGTGCTCCGCCTCAACCTGGAGGCAAAGAGCCGGGAGCGGATGGAGGCGATGCGCGACAAGGTGCTCTCGATCATCCGAGGCTGAGAACGGGTTGCGCATCCTCTGTTGGGCGCCGATGCTTTCCCTGGCGGCATGGGTTCTGCTGGTGCTTCCGTGCACCTCATGGGCCTTTGCGCAGGACTCCGACCGCGAGGCGACGAGAAGCCCGGAAATGGGAAGCGCGTCAGCGGGGGGAGTTGGGGTCGTGGGGAGGGAAGTGTCGAGCGTCCTGTCTCGGGGCCGGTACGACTGGGACGACTACGCGAAGAGGGGCGAAGAGTTGCTGGCTGAAGCCGGTCTGGTGCACGACACGGCGGAGCGCGTTCACCTTGTTCGTAGAGTGGTCTCTTGCTACCCACACACCCCTGCCGCGGAAAAAGCCTGGGGTATTCTACGGGGCCTCGTTGCCGCCGAGACGCACGAACCGCAGGTGAACGTGACCGATCTGCCCCTGGAGGGGCAACAAGAGAGCGGCGGTGAGCCTGACGTACGACGACGCGGTGCCGAATCAAATCAAGTACCACGTTCCGCTGATGGAAGAGCGGGGATTCCGGGGGACGTTTTTCGTCTTCGTGAATGCGATCAGCCGAGGGCAGCGGAATGATTGGAAGCCATGGGCGGAATTGGCTGCGAGAGGCCACGAGATAGGGTCGCACACGGTTTCGCATCCACGGCTCGTGGAATTGTCTGAGGGGAAGATCGAGCAGGAGTTGAGGCAGTCCAAGTCGGCCATCGAGGAACATATAGGGGTCGCCCCGTTGACGTTCGCCTATCCGTACGGGCAGCATGACGAGAGGGTGAGGAGAATTGCCGGGGGGCTTTACGTGTCGTCACGAAGCGGGGGAGTGAAGGTCGCGCCTCCCACGCCGCTGGATATTCACGACGTTCCGAGCTTTGTGCCGGTGACCAATACGCCGGCTTCCGAGATGAATTCGTGGGTGGATGCGGCGGTAGAGGCTGGTGGGTGGACAGTTGAAATGATTCACGGCATCGAAGCACAAGGGTGGCAGCCGATCCCGAAGGAACGATATGCGGAGCACTTTGATTACATTGCCGCGCGTGGAGATGAGCTTTGGGTAGCGCCGTACGGCGAGGTAGCGAGGTATATCCGGGAGCGCGAGGTCGCGGCGGTGGAAACGATAAACGTCAATGCTGACGGGGTGGTGCTTGAGTTGCTCAGCCGCGGCCTGGATCAGGCGGTTTACAGCGTTCCGCTTACTCTGCGCCTGGAGGTACCGTTCGATTTTGATACGGTCGAAGTGAGGCAAGCGGAACCGGCGGGGCGTGAGGTGAAATGCATAGAAGAACAGCACCATAGGTTCGCGTACTTCGACGTCGTGCCGAACGGCGGAGAGGTCGTCGTGAAGGTCATCAAGCGGGGTATCGGACAGGCCGAGCTTTCTGCGGAAGAGAGGGCGGAAAAGTAGATGGTGCGGAAGGTGCGCTATGAGGAAATGCTGCCGCACGAGTTCGAGAGAGCGATCGAGCGTGCGCCGATTGCCTACGTGCCATTCGGGACGCTGGAGTGGCACGATCCGCACCTTGCGCTGGGGAATGACGCCGTGAAGGCTCACGAGCTTTGCATGCGCGCCGCCGGAAAGAGCGGCGGGGTCGTGATTCCGCCTACCTACTGGGCGTCGGAGGGAGGCGGGCCGCACACGATGACGATCGAGCCCGGGGGGGGACCGGAGGGGCTGCTGCTTGCGCTGTTTACGGGGATATTCCGGGAGGCGGAGGCGGTGGGATTCAAGGTAGTGGTGGCGGTTACCGGACATTACGGCCTTGGGCAAGTGTGCATCGTGAAGAAAGCGGCGTTGGACTGGATGTCGAAGGGGCGGTCCGTTGTATGGGCGCTGGCAGAGTGGGAGGCGGCCGGCGATTTGGGCTACCGCGGCGATCACGCAGGCAAGTGGGAGACATCGCTCCTGTGGAGCTTGAGGCCGGAACTGGTGCGGATGGAGCGGCGGAAGTCGACTTCTGCATCGCCTAGAAGCACGGCTGGGGAGGCGAGCAGAAAGCTGGGCGACAAGACGGTGAGGGTGATAGTCTCGCGGATCGCGGAAAAGGCGGCGGTACTTCTGGCCCAAGGCGCGCGCAAGAGGCAGAGTTTCATCAAGTGTTCCGAACGGTACTATGAGCTTCTGCGCAACTGCAAGGCCGCCCGGGACGCGGGGGAGCCGGGGATTGTGTGGCGATGTTTCCGGACGGACCCGTATGATCGGTTCCGTCAGCTTTTTCTGAAGGGAGATTACGGGAAGGCGCTCGCGCAGATAGAGAAAACAGGCGTGAAGCCGCAGGACCTCGGGCCGATCCCGTAGACGGCATTCTTATGCTCGGCATGCGGCGGATTCGAAGAGACAGTAAATTTGCGGAGGCTTGCGATGGATGCTGGACTGGACGGCTTCGGCGGATGGACGGGAGTTTCCGCCCCTTCGACGGGGTTTTTCTATCTCGAAGAGATCGACGGGCGCTGGTGGTTCATCGACCCGGAAGGGCACGGGTTCATCTCGGTGGGCGTCAACCACGTACAGCAAAACCCGGACGCGCCCGTTTTTCAGAAAGTCTACAAGGGCGACATGGAGGCGTGGGGTGAGGCGGACTTCGCATACTTGAAGGAGTGCGGGTTCAACTCAATTTATTGGACCTCCGGCAAGCGGAACACCGATGCCTGCCGGAAGCAGCACTTTCCCTTCGCGGTGGTGATCAACCTGATCCACCACCCGGTGAGCCGGAGAGAGAAACCGAGGCCCGACGTGTTTTCGGATGAGTTCGAGTCGTTATGCTCTTCGGTTGCAGACAAGGTCGTCCCCGACTACAAAGACGATCCGCTGGCGCTGGGGTACATGTATGCGGGAGCGCCCTTCACGGAGATGCACGACTGGCTGAACGACATCTTCGCTTTGCCGGAGGATTCGCCGGGGAAGCTGGAACTTGTGAGGATACTCAGAGAGATACATGCGAATGACATCGGATCGCTGAACGAGTTGTACGCGAGCGAGTTCGGTTCTTTTGACGAATTGCTGCGGCCGGGCGCGCTCAGGTTCAATGCCGACTTCGATCCGCTGGCGAGAATGCGCGAAGGACTGAGGGTGGTGGCTGACGAGCAGTTGAGGGATTTCGATGCTCTTTGCGGCGCGGTTGCGGGGCGGCTGGGGCTGTTGGCGAAGAAACACATCGGCGAGCGCGACCCGAACCACCTGATCCTCGGGCCGTCGGTGAAAGAGTACAACATGAGCATGGCGATGTGGGACGCTCTGGCCCCGCACGTTGATTTATTGGCTCCGCAGCACAACGAGCTGGTGGACTTGCACGAACTGTATTCGCGCATCGGGAAGCCGATCTTGATCTCGGACGAGAACGTAGGAATGGTTCCGCATCCGGGACAACATCACGGGCGGCTGATAAAGGGGCAGAGAGAGAGGGGGGAAATCTACGAGCACATGCTCAGGCTGAACCTGGGCTATCCGTTCGTCGTTGGGGCGGAGATGTGCGGCGGGGTTCACGACAACATAAAGGAGCTGAATCCAAACTACAGCAAGAACGGTCTCAAGGATGCCGAGACAGACCAGCCCCATGAGGAAGCGGTTTCGCGAATGGTGAAGGCGAATGCGAAGATATACGATTACGCCGCCCACCCATTGGAGAAGAGTGAGCTGGCAAGGCTCAAATCAGAGCACCAGGACAGGTGGCGAAAGGCCTTGCTGCCGGGACTCTGGCCCACGTACCTGGCATTTGTGATGTAGGGGCAGACGTGAGCGATTACGACAAGTTTGGGGGATGGCAAGGTCTGGCCTTCGGAGGCACGGGCTTTTTCAGGGTGGAGAAGGCCGACCGGTGGTGGCTGGTGACGCCTGAGGGAAATGCATTCTTGAGCCTCGGCGTGAACCACATTCATCCGGACCTGCTCTTTCAGGAATACAACAGGGAATACTGGGCGGATCAGCTCGGATATCGGGAAGTTCCCTATTCGCACAAGGGCTTCGAGGCGAGTCCGGCGTACGGGAAGTGGCTGGCGATGGTGGAGGAAGACCTCGGGAAGTGGGGCTTCAACACGATCGGCGGCCTGTCCATGATCAATCGTTGCCCGACGGGCATACCGTACACGATGTGCGTGAGATTCGTAGATAATTGCCATTGGATGAAGGCGGAGGATATTTCGTTTCCTGATGCATTCTCCCAGGACTTCGCGAACAAGTGCCGAGAGATTGCGAAGAAACAGTGCGCTCCGCGACGGGATGATCCTTACCTAGTGGGATACTTCTATTCGGACACCCCGATTCTCACATGCCGGGGGGCGCATGCCAAGGAAGGGCTGCTCTACTACGACAACCCGCGGGAGGAGGTGCTCACGTGGCCGAGGGCCATTGCGGCCCTGCCCGCTGGTGCGCCGGGCAAACAGACGTATGTGGAGTTCATGAGGGGCCGCTACCACGGACGGATACGGGATTTCAATGCGGTTTACGGTACATCGCTGAAGAGTTTCAGAGAGTTGCTGTCGGGGAGCTTGCCGAGCAGTCCCGCCAGGCATGAGCAAGCCCACTCCGATGAGAAAGCCTTTCTGAAAGAGATTCTAGAGAAGCTCTACAGGGTGTTGAGTGGCGCGTTGCGGGAGCACGACCCGAACCATCTGATCCTGGGCGATAGGTACAACGGAAACACGGAGCTACCCGACGCGGCGATGGAAACGATGGCGTCCTATTGCGACGTGTTGAGCATCCAGTACTACGGGCATTTCGATGAGCAGAAGGCAGACCTTGATATGGCCTACGGGAAGACGGGCAAGCCGGTCGTGCTATGCGACTCGTGCTTTTCAACGCCGTCCGAGGAGATGCCGAATCCCTTCGGCAGGTGGGTCGAGAACCAGAAGCAGCGAGCGGTCGCGTACGAGGGGTATGCGAGGGGCATATTCTCGCAGGACTGTGTCGTCGGGTGGCACTGGTGCGGATACGTTGACAGGTGGTCGGCGTCTCAGGGGTTCCGTCAGCATTCGGGGATAAAGGACGCTTTCGGGAGAGAATACGAGGTGGCCTCGGCGATGGCGAGAGTGAACAGAGAAGTGTACGCCATCGCCGGCGGCGGAGGCGCCCATATGCGGGTTGGCGATTGACCCTTCGAGCGGGGGTTCATATAATTGATTTCTGGGACTGCATCGAAGGATTGCAGCCGAGTCTGCGCCACTGAAGTGTCAACTCCGACGTGAAGGAGGCTTAGAATGCCGATGGACACCGTGGGTCCGGACCCCGCTGTGAAGAAGCTGATCGAGAGGACAAAGGAGCAAGGCATCGAGACGGCGTGGGACCGTCTTGAGAAACAGCAGCCGCAGTGCGGATATGGTGCCCTAGGCATATGCTGCAAGAACTGCAACATGGGGCCATGCGTCGTTAATCCCTTCGGCGGAGAGCCTAGCCTAGGGGTCTGCGGGGCGGATGCAAACACCATAGCCGCAAGGAACTTTTTGCGGATGATCGCAGGGGGCGCTTCGGCCCACTCCGACCACGGGCGGGCGGTGGCGGAACTGATGATCGAGGTCGCCCAGGGGAAAGCTCAGGGCTACAAGATCAAAGATGTCACCAAACTGAAGGCCGTGGCTAATCACCTGGGGGTCGAGGCCGGGGACAAGTCGGTTGAGGAGCTTGCGCTTGCCGTGGGCGAGGCGGCTCTGACCGAATTCGGGAAGACGAAGGGCCATTTGAGCTTCGTAAAGCGGGCTCCGGAAGCAAGACAAAAGGTATGGGAGAAAGCCGGCATCACCCCTCGGGCCATCGACAGGGAAGTGGTGGAGGCGCTCCACCGCAGCAGCGAGGGGGCGGATCAGAACTACCGGTCGCTGATAATGCACGGGAGCCGTCTGGCCCTCGCGGACGGCTGGGGCGGATCGATGATCGCGACGGAGCTTCAGGACATTCTCTACGGGACTCCTTCTCCCGTGGTCGGCCAGGTGAATCTGGGTGTTCTCAAAGAAGATCAGGTGAACATCATCGTTCACGGCCACGAGCCGAACCTGTCGGAGATGATAGCCTTGGCGGCAAGCGACCCGGAGCTGATCGAGGAGGCGAAGAAGGCCGGGGCGAAGGGAATTAACGTGGCAGGGATATGTTGTACGGCGAACGAGCTCTTGATGCGTCATGGCATACCGGTCGCGGGGAACATGCGGATGCAGGAGCTGGCGTTGGCCACGGGCGCGGTTGATGCGATGATTGTGGACATCCAATGCGTGATGCAGGGCGTGTGTCCTCTTTGCGGGCAGTATCACACCCGGCTGATAACCACGTCGCCGCGTGCCCAAATCGCAGGGGCTAAGCACGTGGAATTCGAGGAATCCCATGGGCTCGATTCGGCGAAGAGCATCGTGCGGGAAGGAATACAGGCATTTCGCGAGCGGGACCCCGAAAAGGTGTTCATCCCGGAGGAATCTTCGCAGATGGTGGTGGGATTCAGTCACGAGACGATTCGCTACATGCTGGGCGGGTCGTTCCGAACCTCGTACCGGCCGCTGAACGACAACATAATCAACGGTCGCATCCGGGGTGTAGTCGGGGTGGTTGGCTGCACTCAGCCGAAGGGATCGATTGATGAATCTGCGTACGCGAGGCTCGTGAAGCATCTGATTTCCAAGGACTATCTCGTGGTTCAGACGGGGTGTGCCGCGGTGGAGTCGGGGAAGTACGGCTTGCTGCTGCCCGAGGTGAAGGAGTTCGCGGGTCCGGGTTTGAGAGAAGTATGCGAGGCGGTCGGCATGCCGCCGGTGCTGCATGCGGGCTCGTGCGTGGACAATTCGCGCATACTGATAGCGGCTTCGGAGATAGTCAAAGAAGGCGGCCTCGGGGAGGACATTTCGGACCTTCCGGCCGCGGGCGTTTGTATCGAGTGGATGCACGAGAAGTCGATAGCGATCGGGCAGTACTTCGTGGCGTCCGGCGTGTTTACGGTGTTTGGGACGTCGAATCCGATAGCGGGTAGCCCGACCGTAGAGAAATTCCTGACGGAAGAACTTGCGGGCATTGTGGGCGGCAAATGGGCATTTGCGGAGAACGAGGAGGAGATAGCCGAGCTGGTGATGGCGCACATCGAGAGCAAGCGCGACGCACTGGGGATCAACGAGGAGCGCGAGAGAGTTCTCTACGACATGGAGATGCGCCGCCAGCTGGGAGTGTAGCCGCGAGAGATGCATTTTCTCCGTTAAAGGGGTGCCCGTCGGGCGCCCCTTTGCTTTGAGCATGGAGGTCGCCGAGCAGACTGAATCTCGGTCGAAAGAGGGAGGGGCTCGAGCCCCGAGCGATGTTGCGAATAGGCTGCGCTGTTCACAGGTACCACCCCGCGGTAGGCGGCGGAGAGGAGATGATGCGAATCGTCTCCGAGGCGCTGGCGGAAAGGGGCCATCACGTCGAGGTGCACACGACAACGGCGGTCAGAGAGAGCGCTTTGCAGGCCTTCAACCGGCCGTGGGCGAGCTTCGAGGTAATCAACGGCGTCCGGGTGTTCCGTCACCCCATCCGCGGCATCCGGCTTCCACGCTTCGTCATACGCGGCGTAGATTTACTGAGCATCTATCCGCACGGCCCGTACGCTCCCGGGATGCTTAGGCATCTGGCAACCGGCGATTACGACGTGATCATAAGCGCCACTTTCCCCTTCACGTACAACTACTTTGCCTGGCTGTTCTCCAGGCTGCGCGGGAAAGGGCTGGTGTTCTACCCGCTCACGCACTTCGATGATCGGTATCATTTCGACCGTTCCAGCCTATACGCGATGATGCGCGGCGCTGAGGCCGTCGTGGCGAACACGGCGTTCGAGGCAAGGAAATACCTCCGGCGCGGCGTGAGGCGCGAGAACCTGTTCGTTTCGGGCTGCTGTGTCGACCCGCGGAAGTACGTTCAGGTGGAGTCGAAAATCAAGGAGAAGCACAGAGCGTCGCGGCTGATACTGTTTCTGGGAAGGGGGGATAAGGGCAAGGGAGCGGACGTGGTGGTGAAAGCGGCGGCGGAGCTGGCTTCGCGGCGTCCGGACTGGCTGTTCGTCTTTGCCGGGGAAGGGACCAAGGGGATAGCTGGTGCGGCAAGGGTCCTGGTCCTGGGCCCGGTGGAGGAGCGTGAGAAGCTCTCGCTTCTTTCCGCGTGCGACATTTTGGTGCTTCCTTCCACGATGGAGTCGTTCGGCATGGTCTTCCTGGAAGCTTGGATGTATGAGAAACCGGTGATCGGCGCGCTCACGGGCGTTACATCGGAGGTAATACGTCACGGGAAAGACGGCTTACTGATTCCGGCGGGGGACCACCTCGCTCTGGCCCGCGCAATTGAGCAGGTTGTGGCGACTCCCGGAAGGGGGAGGGGGATGGGGGCGGCCGGTCGAAGGAAGGCACTGGCTCGCTTCACGCCGGAAGTTGTAGCGGGGGTCTTTGAGAAAGCCGTGAATCACGCGGCTGGGAAGAGGAGAGCAAGGTAGGGCAGGTTAGGCGGGATGAGGAGGGGCAAATCAAGTGCGCGGCGTTTGGCCGCGGTCTTCAACTGCACGCCGGATTGACGCCAGGAGCTCCTGGAAGCGTCCTGCCCCCCGGATGCTTTGCAGGTCCGGGTCCCTACGCATGTGCCGCTCGTCATCGTAACCGAGGGCTATGGCGGTCTCGAGAGAGTCGAATGCTTCCACGTAGTTCCCGACAAGAGCGTGGCTGCAAGCCAGGTTATAGTGAACAGTTGAGTCGTTGGGGAGAAGCCTTGCCAGCCTTAGGTCGGCCTGGAGCCCCTTGTCGTAGAGGCCGCGTGAAGTGTAGTCTTCGGCAATCGCCCTGAGGGCGTCGATGTTTTCGGGCCAAAGCTCGAGCACGCCCTCGAGGAAGGCTATCTCGAAATCGAGTGTGGTGTCGTAATTATCGGCCAATTAAGGACTTCTCCCAGTTAAGCGGCACCGTGGTGGAGGAAGTGTACCCGGCTGCCGGGGGAGGGTCAAGGGGTGGGGAAAATCATTGTGAGACGGGAAATTTTCTGTTAACTTTCGATAGAGCCGGGCAGTCATATAACTGGAGCCGGAAAGGAACAGGGTTGCGGGGCGTCAGGAAGTACCTGAGCGACGCAGAGTTGGTCGCCAGATGTCTTCGGGGCGACCGGAAGGCATTCGCGGCGATAATGGATAGATATGCCGAAGCGGTCCGAGCCCTGGCATACTCGTATGTTAGGAACATGCCGGATGTGGATGACATAGCCCAGAGCGCATTTCTCTCGGCGCTGTCGTCACTGGAGACGTTAAAGGATACATCAAAACTTGGTGGATGGCTGGGCAGGATAACTTCCAATCTGTGTATTGATTGGCTCCATGCCCGCAACCGTGAAGTGCCCCTGGATGGTACGCAACTTTCCGGAATCAGATCGGAGGACCTGTCCGGCCATCCCACCGAGCCCCCCGTTGAAGCCGTTCTCGCGGCCGAGAGAGTTGAGCGAGTCCTGCAGGCAATCGACAGGCTCCCGGACGACTACCGAACGGCGGTTCTGCTTCGATATTGGAGTAATATGTCGTACGAGGACATCGCGACCTTTCTTGAAGTCCCGATGTCTACGGTGAAGGGACGGCTGTACAAGGCCAAAAGGCTGCTGAGGAGTAAGCTGAAGTGCTACGTGGAGGAGAGGGAGAAAGTAGAAGGCTGAGTTGCGGAGAGGTCGGGTCACTCCTACCGGAGTTTGCCGATGAGGTGCTGGAGGATGTTCTCCGCCGGCAGATTGAGGAGCACGTGGGCGGGTGTCAGGCGTGCCGTCGGCTCCTGGAGGAGGAGTACGCGGAAAAGAGGCTGCTTGAGCGGGTGCTGGGGGCGCGGAGGCTCAGCTCGGAAGGTATGAGGCGGCTAAAGCGGGGTGTCCTGGAGGAACTCCCGCGGAAGGTCGAGCATATCTATATCACACGGCCCGGCCACGTGCGGGTTGGTCCGATTGAGTTCAGGCTGTCGTTTTGGGTTCCACTTGCGGCTGCCGCCGCGGCATTCTTGGTGGCGTTCATGCTTCGGCCTGTGACTGTGGCGCGTATAGCGGACTTGGCTGGTGGGGTGGAATTGAGGCGCGCGGGGGGAGCGGAATGGACCCGCGCGGGAACGAACTCGGGTCTGAGGGCCGGCGATGCGCTGCGTACAGAGGCTTTCTCGGCGCGCCTGGCCTTGAGGGATGGGACTAGTCTTGAGGTAGAGCCTTTTTCGGAGATAGCGGTTGGCAGTGCGAGGCCGGGCGTGCGTCAGGTCGTTGAACTCAAAGAGGGCAAGCTTGTAGCGGAAGTCACCCGGGCGAGTAGTCGTTTCCGGGTGGAGACCGACTACGGAGAGGTCTCCGTCCTGGGCACGCGGTTCAGAACGGCGCTCAGGAGGATGGGTGTTCAGCAAATCTCGGCACTGGACCTATCGGTTGAGAAGGGGACGGTGGAGGTGTCGAACTCAACGGGGGCGAGGCTGGTTGCTGCGGGAGAGCGGGTGCTGGTCGGGGCGAAAACAGACCCCTCCCTGATCGGGACTGCGGAAGCTGAGGACCTGGCGGGTAAGGCTTACAAGGACATTCTGAATTCGCTGCCAAGCAGCGGAGAGAACACACAACTGGTACGGCAGGCTATATCGAATCTGGCCGACATGGTGGCGTGCTATCCCAACACGCGGTGGGCCGACGATGCTCTGTGGGTATTGAGCTTTCTGCATCCGACATATCTGCTCTCCTCGGAGCGGATGCCGAACATCTCGAACTCGGTGCAATTGTGCTCTGAGTGGGTGAGCCGATACGGGCAGTCGGCTCGGCTGGAGGAATGGACGGCGTGGAATTTCCCGAGTTTGCTGCGTGGCGAGGCGGTGGCGTCACGCTCAGTTATGGTTTCATCGCGAGGTGAACTGACCGACTTGATGGCGATCCACAAGGCTGATATTCACCTGAGATACGGCAGGTCGCTTGCCGCTGCGGGGGAGATGAGCAAGGCATTGGAGGCATACGGCGAAGGGCTGAATGTGCTGCAGACCAGACCTCAGGGGGCGGGGTGGTTGGCGCGGCTGAGGGAAGAAGTCGAAGACGATCTGCGAGACGGCCACGCCCGGCTGAGGATGCAACTCGAGCAGAGTCCGCCCGTGGAAGATTCTGATCCGTTGTATCGCGAACCGACGGGCGAGAGCGTTCAGGCGGCACGAGAGGAAGCTCGCGAGCGAGCGGCCACACAAGCGCCGCGTCCGCAGTCAAGGCCCAGAACGCGGGTGAAGTAGCCCCCGTCTCCCTGAACTGACTGAGTTGGCTCTCAATCCTCTGAGTCCTCCTTGGTGGTCTCGTTCGTGTGGCGCGGCCGCGGACT
>Ga0180432_10005654_pt1 | contig 16535 bp, 20 predicted proteins | sample SS_ome_10_FD_132414 | JGI IMG/M metagenome (GOLD analysis project Ga0180432, IMG submission 132414) | Hypersaline lake sediment archaeal communities from the Salton Sea, California, USA - SS_1_MS_2 metaG | ecosystem: Environmental > Aquatic > Non-marine Saline and Alkaline > Hypersaline >... | reverse complement strand
TTGTCGGCCAGGTCGCAGCTCGACCGGCGCCCTGGTCTGCCCCAGGTTGCGACAGCGGCCCAGCTCGGTCGCCTCGCCGCGGCGAAGTGCCGCGTCAAACTCCCGGCTGATCAGCGCTGTGTAAATCAGGTTTGCAACATACCCGATGCCGATCGTGGTCAGGGCTCCCTTGGCAAACGCGTACTTTTCGGCCTTTGTCATCGCTCCGATCCTTGCCCTGGCGCTATTGGAGAATAACAGTTTTCTTCTGACGCCCGCCGGCGCGAGCTCGCCGGCGCCGGCGAGCTGCTCGAGCTCATTTTTTCGGCCAGCAAACCCGCATTTTTAGCGGGTGAAAAAAAACGGGTTTGCAGAAACCGCCAGACCATGACAAACGGAACGCAAATCCAGCGGATCCACTTAGGCGATCTCGCCGCGACAGGCGTCGCGATCCGTGGCTGCTTTTCGAGGCGATCGATCTGCCGCGAGATATCGCCCGTCTGGCCTGCAAGATCTAGTTGCACGTCTGCCCTGGCGACGCGATCGCGCAGCCGCTCGATCTCCTGGCGTATCATCTTGGCGCGTTTCGGCTGGAGTAGTTGAGTGGCTAGCTTGTAGTGACGCTGCAGATCCGCGATCGTCCGGATCCAGCGCTCGCGTTTTTTTCCCAGAGTCATCCCTTGCTGCTCCGTCTGTTGACCACCACGCAACGGGTTTCCCCGTCCCGTATCGACACAACCGCGTCAACCCCAGCAGCACGCGCCGCGGCAAGCGCACGCGCCTGACTCCGCTTGGGTGAGACTGGCGTTGAGCAGTACGCCTCCGGGTTCTTCGGGAGTCCAGTGAAACGGCAGACCCCCGTATGAGGTAGATACGCGGGGCAAGATTTGCATTTACCACGGGAGACCATCGGCCGAGTCGGCCGGCCCGGTCGCGGCCCGTGCGCCTTGTGCGTATTGGGGATCAGGGGGAGCTGACGATCCTTGGTCACGCTACACCCCGATCCGCTGGGCACAGATCAGCCCAGGCCCGTCCGAACTCAGTAAATCGCGTAATGTATACCCAGGATCGATCGTCCTCTGGCGTCAGCTGATGCAACTGGCAATGAGTGATCAGATTCGCGTTTGCCAGCTGAGTCAGGCCCACGGACGTGTCCGCACAGCCGGATCCGATCTCGTCGGCCAGGCTCAGCACAGTAAATGCATGGTAGCGCTGGCCCTCGATCTCGACCAGAAGATCCGGGATCACTCGCTCTCGGATTATCAGCCGTAGCAGTGCTTTGATTGCGACCTTGGAAAGCACGATCTCTGGCGCGGTATCCGGAACAGATCGGCTAGGCATCGTATCCCCCTATACCCTCAGAGTCGGCCAGCAGGGACTCAGGCATGTGCGCGCCAGCAACACGATCCCGGAGGGTTCCCCTGCTGGCCGACTCTGACGGTGTGAAAGCATTTGACCCCCGGGCCTGTGTTGCTGGCGAGACCAGCCTACCCCCCCGGTGGGGAGCCTGTCAAGAAAGCGGCGCCGGCGCCGGCCGGGTTGTGGTGCGGCACGGCGCCGGCGCCGTTGACTACTCCAGAGCTTCCGTCTTGCAGGCGCCGGCGATCGCGGTCAATGCCGCTTTGGCATAGGCCAGGGCCGCGGCCTCGCAGCTCTCCTGAGTCGCGCCCTGGTATTGCGCTTCGGACTCCGCACGCTTGCCGACGTCCTCGACCACGACAGCGATCGCGTCGGCCAGATCCACGCCGTCGACGGTTACCGCGAAGTCCTCCAGCTCGATCGGATCGTCTGCCAGCTCGCGCTTGCCGTCTGCCTGATTTTTTCCGGCCATCGTATCAGCCCCTTTCTTGCAGCTCTCTTAGAGCTGAATCGAATGCGTTGCTTGAGCGAAAATCGCGACAATCATGTCCGCGGCCGCGTCGACGTTCGCGACGTAAATGTTCGTATCATCCGGTGCCGATGACAGGATCGGCATTCCGGACGGCTCGACAACCCCGCCCGCGGCGTATGGAGTTACAGCCACCACATCCGGAGTCCGACCTAGGCCGTGGGGCACGGCCACCTCGCCCAGGCCGGCGATCTGCGTGGTCAGCAGCATCGGCATCGATTCGGCTGGAGTCTGGATACTGTGATGTCGCCAGAGACCCATTTGTACCAGAATGTCTTCCGTCGCGTGCCAGTTCTTGATCGTCATGTTTGTATCGTCAACCGATACCACGGCCCAGTTGACCTCATTCGTCGGCCGCTCGTACAAGGTCGCGAACCACGCATCAGGAACCCCATCCAGGTAGTGGGGGAAGACCAGCGTATCGTTTGCTGGTACAGTCTGATAAGTGCCGCCCGATTGCGCGTCCCTTTGTAGGATTGAATGCTTCGTGCGGGACCAGGTGTAAACCGGCAACCCTCCCACCTTCGGGGGACAATCCACGATCAACTTGTCGGGATCGTAATCGAGGTAAGCGCCCAACCGATCCGCCTTGCCGTTTGTCGGGACGTCGCATGCGATCGCGAAACCGTATACTGGCCAATCGGGCAGCGCATCGATATCGACCTCATTGTCACCTGCGTTGCCGTCCGTTGTGAAGCTCTCGACCAGTTGCATTGTTGGTGCTGGCATTGTTCGCTCCCCTTGCAGCTCTTAGAGCTGGATTGAATGTGTCCGCTGAGCGTAGGTTCTAAGTACCAGAGTGTCGGCGCCACTGTTCCCGAAGTGGATCTCAGTCTCATCCGGCATCGAGGTCATTACGGGGCAACCCTTTGGCTCGACAACACCGCCGGCGGAGTACGGGAATCCGAACACAGCATCTGGAGTTAAAGGGTTGCCCTGCGGATCCACAAGACCGTGAGCCTGGTCAACCTCCCCGACACCGTTAAGGGTCATATCGAACGGGCCGGCCGTCGCGATCGGCGACTCGATGCTATGGGGCACGCAAACCCACAAGTTAACGTTGATATCTTCCGTAGCATGCCAGTTTTTGAACGAAACTCCGTCTTTCGTGATAGCTGTGACGGCCCAATTGACGGCATTTGTTGGCCGATGCCTCAAAGTGACCGACAGCAGGGGCGGCGGATCGGCCAGGCCAAGAGCGGATATGTCTATTGTGGCAACGTCGTTGGCCTCGACAACCGATCCCCATTGTGACCAGCCGATGTCAATCTGCTGATACCAGAATCGGAACGGGAACCATGGCGATCGACACAGGGAATAAACATCCAAACCGCCAACCTTCGCAGGTGGTTCAACGGAATAGTTATCCGGTGTGGTGTCGGTATTGACACCGATCCGATCGTCAAGCCCGCCGTCGCCAGGCTCGCGCAAGAATGCGCTCAAGACTTGCATATCTTCGTCCGGATCAGGTACTGGCCTGTCGACAACTCCCGTCGTTCCGTCCGTTGTGAACTCGCGGATTTCTTGCCTTGTCGGTGCCGGCATTTTCCTTGCTCCTTACCCCGTCCGTTGCCGACGGTAGAATTTCGGCTCAGGCGCCGATCCCGGACGCGGGATCTCGATATGCATCCAACGCGGCGAATCCTCGTACTCGTACAGTATCACTTTCGAGATCACGCCGGCGATCCGGCTCTTGTCTTTCAGCCATTCCGCGTACAGCTCGCCAGCGTCCATTTCGAGCGGCCGGAAATCCATCGCGCGACCGACCAGGTGCAAGGATCCGCTCACGCCTCCCACCGCCTCGTTGACGGCCGGCGATCGATAGGCCGATTGAATCGCGATCGGCCCGTATTTGTGCTGCAGACCCTTCACCACGTTGTGGAGTATTTCGAGCGCCGGCCAAACCGACTCAGGCGGATCATTTGGTAGGCCCGTTTGTGTCACGGTCAGATATTCCAGCTCCGCCCGCACGCTCTTACCCCTTCGCAAAACCAACCACAGAACGATCGCGCCGAGCGCTATCGGCCAGATCGGTCCCACCCTACCACTTGCTTTGCTTGACGGCCCAGATTCCCAGGCCGATCACACCGGCCGCGATAGCCAGGCCCAGCAAAGTCCGTCCGGGTGACGCCTTCGGTTGGCCGTTCGCCGGCTGGCCGTTCGCCGGCTGGCCGTTCGCAGCGGGCGCAATGTGCGTTTCGTACTCTGCAGCTCGAGCCAGCACATCGGCGACAAAATCGGCCATGTGTTGACCGCTGGCGAGCTGCCGAAACACATCGGCCGGCCGCGGCCCGTGCCCCGCAACGATCGCCTGTACGATCTTCGCCGGTCCATACCAGTACGCGGCGAGAGTCAGCGCAAGAACCTGGTCGTCGGTGGCGTCCCACTGCGCAGCCTGCGCGATCGCGTTCTTGATCTGGCCCTGGCGATCATCGAGCAGAGCGACCGCGGCGATCGTGGCCGTGTCCGGATCGACCAGGTTGTCTGGATCGACACCGAGTTGCGCCGCGGTATCGGGGTGGATTTGGAATAGACCCTTGGCACCGTACCGGTTGACCAGCTCAGGATCGCCGCCTGACAAACGATCGACCAGGCCGAGCAGCAAAGCGGCCGGCCAGGCGCCGCGGTTTAACTCGATGGTATCAGCCCACCTCAGAACTGTATCCTTGACCACGATCGCCTCCGGTCAGGGGTTGCGGATGTCAAACCGTTGCTCAGCAGCGCTGCGTCGCAATCGGTCGAATTCCTTGTTGTAGAATTCTTTCGGAAAGTCGAAACCGACCAACCGCCCTCCGAACTCATAATCAGAGTCATTGAGGTGCGACAGCACTCGCAGAGTTAGCTCATTGTCGGAGTACCCGGCGCCTTCGGGCGAGAGGTAAAAGCTCGGCGTAACCATTGCCGTGTCGCCATACCACGGATTCCGGATCTCGGGCATTTGAGCAAAATGCGGCTCAACCGGCTGCTTGCCCTGCTCGAGGCGCCAGAACGCCACTTCGGGTGCGAAGCGGACGATCGGTATGTGGTCGGTGTCGCCGGTAACCCAGAAATACTGGCCGTAAAACAGGACAACCCCGATCCAGTCTTTCGGCGTCCGGTGGACCGCGCAGAGATAATCGCGCCAGCCACCGGCCTCGACCATTGCCTTAGTGATCACACCTTCGGATACATCCCACCACCGCACGCGCGACAGCGGAAGGTCTAGCGCCTTGACGAATGCTGCCAGCTCTCGCATAGCTACACCCTACCGGCGCCGCGATCTTGCACCACTTCATATCCGCCCCACAGTACGCCGAGCTTGACAGTCTCATCGCGATCCCACGGCCAGCCTCCGGTATCGGCAACGAGATTTGATCGCGCCCGAACCAGGCGGGGGATACGGAACAGATTCGGGTTGTAGCTGGTCTGACCCCCGACAGCGGCGCACGCGATCCGCGATTCCTTAGCATGGAGCGGATCCTGGTCGACGTACAGGTTCGCATCGAACGGCAGACGAGAGAATATCAGAGAAGAGAAATCATCGATCGGCGAGTCGGGGTACTGGTAGAAAATGACTCTATTGAGCAGAAAATCACGGTTGCCAGTCTGCGCTTCGAGGCGGATCTCATTCCGCGCCGCCGATAGATCCAGCTCATCGTTATCGGAAAACATCATGGGCTGTAGCTGAGCGACGCGATCCCAGTCCCAGAGGCCCGCGTTGCGCCAGCCATAAACGCCATGACGCTCGGAATTTTTGACCAGCAGGTTTTCCCCCTCCAAGGTCCATTGCAGTTTCTGCTGTCCGAACGCCTCCGGATCGATTGCCACGATTCGACGCCATTCGATTGTGACGGCGGATCCGCGCTCGAGCAGATAGCCGGCGCCGAGTCCGACCTTGCATGAGTCCCCGTCGAAAACCGTCGCGTCAACCCACGTCCCGAATAACGGTTGACCGTTTTTCAAGACTCGAATCTCGAAATAATTCGGCGGACCGATCGCGAAATCATCATTCTCACCGGTCTGCACGATCGCCGATATACCGACGAGTCTGTACCACCAGAAATCTCGAGCGATCGAGATCGTTACACTCCCGCCGGCGCCTTCAACAAGCGGCACGATCTCCCATGTCGAGGGAAAGAAAAAATGCTCGAGATCGTACCGGTCCATCAGATCGCGGTATCGCTGATCCCAACCGCCGTCGGGGATCAAGTGGTTTGCGTGTTCCGACATGTCCTCTAACCTCCCGTCGCCTTTTCCGGGCGCCTATGCAACCGACGATCGCGATCGTCAGCTCCAGAGGCGCCCGGATGCCGACTCCACGCGGGATGGTGCGCCGAGTCGGCGTCCGGGCAGAACCAGTCACGCTATGCTAGCGCGACGGATGAGCTGCTAGACCATCTCCCGATACGCCCAGCCGTGCAGGCGCATCTCGAACTGCGCGCCGAGATCCGAGAGCTTCGCCGGTGGCTGCTCGTCCGGGAACATGATCCCCAGCGCGGCGATCGCGACGGCATCGAGGTGCAGCCGACCCACGATCGCATCGGTGCGCCTCAGCCGGATGCCCAGCGTGGGATCGCTGCCGCCAAAGCGCCAGTAGTTGCCCTTGTGCGGCACCCCTTCGGACTGAGGCATGTAGCTCGTTGCGTTCTGGGTCGTGGCGATCGCCGACGCCAGGCCCGTCCCCGGGGGAAACATATCCGCCGGATGATTGCACACCGTGTTATTGTTGCGCACGGCGAACTCGATCCGCCCATGCTCGGTGACCAGCTCCTTGATGCTGATTACCTTGGCATTCGCGGCGTCGTCATAGATGTCGTTCGCAGCGATCTTCAGGCTCAGGCCGTCCGCGTAGAACTCGAAGGGCACCTGACCCTGACTGTTGAGGTTGCTGAGATCCTGGTTACCGGGAACCGTTGTGAAGAACTCGATGTATCTCTGACCGGCGAACGCCGCGAGCAGCAGTTGGCCGGTAGCCCATTGCTGCTTGTGAAACAGCGGCCACCAGATACACTCGCGGATCTCGTCGACGATCGACTCGAGCAACGGGTCGTTTCCCTTTCCTCTCTCTGCCATGTCATTCTCCCTTGCGCGCTTGTAGCGCCGTCTGTTGTGACCAGCTCGAACCGGTCAGGTTGCTCAGTATCCGTACCCAGTCGACCCACCGCCGTGAGAAAACGGCCGGCTATACGGTCCGACGCCGCCGGCGAACGATCTCGGTTTCGCCTTGACCACGCCGGCGAATCCGGGCCGAGTCTGCACGACGCCGGCGAATGAATCCGGCCGCGTTGCCACGACGCCGGCGACCAGGTGCGCACGCTTGCGGCCCTGGTCATAGATCACAGTGTACGGCTTGTTCTTGAGCTTGAGCTGCCCCATGGTCCAGCCGCGGATCACTCGGCCACTGTCGAGCTTGATCGTCTGGACCTTGCCCAGGTTAACGCCGGATTCGCGGATCGGCACCATGTTTCCGTCGAAACCCTTGACGTACAGCTTGCTCGAGGCTGCGTTTGTGTAGATCTTGGGCACGATCTGCCCGAGCGGGCCGACGTCCAGATCCTTGACGATCGGAATGTAGGCCCGGCCGCGACGGAACGCGGACAGCATCGCCAGCGCTACGCCGCTCCCCATGAGTCCGCTGGCGAGGTTGGGCTTTTTGAGCCTGTGAGCGACGTACCCGAGCGCCATCGGCACGGCAGCGGCGACCAGCTCACCGGCCACGCCGGTCAAACCGGTCTTGGCCTGCACGGCAGGGCCGGCGAGCAGACCCGTTGCGACGCCGGCGCCGCCGGCGACCACCGCGCCGGCCTTGAGCTTACGCGGTGCTGGGTTCGCGCGTCGCTTCCTGCGCTTCGGAATGCTCTTCTTGGCGATCGCGGTGCGGCGCTTGGCCTTCTTCTTGGCCGGCGCCTTGCGACTCTTGCGCGCGGTTTTCCTGGCAGGCGCCTTGCGCCGGCTCCGCGTGGTCTTGGTGCGCTTTTTGGTCGACTTTCGTTTTCTCGTTGCCATTCAATCCTCCTACCGTCCGCGCCTGAGCGCTACTCTTGTTTGCGTCGCCTATCTTGCCATCGCCAAAATAACGAAATGGCGCCGATCGCGAATCCGCCGATCAACAGATATGTAATCAGCCCGGGTTGCTCGGCTCTCGCTTTTTCTTTCTCGACTTCTGCTGTAGTCCATGTGTCGATCGTGCGAAGTATCTTCGCCCCGAACGCCTCGGAAAACGCGCCGGATGCGACGGCCTTCTGCGTCGCCGTCGTTAAATTCGCGCGGATCGTCTCGCGTCGGGTTTTCGTTGACTCGGCGACAGCGTAAGAGATCGCGACAATCGAAGCCGTCGCGCCGATGATGCCCAACCCGATCAAAAACACCGCTCCCGTCGAGAGCGGCTCCGCGCCGAGCTGGCCCTGATCGGGATCCTCGAGCGCCTTTTGTACCAGCGGCGGCGGCGCCGGGATCGCGCCGCGCTCCGCGTACAGTGCCAGGTCCGCGGATCCCTCGGCCGCGACATAGATCGCCTTGCCGGCGTCGACCGCGAGATCGGCCGCATCGAGCCAGTCAATCGCCGCCTCGATCGCGGATAGCGATCGCTGATAGTCGCCGACCTGGTCGATCCACATCTGCACGCCGGCCGGGATCAGCCAATCGGGCAGCATCGAATCGACCAGCTCGGCGAGCTGCACATAGATCTCAGCCTCGAGCTGCAGCGCGGCTGATGCCGTTCGCAGCTCAGCACGCCGTGCGCGCAGCGTGCCGATGCGGTCGACCAGCTCCCTTGCGGACGGCTCAGACATTACCGACGCCGCTTGCTCTTCTTGCGTAGGAAGTACCAGCCCAGGCCGACCAGTCCGATCCCGCCGACCACGATCGGGATCTTGTAATCCTCCCACAGCGTGCCCATGTCCAAAGCACCGCCGCCGACCAGGCCAGGCTGAGGCATTCCGCCGGGCGGATAATCCTCCGGAACCACGGCCAAATGCTCCCCGGGTTCCGCCTTTGCGATGTCCGGGGTTGCCACAGAAAGGCCGGGGGTTGCCAGTTCGAGATCGAGTAGATTGTCAGCCATTAGAACCTCCTACTGAGCAGCGACAAAGCGACGCCGGCGACACCGACGCCGGCGACAGCAACAGCCGTCTGCTCTATTTGCTTTTTCTTTACCACCTTGCGTGCCGCCTGTATCGGCCGGCCGTCCCGTGTCGTTTTCTTGCACCTGCTCGAGGCGCCATAAACGCGATCGGCCAAATCCAGGTCAATCCCTTCCGGTAGTACAGCCTGCATGATCTGATCTGATACCTCAGACCCGATCTGCTCGCCTGCCGCTCGCGACCAGACGCCGCGACGTTCGAGCGATCGCTGCAACCGCTCTGCGCGTTGCGTCTCTCCGCGCTCGCGGAAGATCCGCATCAGCTCGAGATCTGTATCTTCGGCGAAGCTGATAGATGCCGCGGTCCAGTCGAGATCCAGACCCTGCGCTAGATCGGCCTCTCGCATTTTCGCCGCAAGCGCGTCGTAATCCAAACCCTTTGACTGGATCAGCTTCATCAGATCGTAACCCTCGGCCGCGAGACCGCGGGCTAGGTTCTTGAATCCCGCGGTACCGACCTCGCCGAGATATCCCTCAAGCGCAGTCTGCGCGCGATCGCCTGTCGTGGCCATGAAATCCTGCGCATATCGGAAGATCCGATCCGCCTCAGCCCTGATCTTCTTTGTGACCTCAGCCTTAAACTGCTCGGCCAATTTCATTGACTCTTGGATCTGCCGCTCGGAAACCTTGACTTGCTTTCGCATCTCTGCGCGGATCTCTTGCTCGCGTCGCCGAATGCGCCGGTTGGCTTCATCGAATGAAACCAGGCCAGATTGTACGCTTTCCTGCAGACCTTGCTCGAATTCATCGAGCCGCAACCTCATGTCAAGCTCAATAGAATCGAGGCGCCAGCGCTGGTACGCTGTCGCCTGCCATTTCTTTTTCTCAATCCAGGTCTGACCGTCTGCGATTGCTTGCTCTAGTTCCGCGAGCTGATCCGCATAGAGATCTTCACTGCGCTTTTTTAGCGTAGAAAACTCCTGCTCGAGACCGGCCCGGTAACTTTGCATCTGCTTGAATGCTTCGGACTCGAGCAGCTCTCCGCTCTCGACCAGGCGCCGGCCCTCTTCCGCGGCGTAGCCAAGTTTTTCTTCCATTTGCGCGCGGGCGTTCTTAAGCTGCTCATCTAGGTTTTTCTGGATTCGCCTGATCTCGGCTTCGGCCCGATCCTTCTGTGTCTCGAGCTGCTCGATCGCGTCGCTCAGCTTACTGTCCTTATCGATCTCTATGTCCATCTTGCCGGCGAGATCCTCGGCCAGCTCCGTGCGCTGCTCGCCGGCGAGTGCCATCAGATCATCGACAATGTTTTTTACCAGGTCGCGCCAGTCCTGCAGATCTTCTACCAGTATCCGAACAAGTATCGTGGCCCAACCGTTGCCACTGAAAATCAAAGCGAGCTGCAGACGGCCGACCAGGATCCGCCTAATCATCGGACCCATACGATCGCCGAAAATATCGGTCACCTTGAATATCACGCGACGGATCAGCTTGCCGACCCTTCCGCCGGCCAGCTTGCGCAGTGGCGTCGAGATCGCGCGCCAGAATTTTCGCCAGCCCTTCTTGAATCCAGACAGCGCGGCAGGCTGGGAGCTGTCATCGCCGAATGCGATGCGATCAAGATCGGCCGTCGACAGGTTGCGCAGCATGGCAATATCAGCCGCGGCGATCGCGGAGATCACGTTGACGGTACCCGGCCCTGAGTAATCCGTGGATTCGGCCATGATCGCATCGATCGCGTTGTCCGGAACTGCCAAGGGGATATTCTCGGCCGCGACCTCATCGGAGAAATCGATCCAGGTTTCCTCACCGGCCTCCACGTCGGCCGAATCGTTCCCGATGTCGATCCAGGTTTCGTCATCAGGATCGACATCGATCCAGGTTTCGTTTTCCGGCTCGGCAACTCGCAAGCCAGATCCCGGCGCAATGTCGATCGGCTCGACGGGCTCGATCTCGCTCGGCAATGCCTGAGCTGGCTCGCGCTCGGCCTCCGGTTGCTCGAGCTGCTCGAGCTGCGGCAGCTCGGCGGCGCCGGCGCCGGCGCGGACCTGGCCGAGCCCGGCCCCCTTGCGCCAATACCGCGCGCCGTCTCCGCTTTCCGATCCGTCCCTGATCCAAACATCGGGCCCGATCGTGAGCTGGTATCCGCGAGGATAGCTCTCAGGTTGCATGCCGAGCCGCGACGGATGCGCGCCGGCGAGATCAACGTGTAGTTCGCCGGCCGCGGGCGGGCCGGCAAGCCGGCCGTCAACCGACTCGATCCAGCGGGCCGCGGGCTCGTCGTATGTAGCGCCAAGAGGCGCGTCAGGGATCGCCAGATCAAAATCGATCCAGCGGCCGGCCTGGTCGTCTAGAACCAATAGCGAAACATGCTCGTATCGGCTCGGCGTGGTGCCGATCATTTTCAGTTTGACTTCATGTCCCAAGGCCTCGAGCAGAGATCCGGCCAGCAACGAAAAATCGTCGCAGTCAAGGCCCACGGGTAGGCCGTCGCGTACCTTGGCGATGATTTTCAGCGGACATTCAATCAGCTCGGCGCCGGCCGGGTCAGCTCGAAACGATATGTTCGTGCGCAGCCAGTTATATACCGCGGCGATCTCGGCTGTGCTGTCCTGTGACGGGACATTCGCGGTTATTTCGTGCGCAGCCTCCCGGATCTCTGGCTTGCGTGAGTACCGACGGATTTGCTTGCGCAGTAGATCCACCGTCGCCTTGAGACTGTCGATTGTGTCTGGCACGGTGCTAACCGCGTATGGTCCGATCGCAGCCGTCAATTTTCACTTGCCTCAGGCTCCGGATCGGGATCCGCTTCGGGAAATGGAACCACGCGCGCGTCAGGCTCGATCGTCGGATCGATACCGGCCCTGTTCTGTATCACTGTGGCAAGCATCCCGGCGAGCGTTTCGCCATGCTCCGAGATCAGGCCCTCGAGAAAGTCGATCAAACCGCGCTCGCGCTCCGCCTCCGGCGGCGGTAATGATCCGTCGCTCGAGAACATCGCGCCGAGCTGGCGCATTCTCTTGAGCAGGGCCGCGGCCTCCTCGGCTTGCTCCAAGAACGACTTCGGCTCGGACACCGGCGCCGGCGGCGCCTTCGTCTTTTGGAATGCTTCGGCGATCGCGGCGAGCGCAACGGCTTGCTGCCTCCCTTGCGCCTCGATCGCCTTGAGCAAAAGCATGGTATTTGCGTCGACGCGGCCGGGCACCTGCATTGCCGTGGGTTGTACGATCTCCGCGTCGATCGTCTGCCCGTATTGCGTGGGGCGCCCTTCGAAGACAACGGGGAACCATGACGCCAGTGTCTTACGGTTGTAATACAGCTTCAGAAAGTATGTACCGCCGCCGACCAGCGGGCGAAGATCATCGAGATCGTACGGCACGCAGGGATCGATCTCGATCATCGGTAAATCGTCGTTTCGCATCTCCGGTGGCGCGATCCGCTGTGCTTTGAGCTTGAGCATCCCGGTGCGGCCGCGATTGTTAAGCGCCCAACGGGCGATCCGCTCCTGTATCACCGGGATCACTTCTCGCGGATCGCGGTTGTCCGCGTCGAGATCCTCGATCACGCTCTGCACGCCGACCTGGTCGACATCGTTTCCCTGATCCTGAGCATCGGTATCGGGGACGTCGCCAGACTTTGACATGCCGATCCCGTTCTGCTGGCGCTTGATACGCTCGACAGCGGGCCGTGTCTCTCTCGATCGTGTATACAGGCCCGCCGCGAGCTTACAAGTCCACCCCTACACTGGCCCCGCGTGGGGATCAAGCTGAAAATTTCGCGCTGGAAACCCGTATCAGAGTTGAAAAGCCTGGCGCCGTGGTTGCTTTTTGCTGATATTTCGGGCACTCCCCGCGGGAAGTTGACGCGCGCGCTCAAGGATTGCGGCCTGCAAGCTGATAGCAATCGCCTGTTTTTTTGTCGCTCACCGCTGCGAAACCGCAGGAGAAACGTACTCGCGCCGGCGTCCGTCCGTGGTATGCTGGCAGCGTGGACAGCGAAGGGTTCCGACATGATCGACTCGCTTTGTCATCTGCTCGACGTTCTGTGCGTTCTGATACCGATTCTATTACTGCTGTCCGTCGCCGGCCGGATATTCAACACAGCCGATCGGCGACGGCGAAAAAAAGGGGATCATGATGATTGACGATCGGACCGTTTGGATCCTGATCTGTTCCGGATTGACCTGCGGTGCGCTTCGGGTTGCGCTGGCGTTCGTTTGATTCTGGCCGGTCAGAGATCCCCGATCAATGACTGGCAGACTTCCAGGTTCTGGCGTACTGCCAGGTCAGGGCAAGACACAGATTCCAGCTCGTGGAGACAAGTGATTAAATCTCGCAGGTCGCTAGCGTCGCAATCGAAGCGGCACGCCAGCCAAGCGCCGAAATTGCAATTAATGATCTCAGGTGGGCAAGGTTCGTTGCATCGATCTAGAGTCGTTTCTACCTGGTCCCCGAGTTGCTCGCAGATCTCAGGATAGCTGTACCCGTCGAGATCGTCACCACACCCCCACAGTGACACCACGATCCACAAAAACAGAGCAACGAGAGTCAACGCCCACACAACCCATGCACAGATTCGCATCGGTCACCTCCGATCCGAGTATCGCCGATAGCCTCGAGCAGCTCAACCTCGGCCGCGCTCCCTTGACACCGGTCGGCTTCGCTGCTAGGCTTGCTCCGTCGCCAGCAACCGGACGGAGGTATCCAATGATAGAAATGACAAAGGCGCAAGCACGCAAGCTGATACGGACCGAATTCTGGAAGACGATGACGGATCGCCAGCGTGCTGAGTTTCAACTGTTCACAGAGCGTCTGTGTATGCCGTTCGATGTCTTCCACAAGGCCGTAGAAGAGACCCTTGGTCGACCAGTTTTTACCCACGAGCTGGCCCTCAACCTCGAAGCTCTGCAAGCCGAGCTGCGCGGCGACCGCGACGCACCGACCGCGGCCGAGATCCTCGAGCTGGTCCCGCCCGACAAACTCATCGCCATCCTGACGAACTGACAACTCCCCCGCTGCGCGCGCACCGTTGAACACTGACGCCGGCTCGCGTGTCTGACTGTCGGAGGTGCAGGATGATAGTCGAGATGGACATCGTCGTCGACTCGCTGACTCTGGTACTCGGTGTCGAAGCCAACCCGATGGGTATCGCCATTGGCGCTGCGAACGGCGTGTCAGGCGCTATGAGAGCCAGCCGCGGAGAAAGACCCGAGGATATCACCGTACGTGTCTGGCAGGGCCGCATCGGTGGCGAGCTGCTCGTCTCTGCCGACTCGATGACCCTCGAGCGCGCATGGCTGGCTGTGCAGCTCGAACTGCAGGCCGGCGCCCTCAGCGTCGACGATGCACTGGCCGAGCTGCGCAGGCGCGTCGGGTCGCCTGACAGTGATCGCACCTCTTAGGCTCCGATCTTCCGCGCAGTCGACATAACATCCGATATGCGACGCCGGCGCCGATCGCGCCGACCAGGCAGATCCCGGTCTCGACCCCTGACGCCCGGTCTCGGCCGCTGGCGCCCGATTCGCCTCGAGCAGCTCGAGCAGCTCGATTGGCTATCTCGGCGCCCGATCGTGCTACCGGATCCGGCCGGCCGTTTCTCACGCCAGCGCACGATTGCGCCGCCAGAGACACCGATCGGCCACTGGCGCCCGGATCCCTCCGGAGGGGGACCGCTGCCAAAAGCCTGCCGCTGGTCGCCAGGCGTGCAGCGGCCCGGGGCGGTTGGCTCGAGCTGCATCGGCCGACCGCAGGGGGAGGCGCCCGCGGGGAGGCGCCCGGCATTGCCGGCGCCGGGCGCGGGATCTCGCGTGAGCGCCGACGGCCATCGCCGGCGGCGCCGCGCGTGGTTCCCTCGAGCGCTCAGCCCGGTCCTGAGTCCGTTGTACCTCTCCGGGGGTATCTCAGATCCGTGCGCCTCGGGTACCTTTCGCCGAGCTGAGCTGCTCGAGCTGCTCGAGGCGGATCCCTGCCTCGGATCCGTCATCGAAACCCGGCCTCAGACCTCCAAATAGGCCCGTCAGGGCACGCGCGCCGGCCGCGGCGACCTCGACCCTACCCTGCCAGCCTGCCTGAACCGGTGTTCAGTAGTTGCCGGGCTCAGATCGGAGGTACCTAGACCGTCCGGACACGGATCGCACTGTTACTAAGCACGGATAGACGGCCGGCGAGAGTACGCACCGGTGCGCCGCGGCGAGGCGCCGATCGCAGTCTGCAAACCCAGGTCAGAAGATCAGCGCTGCAAACGTGAGGTGCGCGCCAGGACCGACGCGATCGCGTGGGATATGTGCCGCGCCGGCTGGCGCCGCGTGCGCCGGCGAGCGGCTCGGCTGGCCTGCCTCAGGCCCTGGGAGATCGCGCGCGCCAGGCTGGCGCCCGCGTCCGCTCCCTGTCCCCACCGGCGCCAGCCTGGCCCGTCCGGTGGCCGATCGAGCTGCTCGACGTACCCGGCGATCATCTGTTCGCGTGTCAGGCTCGGCTGCCAGCGGGTGAGACTGTCCGACCACAGGTCAAAATCTCGGAACGCGCGCTCGACCGTGCGCCGGATCGCCGGGAGGGTAACCTGTTCCCTCCACTGGCGGCGGATCTCCGGATGCCCGGCGACGTACGCAACGCGCAGCTCAGCCGCGGTTGGCAGTCCGCAGAGATCGATCCCGTACTGGGTTAGCCTGGTCAGGGTCACATCTCGCCGGCGCGGATCGGGCTTGCGTACCGGACACCGATAGACCAGGCCCGCGGCCTCGAGCCGGCGCCAGGCCCGGAACAGAGAGGTGCGCGAGCAGCGCGCTTCGGCCTGCCAGATCTCGGTTGACCACCGGACGTACAGCCGTCCATCCCAACCCTTGACCATCGCCTTTCGGCCCTTGAGCAGAATATACTGACGGACCAGCAACCCGAAAACTCGGATCGCAATCGACGTCAGCCGTTTGACCGTGGGGTCGCCGCCCTCTTCTTGCGGCGCCTCCGTGTATCGAATGTCGTGGAGTATATCCAGATTAGGAACAAACGGCGTGCAGATATTCTTCGCGAGGTATTGCGAGGTGTACGCGTCCGCATAGATCTGGCGATCGCCGATCTTGCTCAGCTCGGCTTGCGCTAGCTGCTCGACCTGCTCGGCCTGGTCGACGTCGGCCGCGGCCGCGGCCGCGGCCGCGGCCGGGGAGGGGGGGGGGCCGGCGCGGCCGCGGCTGAAGTCTCCAGGCCCTGGCGAGTGATCCGACAACTAGATCCGACCCATGGCGCGCAGCTCGGCGATCGCGCGGTGAAGATCGGAGCGTTTCAGCTCGAGAGCGATCAAGCATTCGCGGAGATGTCGCGCGCGGGGGATCAGATTCAGCGGTCCGGGATAGAGCTGGTCAGCCTCGTGGAAGCAAGCCTCGACCGCATCAAGGATACCCGCCCATGCGGACGGGTCCACCACGTCAACGGCCGACTCATACGGATCGTATTGGATCCGCTGGCGCCGGCGATCGATCCTTGAGCGCACCGCGATTTGTCGGCCAGGTCGCAGCTCGACCGGCGCCCTGGTCTGCCCCAGGTTGCGACAGCGGCCCAGCTCGGTCGCCTCGCCGCGGCGAAGTGCCGCGTCAAACTCCCGGCTGATCAGCGCTGTGTA
>Ga0180432_10005653_pt1 | contig 16539 bp, 9 predicted proteins | sample SS_ome_10_FD_132414 | JGI IMG/M metagenome (GOLD analysis project Ga0180432, IMG submission 132414) | Hypersaline lake sediment archaeal communities from the Salton Sea, California, USA - SS_1_MS_2 metaG | ecosystem: Environmental > Aquatic > Non-marine Saline and Alkaline > Hypersaline >... | reverse complement strand
GACAGAGCGACAACGTGAAGCGAAGCAACCCGCCGGCGACGGCGGCCAGAGCCGCTGCGCCTCGCCCCGCCGCAGCCCCAGCCCCCCGCGCACTATCCACGGTTCGCTTGTTTAAGGTCTAGACAGTAGATTGTATGCTTGCTAATTGATGCGACGTACAGCTGGCCGGCCGCCATTACCGGCTGAGTAAGGTCCCCCCCGATGCTAACCGTCCATTCTTCTTTCAAATCCCCGGCAACCGATGAAGACGTACTGCCGCTCCGTGCAGAGTCATGCCTGAACACCGGCCAGTCGGTGGAATGGTTGACGGTATTCTCATATGCAGGCTTGTCTGCCGCAGTCTTGGCGAAGGCGGAGCCTTTTTCGAGCCGCTGGTCCTCTGGTATGCGGGAATCTTCCCCGCCTGTATCGGCAGTATATGCTGAAAGGCCGTTCATCTTGGCTTCAAAGTAGCAGGCGCAGGGATGTGGCGGCAGGTAAAGAAGCCCGTTGCAGGGCATGACGCCATAGATGCATCCGCCCCTTATCCAGTGATTCTCCTGCCATGTCTCCTTCCTGATATCAACAAACTCCACCCCCATTCGTCCTGTTAAGATGAAATTCTTCGTCGCCTTGGAGAAATGACAACGGTGATGGGAAAGCCAGACTATGTCCTTCTTGTCGGGCAGAAAGCTCCTTTCAACCTTACCGGAAAGAAGATTTCGCCCATCCATTTTTCCCGAACTGTACGTTTTTGCCGTTTCACCCGCCCAGACCAGGCCATCGATAACGAAAAGGTCCTTGGGCGACATAAAACCGGAAAGCGAATAGGACGCTCTCCACAAAGCCTTCCCATCCTCTACCGACAGTGCACACATTGACTTGCCTGAACCGACAACGACGGCTTTCTCCGTCAGTATCAGTCGAGGCGGGCCCTTGGATATCCAGGTTCCTTCTCTTCTGGATAATGATCGGGAAGGCCAGAGCTGAGACCCGTCCTTCGGGTCCAGTGCAACAGCTGCACCTCCATTGAGGAACACCACTCTGTCTTTATCTGCGGCCAACGTCATGGTAGTTACAAGACAAGTCTCCTTCCACAATATCTTCCCGACTGCCGGATCGACCGATATCAGGCTGTCCCCAGTGCTCAGATAAAGCCTGCCACCGGCAAGTACGATCTCACGAGTGTTTTCCGTACCGTCAATAACTTTGAGCACTTTGCCGGAAACCGCGTCAAGCACGGAAACCGGCGCATCGATTCCCATTGTGACATACACGAACCGGTCATCAGCCACCAGCCTGCGGGGCAGTGAAGCAGGACCGGCTTTGAATGAATACAGGTGGTCAAACCACTGATCAATCGGCTGTTCCCATAGTTTCAGGCCGTTAAAGGCATCATACGCCGACAGCTTCCATCTCGGAGGCAACAGCATGGATCTCCTTGATCCATCATCGAACAGGACGAATACCCTGCCGCCCGAAGAAACCATGGCGCTGGTGCTGGCCATATGTTCATGGTGACGCGCCCACTTTGGAGAGTTCACCCAGCGTAACTGGCGCGGCGACTGAACAACGTCATCTTGCGCCACGGGATTGCCATCAGCGCCATGCAGATAATGAGTCCACTCATCCATGTCCGCGGGAAGAGGCTTCACGGCACGCGTAGCTTGTTGATCCACAGCGATGCCCGCCAAGCCCATGGCCTTCAGTTTCGCTGCGGCATACTCCTCCGCGGCCTTGCCGCGATGCCGGATGATCAGCTTGCCGTAAGGGGCCAGCACACGTTCGATTTCCGAAAGAGTCACGCGTACCCCCTCGGCAACGACCAGCCGGTTGACCAGGTTGTCGGCGTGGGGCAGCCGACCCCCGTCGAGCATGTCGACCAGACATCGATCGGCGATCCCCATGTCCAGGCACTTCGTCCGAAGCGGGCTGACGTCTTTGCTTTCCAGTACCAGTCCGTGAACAAACCGGCTGCGGACAAGCTCCTCCCGGATCTGATCAGCATCACAGCCGACCAGCACGGTCAGCCCCGCGGGATTCCCGGCGCGTTTTGGGATTTCCCTGCCATAAGCGACTGCACAGAATATCGCGATACACAGAACAATGATGTTCCCTATTTTCATTAACATCTTACTCTTTCTTGCCTTTTGAATTCGACAACATCTTCCCGATCTCTGCCAGGGCCTTGACGCTGGATGAAACGAGCTCTCCGTTTGGACCGGGGCCGGTATTCAACAGGAAATTCGCGTTCCTGCTGTTGGCCGTGCGGACATTCTGAACCATCTCGCTTACATCTCTTGATTTGGCTTTCATCTTCCAGAACCAGTTATTCTCAAGCATCCAGCATGTTTCACCGGGAAACCTGTTTTCTTCATGAAAATGAAAGTTCTCGGTAACGGCAATATCCGTATACGGCCAGCCCTTCTTTTTCTTGTCCCACCAGTTCGCGCTGTGGATAACGTCCGGGCGGATCTTCTTGAAACTGCTGAGTACCTCGTCAGCGGGCCCTATCTTGGGATCCAGACCATCATGCCAGATGTAGAACACGTCCGGGTACTTCTCCAGCAGTTCGGTGATCTGCTTTTTATGGAATTCCATCTGCTCTTCAAAGCTGTGCTTTGCAGGGTTGCACTCAGGCGGAAGACACCTCAGCCCTGTCCTCCTTGCGGAGGCATCAATCCCGGGACTGCGCCACAGGTAATAGAAGCCGGTCTTCAATCCACGGCTCTTGAAGGACTTGATAAACTGTGCAACAATGTCCTTCTTATAGGGGCAGTCCGGATGCATGACATCGTATGTGGTGTACTTGCTGTCCCAGAGACAAAATCCTGAACTGTGTTTTACTGTAAGAACAGCGTACTTCATACCTGCGGATTTCGCAGCATCCGCCCATGCATCTGTGTCTATTGTATCAACACCGGGATTAACATCGGCAGGACTGCGATATCCCGGCACAAAGTCCTTTTTTGAGTTCTTGAACGACCTCATGTTGAAGTGGATAAACATACCGAACTTCAGCTTCAGGAACTTGTTCTGCAGTTTCTTGACCGCAGGATCCACCTTCACAACAAGATCGGCGGGCGGCGGCGTTCTCTTGTTCTTCTTCTTAACTCTGGCTTTCACCGGAAAAACGGAAGCACCCATCACGGCAATTAACACCACAACTATGATCCATCCTCGCCTCATGATCTGTCCTTATGTCCGTTTGAATTTCATTTTCATCGGCACTCCCGCCTTCAGGTTGACTTTACGGATTTCCTTCTCGTGCCTGATCTCGAAAGTCCCGTCACGGTTGGCCGTAAACTTCGCGGTCAGGCTTTCAGGAGTCCAGGAGGCGTCGACCGTAACACCGCCACGAGCGCGGAAGCCGGAGAAGGAACCCCTCTGCCAGGCCTTGGAGAGGCAGGGCAGAAGGTAGATTGTCCGTTCGCGGCTCTGGAGAACCCCCTCGGCCATGCCGGCGGTGAGGGCGCCGTTACCGTCCATGAGGTATTCGCACTTCCCCAGACACAAGGAACACAGATTGGGCGCCGTGACCGTGCGAAGGAAGTTCTCCAGGGTTTTGTCGTAGTTTTCCGGTTCACGGAAACGAGCCCACTGGTTGAGCGCCCAGGCTTTCGACCAATCGATATGGGCAAAGCCGTCTCCCCCTTTCCCTCCGGCCAATCGCTGCACGAGCGATTTTCGGACCGCGGCGCATTCCTTTGGATGGGTGTCGATGCTCAGACGCTGTCCCGGTGAGAAACCATAGAGATGAGAACGGTGACGGTGTTTCTCGCCTCCTTCACGCTCCGTGCGCCATTCCATGAGGCGTCCGTCCTTGCTGATCTTCGGGAGGGCAAGCTTCGGCAGGGTTTTCCTGACTCTGCGGACAAAATCATCTTCTACTTCCAGCGCCTTGGCCGCTTTCAGACAGTTTGAAAGGACTTCATGGGCGATTTCCTGGTCCATGCTGATGCCATAGTCCACCGTTCCTCTCTGTCCGTTGCACTGGAATCCGGTCTCCGGCGAGCCGGAGGGACCGATATAGATCTTCCCGGTTTCGGGGTCCGGGCGGTTATAGTCCATGTAGAATTCGGCGACCTCTTTCATGAGCGGCCATGCACGGTCCCTCAGGTATTCTCTGTCACCGGTGTAGTCGTAGTGGTTCCATGCGTGCTGAGTATGCCAGCCGAGGCCGCTTACCCATTGCCCGGCGTAGTGGGTGCGCCCGTACATTCCCGTCGTCAGCCAGCCATCCACGTTAAGAGCGCACATCGCACCGTCGCAGTCGAATATGTTGCGCGCGCTTTTCTTGCCATTGGGCACAAGCTGGATCAGCAGATCGACAAGCGGCAGATGGCAGTCTCCCAGTCCGGTGGATTCCGCGGGCCAGTAGTTTTGGGCAATGTTGATATCCAGATGAAAGGCCTGGTTCCCGCCTTTCATGGAATAGCCTGGGGGCCAGATTCCGTACAGGGTGGTTGCCTGGGTCCCGGGCCGGGAGGCGGAGATAAGCAGGTAGCGTCCAAACTGAAAGAGCAGCTCTTCCAGACCCGGATCACGTTGTCCGGTTTTCTTGAAGCGAGCAAGGCGCCGATCGGCAGGTAATGCCTTCTGTTCGGCTGTTGAGGTCCCAAGGTCCAGTGCAGCGCGCCGAAAATAACTGCGGTGTTCGGCGATATGGTCGTTCATCATTTTAACCACATCGCGTTTGACTGCTTTTGCCATCTGTTCGCGGCAAATTCTGGATGGTTCGGGGCCATCCACCATGCCGCGTTTGAAATTGGTGGCGGCAGTCAACATGAGCACAACACTGTCGGCGCCTTCGACGCGAATGGTCCTTTCTCCGGGGATGACCTTTCCACCTTTCGGCATGATCTTGAGATGGGTCTCGAATCTCAGTCCCACTCCCGGGGGATCACCTCTGCCGCTCAGTACCAGTGTATCTTCCGTACCGGGCAGGACAAAGCTCTTGGAGTTAACGTAGCCGTCGCGGGTCTTCCTTCTGGCTTTTCGTGAAAACCTGCTGTCGAAGGTCAGTCCTCCCGGCTTGTCGCAGGTGATGATCATCACCAATGCCTGGTCAGCCACAGAGATGAACGACTTCCTGGCAAAGGAGGCACCACCGATCTTATAGCTGAGGGTTGTAACAGCGGTGTCAAGATCCAGTTCGCGCCGGTAATCCGAGACCCGCTCATGGCCCTCAAAGGCAAGATGCAGATCTCCCATCTTCTCCTGCCGGCGGGGAGTGTAGGGACTCAGGAACTCCGCGGCTACCAGCTCATCTGCTTCCGCATACTTTCCCTGATCGAGCAATTCCCACAATCTCGGCAAATGCTTGTGCGCTCCAATGCGGTCTCTGCATTGGGGACCATTCGCCCAGATCGTTTCCTCGTTGAGTTCAACACGGTCATTTTCAGCCCCTCCGTAAAGCACCGCGCCGATTCGCCCGTTGCCGAGGGCCAGGGTCTCGCCCCGTCCTTTTGCCGGCTGTTTGAACCATATTTTCATGTCTCCGAAGTTTTTCGGCGGCCTGGTTTCACCAGCCGCTTGGCAGGGAACAAGCCCCAGTACCGACAACGTAGCCGCCAGAAGTGCTGTCTGCGTGATTCTCTGTGTTGACCTCATGCTTCGCCCTGCTATTCGCGTTTCCTCAGCGACTCCTCAAAGGGCTCAATCAGCTTCCTGAGTTCTTTCAACTTCTTGCCGAACCCGCCCGGCATCGTGCCGTCGGCAGTGGGCCCGACGTTCAACAGCAGGTTGCCGCCGGCCACGCGGACTCTCTTGTACAACGCAAAGAGCTCCGACACCGATTTTCCTTTCTTCGTTTTAAACCATCCCGCACCGGCGATGTCACAATGCTCATACCCATGGAACAGCTTCTTGCCCTTCCAATTCTGGACTTTGGACACCGTGCCTTTTGGCAATGTATGAGCGGCCTCGCTGTTGAGGACATCTGAAGGGTACAACCCGTGTTCCTGCTTCTCCCACAAATCCTGCTCTCCATCCGTGCCCGCCGCGATATGGCTGTTCATCAGGACAACATGGTTGGGGTTGGTGCGGCGAATCAGGTCATATATCTCACCCTGTTGCATGAGGGTGGCCGCTCTTGGAACATCGAGCCAGTAGTATTCGCATTCGGGATACCTGGTCATCAGCTCCAACAGTTGCGACTTGGCATGCTCAAACGCCTCGTTCGGCATCTCATATGCCTTGAACTGGGCCCGCAATTGCTGCTTTCTGTTCGCGTAGGTATCAGCCAGGCTGTAGTAGAATCCCGGCGCGATCTCGTACTTGGCACAGGCATCCAGAAAGGCCCGAACAACATCGGTTTTATATTCCGAGGCCGCGACATCATATTCAAACTCCTTGCCCTGAAGCTTGACCTTGCTGTCCCACAGACAGAACCCGCCGTCATGCTTGACCGTGAGCACTGCGTACTTCATCCCAGCGTCCTTACCCATGCGCACCCAGGAATCCACGTCCAATTTGACCGGCTTGTACGCGCTGACCGGCAGTGACCCGGGATGCTGGCCCTTACCGTAGATGTTGTTGTTGAAGTGAATGAACAGGCCGTAGCGGTAACTCATCCACTTGGTCAGCCGCGGCGTCTCCTTTTCGTCCGGTAGCATGGTGACCGGGGCATCTGTTTCCTTGGCGCTAGGATCTGCCGCCAGAATTGAAGCGACAAACAAAGCAAATATTCCGTATCTTGTCATACTCATTCTGTCCTTCTTAGGTTCTCTTGATGATTCACACGCAATGACTCTCTGCCTCAGCGGAATTTGGAATTCTTCCGCTACTTCTTCTCCACCGCCTCCATTCCCGCCACCCAGGCCGTTCCCCTTCGAAACAGCTCCGCCACCGGCTCGTTGGTCAGCGCCGCGACGTTATGCCCCAGCGGACAATGAAACACCGCCCCTTGCCGTACTTCAGCACGAACACCATGGGATAGGTCTTCCCATCGACATTCGACACCGCGGTCGCGAGGACGTCGATGGGCGTGTCGCCGTCCAGGCAGGTATACAACTCATCCGTGGTCTCGAAACTTTTGAGTCCCGCAAGGGCCGGGTGGTCCGGCTTGGTAACCTCAACCCGGAAGGTGCGAAACCGGTCGTGTCCGCGCAACTTCGGGTTCCAGACGCGGCCGGCAAGCTTTACGAAATCGTCCTTGAACTCCTGGAACGCGCCGCAGGCAAAGTGGACCAAGACCAACCCGCCGCCTTTTTCCACGAACGATGCCAGGTTGTCGTAGCCGGCGCGACCGGGAACCTTGGGGTTGTAGTTCTTGAAGTGCATCACAACCGCCGCGTACTTCGCCAGCTCTTTTGAGCGGAGGAACTTCAAGTCGTCGACCACGTCCACTGCCAGCCGCGCGTCCTTCTGGAGCTGGTCCCGCAGCGCGGGGGCCGTCTCCTGCCAAACGTGGCCCTTGATTCTTGATTTCTTCCGACGTTGATAGTCCTCGCCGGTGATGAGAAGAACGCGTTTCGCGTTCGGGGCACGTTTGGCGCGCACCGGTGCGGGCCCCTTCGCAGGCTTGCCTGCGGCACTGCGCGCCGGGTCGGCACCGGCGGCGGAGGGTGATAAAGCGGTGAGAAGCAAGACAAATCCAAATAGCGGTTTCATCAGGTCTCTCTTTCTGTGGATCATGGGTCCTTTGGTCCTTTCCGTGCCGGCTGAAAGCTGGCGCTACACCCGCCACGGCCCGCGCAGGGCGCGACCGAGCATGCGGTTGGCGATCTCATCGTCTAAGAAACTCTCCTTGTCCCAATCCCACGTGACCTTGCGACCCAGACGCGTCGCGACGTCGGCCACGAGCGACAGGACCGTGGCGCGGTGGCAGGCTTCCACGGGCGCCACCGGATCGCGCCGGTCATGAATGCGTTTAAGGAAGTCGACGGGATGGTTGTTGGACACCTGCAGGTGCGTGTCACCCGGCTTCATCTTGATCCTAAGCAGGGCCGGATCACTGGCGTGGATGCCGCGGCGGTTGACGTGAACCCAGCCCTCGTCGCCGATGAAGCGGCAGCCCTGCCCGTGGCTCTTCGAGTTATCCACGAAGTGCACGCGAAGGCCGCTCTTTGTCACCATGTTCGTGTCCCATTCATAGGCAACATCGGCCGTGCCCTTGAAGAATTTCGCGGTGCCGTCGACTTCTACCTGCCCCTCGTGCAGCTCGGGCATGCCCCACATGGCGATGTCCATGTGGTGGACTCCCCATGAGGCGATAAAGCCGGCGCAGTAGTCGGACACGAAGTACCAGTTAAACGTGCAGAGGCCGCGGCGGTAAGGCTTCCACGGCGCCGGCCCGAGCCAGAGGTCGTAATCAATGTCCGCCGGGACGGGCACAACGGGCCAGATACCCGGTTTGGCGCGTCCCTTGCCGCCGGTGACACCGACGTGAACCTCGGAGACCTTTCCCAGGTACCCATTGCGGGCGAGCTCACACGCCAGGCGGAACTTGGCGTCCGAGCGTTGCTGCGTACCCGCCTGGAAGACCGTGCCATAGCGGCGGACCGTATTAACCAGCGCGCGACCCTCCCGGATCGTGTGGGTGAGCGACTTCTCGCCGTAAACGTCCTTGCCCGCCCTGGCGGCCATTGCCATGTGGACCCCGTGCCAGTTCTCGGGCGAGGCGATGAAGACGGCGTCTATGTCTTCACGCGCCAGCAGCTCGCGAAAGTCCTGGTGGCTCGTACAGCCCTTGTACGTGCCCTGCGCCTTGGCCCGTGCGTAGTGCCGTTCGACACTTCGTTTCATTTTCTCGGCTTTCGAAGCGTAGACGTCGCACACGGCAAGCACCTGCATGCCCGGTATGTGCATCGCCCCTTTGGTGTGTCCGCTGCCGCGGGTGCCCAGGCCGATGATGCCGACCCCGACCCGGTTGCTTGGCGCATCGGCGCCGAAGAGCGAGGACGGAACGATGGTTGGCGCCACCACGGCCGCCGACGCGGCGCCGAGAAAGCGGCGGCGCGATAGTCTGTTCGTATTCATGCCGGTACTGCCTCCTTTGCATTCAGGGAAAAACCGCTCATTCGTATCATAGGTGACCGGCAGCGCCCCCTCAGGTTGGGGCCCACGCCTTCCACGGTCCAGACGCTGGGCACTTCCACTTCACCCTCATCGTGGACGTATTGAGCGTAGTCTGCGTGCGGTCGGTGGTATGCGCCGCCCGTTATCCATGCGTGAAATAGGTGACAAGACATTCAACATGTCTCCCTTAATGACCGAACGTTCACCGCATCACTTGCCAAGACACAGCACCTTTCCGTTCATGGCCGAGATATACAATCTCCCATGAGCGGCAATCATCCCGTCCAACACCGGAGCGGAAGCAAGCTCCAGTTTAGACAGTTCCTTGCCGTCCTTTGCCGAAAAGGTTTGAAGGACAAACCCTTTGCGGCCTTCGAATGAAGCCATGGGGTCATCCTTATCCAGGACATCGGGCACGCCGGCAGTGAGTACAACATCACCTGTCTTTATCATCGCATTGACACGGACGGGAATCCACGTCTCCCAGAGGGAGGCCGTGCCAAATGAAGACCTCGATGTGTTCTTCTTCCTGCCGCGTTTCCTTCTCCTGGCCCCGGAATTAGAAACCGCGGGGGTTCTTGCGTCACTTCTGGTGGCATTAACACGCCTACCGAACAGGCAGTAACCTTTCTGGGCCGGATAGAACATCAGACTGAAAGGTGCGTCGGCGCTTGTGAAGTACCTGACGCCAAAAAACCTTCCGTCATCATGCACAAGCAGCTGCCCTTTCGTAGGCTCAACCACTTTCTTGTTTCCGCCACGCCATTTCCGGCCGTATATCCAGAAATTGCGGTTCCAGGCATGATCATCAAGAAATCCACCCGTACAGGAAATGCGCAACGCATCAGAGCTTTGGAGCTGTTTCAGGGAAAGGTCGAACACGACATTCTGCATGAAGATAGTCTTTCCATCAGAAAGCAGAACGTCAGGTTTTGAGCCGGGCAAATCATAGCCACCCCCCTTGTCCCTGGCCGGGTCCTGATGCCTGTGGAACACCCTGCCCTCATGCCTGATCTTGCCTGTCTTCACGTCGAGACCCACAAGATAGATACCCCCATTGAGATATGAATTGCGGCCCGCTGCAGCGTAAACAACATCTTCTACAACCAAAACACTGCCATGGATCGGCCAGAGCGACTCCAGCCGGTCATACGACACGATCTGCCGATCGTTCGGGGCGATTCTGTAGCGCCAGGCCAACTGTCCGGAGTCTGCGTTCAGACAATACAGCCACCCGTTTCTGGATCCGAATAGAAGAAGTCCGTCAGACCATGTAGGCGGCGAATCAACTCTACCGTCAACCGTGTAATGCCATTTGGCTTTGCCGGTCTCAGTATCAACAGCATACACCGTCCCCTCATCAACAGAAGCAACAAAAAGAGAGTCATCAGCGACGATCGGCTGCGTCAGCCTGCCCCCGATTGCCGCTTCCCATTTCACCTTGATATCCGGTGAAATCGCAGCCACGCTTGATCCGCTTCTCATGTTGTTGCCCCGGAAGGTGGGCCAGCCAACAGGAGATGGTTGATGGTTGACTTGTCTCGCCGTAGCTTCTGAGCGACGGAGGAGGGTTGATGGTTTCCCATAGGCGGAGCCCTTGATCAGGGGAGTTGATGATGAAACCGACTTACTTCTCTTCTTTATCCTGGGAGTCAGGGCATTGAATCCGTGCAGTTGCACGGATGGATAACAGCTACAGGGAGTCGGTGTCGTGTAAAGAAGTCCGTTACACGGCAACACCCCGTATCTGCAGACACCGCGGGCCCAGTCGTTCTTGCTGTGCTCTCCGCCGCGGATATTCATGAACTCAGTGCCGCGCTTATTGTCCAGAATGAAATTGTCCGTCGCCTTGCCCCTATAACACCGGAAATGGTGCTCCCGCGAAAAGATGAAATCCGGCAACTTGATCGTTCTCTTCACCTCGCCCGTATGAATATCCAACCCCTTGAGCATTCCCTGGGTCCTCCTCTTGTCACTGACTGCCGGCGCCCAGGCCAGCCCGTCAACTACGTAAAGGTTGGCAGGATGTGACCCGCCGAATGGCTTCCTGCTTCCACCAGCCCTCCACAAACGCTTTCCGTCCTTCACCGAAAACGCCTCAAGCCCACCCATACTGCAGACCATCACCACGTCTCTATGCGCAACTACAGCATGACTCACGTTCCAACGGTCGGCCTTCGCTTTCGTACCCTCACCTCGCCATCTGATTGCACCGTCCTTTGTGTCCAGGCATACCAACCCGGCTCCGGAATGATAGAACAGGTTAGGTCCGCTTGCCATCATGGTGAGGGGAACAACATTCCTGCCATCGACCTTCCACAGGACACCGGCTGATTTCGGATCAATGGACATGATTGAGCAGGCAGTGCTCTTCCCACCCGAGCGCTCCCAGTTCTGGGGCCGGACGGTCACAAACAGCTTCCCGTCATGCCAGATGATTTCATCAGCCCCTTCCGTCTGCCTATAGACCTTCTTACTCTCACCTGTGGCCGCGTCAAGGCACTCTACCGGGCCGCCGTACACCCGCGTCGCAAAGACCGCGTCGCCGACCGCAACAAGACGGCGCGGCAGGCCGATAGGAATCAACCGCCGCTGCGCTCTGAGTGCAGACCAGTCCATATCCGGCTTCCAAGACCGCCAGCCCCAGCTTTCCAGAGGTTTTCTCCAAAGCAGAACGCCGCTGAACGCGTCCCGCGCCACCAGCGACCAGGATTCCGGCAGTCGCGGATCCACGATCCCGGCAATACCTTCGTCGATGATGCTGAACAGGCGTCCCTTGTCCGAAACGACAGCAACGACACCAACATCCATTTCATGGTTGCGGCAGTACTTCGGACCAGCGTTCCACTGTAGACCTCCCGGATGTGAGACGACCGTGTCGGCCGCAACCGGGTTACCGGACGCGTCATGAAGGTAATGCGTCCAGGAATCGATCTCTTCAGGCCATGGCTTGACGATCTTCTTGCCGTCAATAAGTGCCACACCATTCGGCGCCAAAACCCGCCTTATCTCGTCTTCCTTAACGTGGGAAAACGAATCTTCAACCACTACCAGGTTCACAACGTTATCGGCATACGGCAGATGACTGCTGTTCCAGTGCCTAAACGTCACCGCCCCATCGAGTCCCGCTTCCAATGCGGCCCCTCTCGCGACCATCACCTTGCCGGCATCCCTCTCCAGGCCCTGCACCAGGAAGCTGTCTGAAACCCTCAGCGAGATTGTCTCCTTACCATTCCCACAACCCAGATGAACCACAAGCCCTCCCTTGATGCCGCTCTTGCCAACAATGTCCTGCGCCTTCTCAGCTATTGCCACACTGAACGGCAATACTGCGGCAACCGCAACCACCATTACAGTGTTCTTCACGGCGTCTCCTTTCTGCCTATCCTGGAGCAGTCAGCGCCCTGAGTGTTTCCTTTTGATGTCCATGGCTTCACTGACCCAAGCAAACGACCTTGCCGGACTTGAGCGAGAGGAAGAGCTTTCCGGAAGCGGCCGCGGCACTGTCCCATACGGGCTCGCCCTCGAGCTTGACCTCGGAAAGGCGTTTGCCGTCATTGGTCGAATAGACGCGCAGAACGGACACGCGTTCCACGGGTTTCCCGCCGACGGGAAGTCCGGTCTTTTTCTCGATGTGCATCCCGTCGATCCACCCGGCCAGGTACAGTTTGTCCCCCGCCACGAGCATGGCCCGAGGTTGAAACGCCTCTTCGATCCTCCAAACGCGCCCTTTGCCGATCGTCACCCCGATGGGAAACCATGCCGTCTCGTATCGCGTGTACTTCTGATGGAACCCTTTGCCCGTCTGGTTGTATTTTTTGGGTTCCCTTCTTCGCCGCCCCTTCATTCCGCTGTAGGGACTTGACACGGTATACGTTCCGCCGTCGTTCCTGACGTAGAGCTGTTCCCGGTACGCGCCCCATTGGCGATGGAACCATGAACCGTCGAGCATGGGCTTGACGGTATTTCGAAGGTCCTTCTTCCGGGCGAGGCTGCGATCGAAAGTGACGTGTCTCATGTTGATGCCGGTACCGCTGGCCGACAGGATGTCCGCAAGCGAACCGGCTTCGCTGTTCGGTTCTGAGACCACTTCGCAGGAGTGCTTCCTCTCGCCGGTTACCAGGTCCAACCCGTAGAGCCTGATCCCCCCGTCGAGATGGCTGGAGCGGCCCGCGGCGAAGTAGACCGTGCCGTCCAGCACGAGCACCGAGCCGCTGATGCGCCAGGGCGACTCCAGCCGGTCCTCCGAGCCTACCCGCCGTTCCAGGCCGGAGACCTTGAATCGCCAGACCAACCCGCCGTCTTCAGCGTTCAGGCAGTATACCGAACCGTCGCCGCACCCGAAAACGCACAACCCGTTGGCGATGGTCGGCGGGGAATCGACGGGTCCCGCGGCCAGGAAACGCCATACCCTCTTCCCATCGGCAGCCTTCAGACAATGGACGGTGTAGGCATCCCTGTCGGCCAGATAGACGCAACCGTCGGCGACGACCGATGCCGTGACCGTCTTGCCGATGACCGTCTGCCATTGGATGGTCAGCTTCCCCGGAAGCGCGCTGTCCGTCCCCCTGTTGCGTGCGGTATTCCCGCGATAGGTCGGCCATTCCTTTCGCGACGTCGACCTTGAGGGCTTTATGCCGTACTGTCCGCCCTTTTCCAGGACGGGCTGCACCTTCATGCCGTCCAGCGACTTCTTCTCGGACAGGACATAGAACCCGTTGGCTTTTTCATGACTACTGCACCGGCAGGGATCGGGGGGGACGTAGATGTAGCCGTTGGCCGGCATCATCCCATACTGACACAAGCCCCGAATCCACTTGTTGAGGTCGACAGTCCCCTTGTCCCAGTCAAAGACCTGTATGCCGCTGTAGCCGATCAGAATCGCGTTGTCCGTTGCCTTGTTGCGGAAGCATCGGTGATGGTGCTGGTTCTTGACGAACGGCATCGTCTTCAGGACTTTCCCGGTATGGATGTCGACGACCACGGCCTCCTTTTCCGGGAACGCGTTGAAGCTCACCTTGCTCTTGTCCATCATGAACATCCAGGCCTTCCCGTCTTTCGCGAAGACGTCGCCTGGAGAAGCAAATCCTATGGAGGCCTTCTCGGTCTTCCAGAGCGGCTTGCCTGTTTCCACGGAGAACCCCTGCAGCCCCTGGCGCAGGTGCAGGCACATGACCACGTCGTCATGGACGAGCACGGTGGGTGCATAGGCACGAAGGAAACTCCCTTCCGTCCCGTAGCTCGATGCCCACAACTCCTTACCGCCGGCGGCATCCAGGCAGTGAATCTGCCTGCTGTCCAGGTAGAACACCCTCTTTCCCCGGGCACACAGCGACAGCGGAACGAGGGTCTGAAGTTCCTTCCGATCGACCTTCCATAGCAGTTTGCCGGTCTCCGCGTCATACGCCATAAGCTGCTTCGGTGTCCGCCCGGCACTTCTCTCTGCAATGTCCCAGTATCCGTGACAGTTCGGGGACTCATCGATCCACAACCCGGGATTGCCCTTGACCACCAGGAGCATGCCATTATGCCAGACCATCTCTTCAGCATCGTCTGACCCCGCGTACGTCATCAGCGTCTTGCCCGTAGCGGCATCCAGCTTCCGGACGGGTGCTTTCAGCCCCAAGGTCACATAGACCTCCTTGCCGACGGACACCAGGCGCCGCGGCAGTTGGACGGGGCCGGCCCGAAAGTTGTAGAGATGCGTCATCCAGGAGGAGATCTTGCGCTTCCACAGCAGCTTCCCGTTGAAGGCATCGCGTGCGATCAGCTTCCAGTCGGCGGGACGGTGTATCAGGGACGTGGGCCCTTCGTCGAAGATGTAGAACACCCGCCCGTCGCTGCTCGTCATCGCGCTCATACTGGCAAGCGCATCATGGTCGCGCGTATGCCTCGGCCCCGCATACCATTGCAGGTGCTGCGGCTTGCCGACCCGCTTGTCCCGGCTGACTGCATTGTTCGACGAGTCGTAGAGGAATTGCGGCCACTCATCGATGTCGGCGGGCCAGGGCTTGCGATACCTGTCCCAACCGTGAGCTGCCCCCTCCTTCTTCATCCCTGACGACGCAAGGAGCCCAGAACCGGCTTTGACGAGAACCACTCCCTTCGGAACCAAGGCCCGCTTGATTTCTGCGGCGCTCACCTGCGCCGCATCCTCGACGATGACCAGATTGACGATGTTGTCGCCAAAGGGCAGGTTCTTTCCGTCGTACTTCTCGGCCGACACCTGCCCATAGACGTTCTTTGCAGCAATCTGCTCCTTGGCCTTCTCCACAACGGCGACATCCGTGTCCAGCCCGCAGATCAGGTACTTCTCGCCGGAATAGAGCTTGGCCACAGACGTTCGCCCCCCCCACCCCAGCCGCACCACGATGCCGCCGTGAAGGCCTGAAGCGACAATCTCTCTGGGGGCTTCGGCCCAGGCCGAAGAATGTAGACTTGCTATGACCGCCAAACCAGTAGCCAGCAGCAGTCTTCTCATGAACACGTCCTCTTCTTCATCTCTCACACCGCTGCATTCCTACTTCACCGCGAGGTCTCTCATGCTCTCAACGATGTAGCCATTATATCCTTTCAACTCGGCAATCAGCAGGTAGTTACCCGGCTTCTCGGGCGGCCGTGCCACGTACGCTGTACCGTGAGACTCTCCGACGGATTCATCGCCTGCGAGAACCGGTGCCCGGACAAGCCCCCAGGCAGGCTTGTCGGGGGCAGAAAAGCCTTCGTTGAACCTCGAAACCGTGATAGAATGACCGAAAAGGCCCGCCATGGATAGAAACAGGACGTATTGCAGTCCAGTTATTCGTGTCCTGTGCATATTGTGCGCAATCGTTACCCTAAATCATTTCGCGGAACCCGACGTTTGCGGCGCTAGAGCAGCCAGAAGAGCCCGTAAAAGGGGCCGCAAGAAGACTGTTCCCCCGGAACCCGCCCGGCCGGAGGATATGGATCTTGGCGGAGAAGTTCTGTTTGCCGAGCGACAAATGGGCCGGGACTACTCCAATCATTACTATGCCAATTTCGGCTACGACTGCGGCAACGAGAACTACTGGCTTCATGGTGGTGACGGAGGGCGGCTCGCCATTCTTGACCCGAAGACAGGGAAAACCAGAACCCTGGTTTCCGACGACAGGGGCGCCTTCCGCGACCCGCGAGTCAGTTACGACGCCAGGAAGGTCCTCTTCTCCTATCGCAAGGGCGGAAGGCACCATTACAACCTCTACGAGATCAACATTGACGGCTCAGGCCTGAAGCAGTTGACGTTCGGAGACTGGGACGACATCGAGCCCTCCTACCTGCCTGACGGCGATATCATCTTCTGCTCCACCCGGTGCAAACGATATGTCTTGTGCTGGCTGGCTCCGGTTACGGTTCTGTTCCGATGCAAGGTGGACGGGTCCGACATCCGGCAGCTTTCCTCGGGCGCTGTTACTGAGAGTACTCCGGCTGTTCTGCCGGACGGCCGGATAATCTACACGCGATGGGAATACGTCAACCGCGCGACGACCCGGTTCCATCAGTTGTGGGTGATGAATCCCG
>Ga0180432_10005652_pt1 | contig 16540 bp, 11 predicted proteins | sample SS_ome_10_FD_132414 | JGI IMG/M metagenome (GOLD analysis project Ga0180432, IMG submission 132414) | Hypersaline lake sediment archaeal communities from the Salton Sea, California, USA - SS_1_MS_2 metaG | ecosystem: Environmental > Aquatic > Non-marine Saline and Alkaline > Hypersaline >... | reverse complement strand
TTTTTACTTTTCACATGATGAAAGCCAGAATCACAGGTCCAGCCTACAACTCAGAGAATGTCAAAAGAAATTTCGGGGTAGGTCCTACGCCTTTCAACCATTGCAAGCTTTCTCTATTTTTGGTATCTTTCTATTCCATGCAGGCGATCAATCCGGTCATAGAAGAAGGATGGAAACAGATCCTCTGGGATGAGTTCCAGTCCCCCTATTTCAGGGAGCTCAAGGAATTCCTGGTGAATGAACGGCAGCACCACACCATCTACCCTCCCGGTAAGCTGATCTTCAATGCGTTTCAACATACACCTTTTGAAAAGATCAAAGTGGTGCTTCTCGGACAGGATCCCTATCATGGAAAAGGACAGGCCCATGGACTCTGTTTTTCTGTCCCCCGCGGCATCCCCAAACCACCTTCCCTGGTGAATATATTCAAAGAATTGCATGATGATCTGGGAATCCCGGTTCCTTCCCACGGCAATCTTGAAAAATGGGCTGACCGGGGTGTTTTTTTACTCAATGCGATCCTTACCGTGCGCGCCAACCAGCCCGGTTCCCACCATAACAAAGGATGGGAGAAATTCACCGACCGGGTCATTGAAAGGATCTCAGAATTTAAACAAGGGGTTGTATTCCTGTTATGGGGACGTTTCGCCCAGGCCAAGGAATCGCTGGTAAACGGAGATGACCACCTGATCCTCAGGGCAGCCCATCCTTCTCCCTTTTCCGCCCAGAATGGCTTTTTCGGATGCCGCCATTTCTCAAAAGCCAATGCTTACCTGGAGGAGCAGGGAATCGAGCCGATGGACTGGGCGCTTTAGTCTGCTGCTATCCGGATGCTCTTGTCTTTTATCTCAGGAACGTTTCGACCCGGCGATGCACCAGTATGCACCGAAGCCATTTTTGGCATGCATTTTGATGGTAGATAGGTGACAGTTCATCCAATCATATTCCCTGATCAATTCGGGGCCAGGTCCGTCTCCACCAAGGCGGACTTTTATTTTTTTACTGCCTGGATCGCAAGTAGTTTCTGAATAGCTCCCTTCGGTTTTTTCCGGATCCGATGTGTCTTCGGTGCTATACCTGCTGATTCGCACCAGCTCAGGCACCTGCAGTCACATCGGGCCCCTGTATTCTTATACGCTTGAAGGGATTGCATAGGAGGGACACTATGTCACGGACGGCAGGAGTGACATGGTCCCGACCTGAAATCCTTTCAGAAAGGCCTGTAACCGATGATCTCCCGCACATCCCGCAGCGTTTTGGACGCACTTTCCCTGGCCTTTTCTGCCCCCATTTTTACCACTTTCCGCAGGTATGCATCATTGTGGTAGATTTCCTGAATCCGCTCCCTGATGGGGGTGGTGAACTTGATCATATCCTCGGCCAGCTGTTTTTTCAGATCCCCGTACCGGATGGTACAATGATTATACTGCGTACGGAAATGTTCTACCGTATCCGGGGTGGAGAGCAGCTCCATCAGGTAGAAGAGATTGGCGACAGGCCCGGACATGGGGGAATCGGGTTCCTGCGGACCCGCATCGGTGACCGCCCGCATCACCTTTTTGCGGATCACCTCCGGTTCGTCTGCAAGGTAAATACCGTTCCCTTCGCTTTTCCCCATTTTACCGGAACCATCAAGTCCGGGCACCTTGATCAGGTCCTGTCCGAAATTATAAGGTTCGGGCAGGGTAAAGTACTCCACACCATATATATTATTAAACCTGCGGGCAAACCTGCGGGCCATCTCCAGGTTCTGTTCCTGGTCCTTCCCCACAGGAACCTTGTCCGAATTATGGATGATGATATCCGCGCACATCAAGACAGGATAGGTCAGCAGTCCCGCGTTGATATTCTCGGGCTGGCGCCGGATCTTCTCCTTGAAAGTGGTGGTTCTTTCCAGCTCGCCCACATAAGCATTCATATTCAGCAAAAGATAGAACTCCGGGATCTCCGGGATATCGCTCTGCACATAGATGGTGGCAATCTCCGGATCAAGTCCGGCTGCCAGGTACTCCGAAATCACCACCCTGATATTGTCATGGATATTTTCAGGGTTGGGGTGGGTGGTCAGTGAATGGTAGTCAGCCACGAAAAAGAAGCACCTGTTTTCATGCTGCATCTTCACAAAGTTCTTTACAGCCCCGAAATAGTTCCCCAGGTGAAGGTTACCGGTCGACCTGATGCCGCTCAATACTGTATCCATAGGTTTCGCTGCGCTTGATAAGGTATGTGCAAAACTATAAAATGTTCTTTAAAAAACGTACTTTTGCCCCCATGACAACCACCCGTCAGCATAAAGTCTCCCGGATGCTACAGAAGGAACTGGGTAATTATTTCCAGAAGCACGGAAGTAAGATCACAGGAGGTAAAATGGTCACTGTCACCGTGGTCAGGATCAGTCCGGATTTGCGTGTTGCCAAAGTCTATGTCAGCATATTCCCATTCAACCGGCAGGAAGATATGCTCCGGCCCATCACTGAACAGTCCGGCGCCATCAGGAATAACATGGGCAAAAGACTGAAAAATCAATTGCGGCACATTCCCGAATTCGCCTTTTTCCTTGACGATTCCCTGGACTACATTGAGCGGATCGATAACCTGTTAAATGAATAGTGATGAAATATGACCCGGTGAAGCGAAGCCTTGGGAATCTGTTTAATCGTTCACCTTTTCTGAGGATCCTTTTCTACAGGTTGCTGGATCTGCTTCTCCTGCGGTCATGGCACATAAGGAAAGAATTGAAGAAGCTGGAAAACGGGGACTTCAGACCGGAACATATTGCCGATGCAGGATCGGGATTCGGGCAATATGTGTATGATCTTTCCGGTAGATATACCGGTGCGAAAATTACCGGCCTGGAAATCAAACAGGAACAGATCGATGATTGCAACCGGTTCTTCAGATCCATCCGGCGGAATGACCATGTTACATTTGAATATGCCGATCTGACCCTCCTGGAAAGGAAAAATGAATTTGACCTGGTCCTCTCGGTGGATGTCATGGAACATATCCAAGATGACCTGGCCGTATTCGGGCGTCTCTGCAATGCGCTTAAACCGGGAGGGATCCTGCTGATCAGCACTCCCTCGGACCAGGGTGGATCGGACGTCCACCACGATGAGGATGAATCATTTATCGATGAACATGTCCGGGACGGCTACGGGATGAACGAGATCGTAGAGAAACTGCGCAGGGCCGGATTCAGCGAGATCCATGCCAGGTACTCTTACGGGAGGCCCGGGAAGATCTCCTGGAAGCTTTCCATGAAATACCCGATCCTGTTGGTCAATATAAGCAGACTTTTCCTGTTACTTCTTCCTTTCTACTACCTGATCACCTTCCCGGTCAGCTGTTTTCTGAACATGGCTGATGTCAGACATATCCATGAAACAGGAACCGGACTGATCGTAAAATGCAGGAAATGAACCTTTCCTTTTATATAGCCAGACGCTATCTGCTGGGAAAGAAATCGCAGAATGCGATCAATATTATTTCAGGGATATCGGTCCTCGGGGTAACCGTGGGAACCATGGCACTGGTGATTGTCCTTTCTGTTTTCAACGGCTTTGACAGTGTGGTGAAATCGCTGTTCAACACATTCGACCCTGATATAAAAATATCCGCGGTGCGAGGGAAAACCTTCATACCCGAATCATCCACACTGGATACACTTGGTTCACTTCCCGGTGTCCGCGCAGTATCTGAAGTGGTTGAAGAAAATGTGCTGCTGCTTTACGGGGATAAACAACACATTGCCACCATCAAGGGAGTGGATGATTCATTCAGGGAAATTACAGGGATTGATTCCATGATCTATGATGGTTCTATGAAACTGAAGGACGCCAACAGGCCTTATGCTGTGGTGGGACAGGGTGTGGCTTACAGTTTGAGGATCGGTTTGAATTTTGTCGATCCGCTCTTCGTATACACCATTGACCGGAAAGCCCGTTTCAGCATGGCCAATCCGGAGGAGTCCATCCGGAGGGATTTCATTTATCCTTCGGGCATCTTTGCCATTGAACAAGATTTCGATACCAGGTACGTGATCGCTCCCATCGAATTTGTCAGGGAACTGCTTTCATACAACAAAGAGACCTCCTTTTTGGAAATAAAGCTGGATCCCCGTTATCCGCCTCATAAGGTGCAGGAACAAATTGCCGGGATCATGGGCGAAGGATTCCATGTGAAGAACAGGCAGCAGCAGAATGAGCTTTTCTACCGGGTCATGAAGTCTGAAAAATGGGCCATCTTTTTGATCCTGACTTTCATTCTGATTATTGCTTCCTTCAATATCATCGGTTCCCTCAGCATGCTGATCATCGATAAGAAAAGGGACATTCATTCCCTGCGCAATATGGGTGCAAATAACAGGCTGATCAAAAGAATATTCCTGATGGAAGGATGGATGATCTCCATCATCGGCAGTGTATTCGGACTCATCATCGGCACCGCCATCTGCTGGCTTCAGCAACGATTCGAGCTGATCAAGCTGTCGGGCAGCGGGACCTTTGTCATTGATGCCTATCCGGTTAAAATAGAAGCACCGGACATCTTTCTGATCTGGGTTACCGTCCTTCTGATCGGGTGGATTGCAGCAAGATACCCGGTCAGGCAGATCAGCAGAAAATACCTGAAAAGGATCGAGGAGGATGTAATTGTTTAAAACTTTATGCATCTTCTATTCCCAGATCCTATAATTTTATAAACATCTGAGAATAAACAGGGTCCCTTGTTGCAACCATTCAGGGAAATTACCTGTATGGGAGGTGCCGGCTCACGGGGAAATATAAGGTACGTTTTAACCGGGAATGTCTCTATGAAAATGTTCAGGAATTCAGTCATTACGCTCCTTGTATCCATTTCATCGGTCATCTCTTTATATTCCCAGGATGTGGTCATCACCGGAGTATCATCCACGCCTGTCTCCTGCGGGGGGGTATCGGACGGAACCATTACCGTGACGGTCTCCGGAGGGGTGGGACTTTATACCTATCTGCTGGTAAAGGGAGCTGTACCGGTAGAAAGCGGCGGTCCCACTTCATCCCAGAGCTATACTTTCACAGGACATGTGAAATATACCAATTACATTATTATTGTTTCCGACCAGGACGACCAGACTGCTGACGGATTCACATTTGCCACCATTGGCGGACCCGATCCCATTTCCATCACTTCTGCAGATGCCTCCGATATTACCTGCAACGGAGCGGATGACGGTACCATCCTGGTGACCGCCACCGGCGAAGGGGGGAATTATGTGTTTGACCTGGTGGGACCGGTCAGCCGGACCAACGAAAACGGTCTTTTTACCGGCCTGCCCCAGGGGGATTACACCGTGACGGTCAGCGACAGGGATGGCTGTCCATCTACTGACGTCACCCCGGTGCTGACCATCAGCAACCCTACCCCGGTTACCATCAACATTGACCAGGTAACCGATGTGGATTGTAACGGGGAAAACACGGGCTCCATTGCCATCACCCCGGGCGGGGGAACCCCTTCCGGCACTGGTACAGGGTATACCTATCAGTGGACCGGACCCGGCGGATTTACTTCCAACTCGGAAGACATTGGCAACCTGGAAAGCGGAGATTACTTTGTTACCGTTTATGACGGGAACATATGTGCGGCCAACCAGGGCCCCATCACCGTTGACCAGCCCCCGGAAATTACCGCCGTTCTGGATAACACCACCGATGTCAGCTGCAACGGCGGGAATGACGGTGCGGCTGAAGTCACCGCATCAGGCGGTGTGGGAGGGTATTCCTATTCGTGGGACGGACAGTCAAGCGGGTTGATTTTCACCGATGAGGATCCCACCGATCTTGTGGCAGATGTCTATGATCTGACCGTTACCGATGGGAACGGGTGTTCCAGGATATTTACCTCTTTTGCCACCATTGAAGAACCCGATCCATTTTCGGTGGAAGTGGATGGCACCACCGATGTTTCCTGTAACGGAGGCAATGACGGAACTGCAACCATTACCCCTTCAGGCGGAACAATCCCCTATACTTTCTCCTGGACCGGTGCCGTTTCCGGGTACTCCTCCACCGATGAGGACCCGGTGGATATGCCCGCTGACAGTTATTCCCTCACCATTACCGATGCCAATGGCTGCAATGAGCTGTTTACCAACCTCCTGGTCATCGGTCAGCCTGGTCCCATCTCCGCTGTGCTGAACGGTACCACCAATGTTTCCTGTTACGAAGGAAACGACGGAACGGCAGATATCACGGTATCTGGAGGTACACCACCCTATACTTTTGACTGGTCGGGTGAGAGCACCGGGCACAGCTCGGGCATGGAGGATCCCGATGACCTGGTGGCTGATACCTATGATTTGATCCTTACCGATGACAACAGCTGTATTCAGTTCTACGATGATCTGATCACCATCACCCAGCCCGGTGAACTCTCGGTAACCGTTGACGATATCATCGATGTGGATTGCTTCGGTGAATCTACCGGTTCCATTGATATTACCCCCGGAGGAGGAACCCCTCCCTATGCGTTCTCCTGGAGCGGTCCTTCCGGGTTCACCGCCACCACTGAAGACCTCTCAGGCCTGCAGGCCGGCAATTACAGCCTTACCCTGACCGATGCCATGGGGTGCGAAAAAGAATTTGTTGACCTGGCCACGGTAGGGACAAATACCCGGATCACGGCAACCTTTGTCCTGACAAACATTTCCTGCAACGGCGGATCGGATGGCGCCATTTCCAGCACGGTAACGGGAGGTACCCCGAACTACAGCTACAGCTGGACAGGCCCCGGGGGATTCACGGCAGCCACCGAGGATATTTCGGGACTGCTGGCAGGTGATTACCAGCTTACAGTGACCGATGACCTGGGATGTATCCGGACATTCCCTGTCCAGACCCTCTCTGAACCTCCTCCCATCACAGTGGACACATCCCATGTGGATATTGACTGCTTCGGGGCCGGCAACGGATCCATCGACCTCACTCCTTCGGGCGGCACTCCTCCCTATACATTTGCGTGGACCGGTCCGGGAGGTTTTACGGCCTCCACCGAAGATATCTCCGGCCTGGAAGCGGGAGACTACAGTGTGACCGTTACCGATGCCAATGGCTGCTCGACATTATTTGCAGATATCGTGACCATCACCGAACCTCCCGAGATCACTGTCAGCTCCGTCAAAACGGATATCTCCTGCGGGGGACTGACCGACGGGGCCATTGACATCACCCCATCGGGAGGAACCCCGCCCTATTCCTTCAGCTGGACCGGGCCCGGGGGATTCACATCGGTTGACGAAGATATTTCAGGGCTTGCAGCAGGAGCCTACAGCCTTACCATTACCGACGGGAACGGTTGTGTGGTGATTTTTGCAGACATTGAGACCATCGTGGAGCCGGCACCCATCAGTGCCACCTATGTTTCACACCAGGATGTCCTCTGCAACGGGGGAGCCAGCGGGTCCATCCAGATCGATGTGACCGGGGGAACTCCCCCGCTGGGCTTTGACTGGACCAACAGCCTGGGGACCACCCGATCGGTGGATGAAGATCCCACGGGTCTTCCGGCGGAAACCTATTCACTTACCATTACCGATGCCAATGGATGTTCGGCCGACTATCCCGACCTGGTCACCATCAACGAACCCCCACCCCTTTCCATCACCCTGGCCAAAACAGATATCGTCTGCTATGGTGACGGCAATGGTTCCATCACGGTAACTGCATCAGGAGGGTCTCCACCTTACGAGTATTCCAGGCTGGGTAATTTTGATCCTGCTTACCAGTCAGGCAATACATTCAGCGGACTGGGACCCGGGTTCTATACCATCTGGGTCAGGGATGCCAACCTGTGTACGGTCAGTGATACCATCTCCATTGAAGAACCCGAGGAGATCCTGATCCTCGGAGAGACAAAGAGCGGACAGAACCTCTGTTACGGCGACTCATCGGCACAGATCTCCATCGATGAGGTAACCGGTGGTGTTGAGCCCTATGCATACTCCATCAACGGGGGTGTGGATTTTTATCCGACCAGCCTTTTTACCAATCTTCCTGCAGGCAATTACCAGACAGTGGTCCGGGATGCAAGCGGTTGCATGGAATCGGGAAACCTGCACGTGATCACCCAGCCTTCCAGGATCAGGATCGATTCCTATCTGCAGGAGGATATCACCACCTGTTACAATGCCCGGGAAGGGAGAATTGTCATGGCAGGAAAAGGGGGAACCGGAACCCTGACCTATGTCCTCAATGATACCTTATCCCAGGCTTCGGGTGATTTCCAGAACCTGCCCGGAGGAACCCACAAAGTTACCATGGAAGATGAAAACGGCTGTACCAGGGATACGACGGTGACCATCCTTGCGCCTTCCGAAATCGTGGTGAACAGTGTGACCATCACCGATGTAACGGGCTGCGCGGGAGATGCCACAGGAGCTGTGACGGTCACCGGATCTGGAGGTACGGGAACCCTGACCTATTCCCTGGATGGCGGTCCTTTCCAGGGAAGCGGGAGCTATAACGGACTCACTGCAGGGAACCACACGGTAACCCTGAAGGATGATCTCGATTGCACCAGGGATACCACCTTTACCCTTTCAGAACCCACACCCCTTGCCATCACCGGTGAGGTGGTCACCGGTATCAGCTGTGCCGGGGCTGATGACGGGACCATTGAAGTAACAGCCACCGGAGGAACTCCCCCGCGGACTTTCACCCTGAACCCGGGGGCCCTGACCAACGGAACCGGCCTGTTTACGGAACTTTCGCCCGGTACCTACACCGTATCGCTGGATGATGCTGAAGGATGCGGACCCGTGGTTTCATCTCCCATGACAGTGAACGAACCGCCGCCTTTTGTGCTTGATTCCCTGAACATACAAGACATCCGCTGCAACGGTACGGGTGACGGACAGATCGGCATTTATGTGTCAGGTGGAGTATCTCCCTACGAATACTCTGTTGATGACCAGGTAACATGGATCGCGGACAGCGTCTATTCCATGTTACCACCGGCCAACTATGAGGTATACGCGAGAGATGCCAATTTCTGTACGGTCTACGGGGGTGCTGTTATACTGACCGATCCCCCGGCCCTGAACCTGTCGGTCACCACCACCGATATCACCACCTGTTCAGGTGATACCACAGGAATGATCCAAGCCGTTGCCACGGGAGGAACCGGGGATTTGTCCTATTCGCTGGACGGATTGTACTACCAGGACTCGGGGATCTTCCACAACCTTCCTGCGGACAGCTATACGGTCTATGTGAAGGACGAGAATGGCTGTTCGGTAAGCCAGCCGGTCACCATCCATGAACCTGATCCCGTTGTGGCAACCATTGCCAAGACCGATGCCACCTTCGGCAACCTTGGGTCCATTACCATCTCGAATGTGAGCGGGGGGACACCTCCCTATGAATTCAGCATTGATGGGCCTTCCGGACCGTTTTCGACAGACACGGTTTATCTCATGCTGGAAGCAGCTCTCTATCATGTGATTGTGAGGGATCAGAATGGCTGCACCTATAAGAAAATGGTTAAAATCCTGGATGTACTGCCCCTGGACGTTGACGTAAACATCTCCCATGTGAGCTGTTACGGGTCCGATGACGGGAGCATCGAATTCATCCCCCAGGACGCGGAGGGATGGGTGGAATACTCGATCGACAGCGGGGTTACTTTTGTAAACGAACCACTTTTCACAAATCTGCCGGGCAACATCACCTACTACCTGGTGGCCAGGGACCAGGCCGGAAAGGTATTCACCGGTTCGGTGACCATCACCGAGCCTGCAGAAATCACCCTGATGCGTGACATCACCCCGGCCCATTGCAACGCTTACAGTGAAACGGGCGCCATCAATATCACTGTTCAGGGAGGAACGGGATCTTACAGCTACCTCTGGTCGGACGGCAGCACAGAGGAAGACCGCTTGAATCTTGCTGCAGGGAGCTATATCCTGGAAATTACCGATGCAAATAACTGTACCCGGGTGGATACGGTGGTGGTCAACAGCCTGGTGATCGTTCATGCATATGCAGGGGAGGACACCACCATATGCCCTGGTGAATCGGTTCGGCTGAACGGACAGGGCGGTCATATACCCAGCTGGGAACCGGCCACATTCCTTTCAGATCCCGGTATTGCAAATCCATTGGCCGTCAATGTCACCGAGCCCACCACCTATGTCCTGACCATCACTGAAGAGAACAGCCCCTATGGTTGCTATGACAAAGACTCGGTGACCATTGATCTTTACCCGCTTACCGGGATCCATGCTACCGAGGACACTTTCCTCATCCTGGGTTCCTCCGTACAACTGAATGTAACGGGTGGTCCTTTCACCGCTTACCGGTGGGAACCTTCCACGGGCCTTGACAACAACACCATTCCAGATCCCATAGCCTCACCTGTCGAACCGATCCGGTATTATGTATATGGAACCAACCAGTACGGTTGTGAGGAATCGGATTCTGTTTTCATTGATGTGATCGAGGATATCAGGGCATACAACGTTTTCTCCCCCAACGGGGATGGGGTGAATGATTTCTTTGACATCGAAAATGCGGAACGTTTCCCGGAGATGGTGGTGGAAGTATACAGCCGGTGGGGGGACCTGTTATTCTCTTCGGTGGGTTATGATGATGGCAGCCGGTGGGATGGAACGGCCCGGGGGAAAGAGGTGCCGGTGGGGACCTACTATTATGTGATCATCCCTTACAACGGCGCAAAACCGATTACGGGGAATGTAACGATAATCAGATAACATGAGGAGGGTATCAACCATATTCATACTGATTGCATGCCTGGGAACCGGCGGACTGATGGCACAGCAGATGCCGCATTATACCCAGTACATGTTCAATGATTTTGTGATCAATCCGGCCATTGCGGGGGTTCACAATCATTACCAGATCAGGACCAACCACCGTTTTCAGTGGGTCGGGCTGGTGGACCCTCCACTTACCAATTCCATCGCATTTTACGGACCTCATGCAAGACTGGATATGGGATACGGAGGATATGTGTATAACGATGTAACGGGACCCACAAGCAGGACAGGGATTACCGGATCCTATGCATACAACATTGGTATCACCGGTGATATCAGGCTTTCCATGGGCATTTCCGCCAGCATCATGCAGTTCAGGATTGACGGAACACAACTGAATCCCAGGGATGTTTCAGATGAACATATTCTCCAGGTGGTCAGTACTTCCTATCTTCCTGATGCGGGGATCGGGGTATATCTCTATGCCGAGGAGTTTTACGTGGGCCTTTCCGCCGCCCAGCTTCTCAACAACAATATCAAGATCTTTGACAATAAGACCGGGTTGAACCGGTTGAAAACACATATCAATCTGACCGGTGCATACCGGTGGGAAGTCGATCCCGACTGGATCCTGGAGCCATCGGTGATGATCAAGGGTACCGCCCCGAAAGAATTGAGTTTTGATATTACGGCTAAAACCGAATGGAGGAAAATGGTGTGGGCAGCGGTGGCTTATCGCTGTCACGAATCCATAGGGATTCTGATGGGTTACAGCTACCAGGAGATGCTCTTTTTCGGATACGCCTATGATATCGGTATTTCGGAACTCAGAAAATACAATACCGGAACACATGAAATCATGATCGGGTACCGTTTTAATGATATCAAGTGATGATCATGAGTTCCCGTTTAATGAGCTTCCTGCTGGTGTTGTCCCTGATGCTTTCGGCCGGATGCACCAAAAAAAAACACATCAAAGGGAAAGAGTATGTGGACAGGGAGGTGCTGGTGAATATCCTGGTGGACATTCACCTGGTGGATGGGATCACCAACGACCGCAAGTTTTACCGCCGTTATGAAAATGCCGACAGCATTGACCTGCTGAGCCCGATCCTGGACAAGTACAACGTTACCCACACACAGTTTGATTCCACACTTGCCGAATACAGCCGTCATCCCATGCTGCTGGACCAGGTGTATACCGACGTGCTCATGAAACTGAATGTGATGCTCGATGAAGTTGACAGGGAGACTGAAGCAGATAAAGGTGAGTAAAAATCAGTAAATCAGGAGTGTTGCCAACACTACGGTAAACCCGAGCAGATATCCGGAATAGATCTCCACTGAACGGTGCTCTCCCAGCCACAGCCTTGCAGTTCCTGTCAGACCGGAAGCAAACAATGTCAGAAGCAGGATTCCCAGCAGGGGAGTACCATAAAGCAGGATCAGGGCAATGACCAGGCCGGTCAGCCCACCCAGGCCGGTCATATGGGTGGAGAGTTTGACCCTGAAACTGATCAGAACCAGGAAAAGGAGCGACAGGGTGATGGAGAGGGCATAGCTGTGGATGATCTTACTCAGCGGAAGCCGTATGAAATAGATAAATGTAATGATATAAAGAATGAAGATGATCAGCATGGGAATCAGGCGTTCCTCCCTGGATGGGTTCTGCAGGTTGTTGACCAGGTTGCGGTAATAGAACACAGGCACCATGATCATCGGGAAAAGCAGGGTGCCAAGTGCCATAACAAACAGAATCGCACGTTTTGCAGCAGGCTCAAGCAGGGAAATATAGGTCCCTGAATTCAGGAGGATCAGCAGTCCGAGGGTAGGCATAAGCAGGGGATGGAACAGGTAGGATATCAAACGGGCTGATGTCTTCATTGCCGGCAGGATTATAATTGTTTGCGCAACCTGGCAACCGGGAGTCCCAGCTGTTCCCTGTATTTAGCCACTGTTCTCCTGGCTATGTGGTAACCCTTCCCATTAAGGATGGCAGAGAGCCTGTCATCTGTAAGTGGCTTTCTTTTATCTTCATTGTTGATGCAATCCTGAAGGATCTTCTTGATCTCCCTGGTGGAAACCTCTTCCCCGCTTTCTGTCTGCATTCCCTCGGAGAAAAAATATTTCAGGGGAAATATGCCAAAATGTGTCTGGATGTACTTGCTGTTGACCACCCTGGAAATAGTGGATATATCCAGGTTGGTCATGTCGGCAATGTCTTTCAGGATCATGGGACGCATCCTGGTTTCATCTCCCTCGTAAAAATATTCCTTCTGGTATTCAAGGATGGCGTTCATGGTGAGCAACATGGTGTTCTGCCTCTGTTTGATCGCATCTATGAACCATTTTGCAGAATCGAGTTTCTGTTTCACAAAAGTGATGGCATCCTTCTCATCCCGGCTCGCAGAAGCTTTGTTGGCACTGTAACTTTCAAACATGTCCGAATAGGTTTTGCTTACCCTGAGCTCGGGGACATTGTTTGAATTCAGAAAAAGCTGAAGCTCTCCATCATTCTCCTCAAGAATGAAATCGGGCACAATGTGGTGAAAGGATTTATTCTGGGAGTCCCCCACGGCTCCGCCCGGTTTCGGATTCAGACGCAGGATTTCCTCCAGTGCATTCTTCAGCTCCTCTTCTGTAATACCAAGCCGCTGAATGATCTTATCGTAATGTTTGTTGGTAAACTCCTCGAAATGATTTTTCAGGATCTGGAAGGCCCGCTGTGTCACCGGGTTTTCAAGATTTTTCCTTTTGATCTGAAGAAGCAGGCACTCCTGCAGACTTCTGGCGCCTACCCCTGCAGGATCGAACTCCTGAATGATCATCAGGACTTCATGAAGATCCTCGTAGGAGGCTTCCAGTCCCACCGAGAAAGCGAGATCATCGGCGATGGCTTCCAGCTCCCTGCGCAGGTACCCGTCCTCATCAATATTCCCCAGGATGTACTCCGCAAGTATTTCCTGCTCTTCATTCAATTTCCGCAATCCCAGCTGGCTTTTTAAATGCTCCCTGAACGTGTTCCCCATGGTAAAAGGGATCTCCTCCCTCTTGTCGTCTGCCGAATAGTTCCGGGTGTTCAGCCTGTAGCTGGGTATCTCGTCATCCTCCATATAATCTTCCAGGGAGAATTCATCCAGCTGTTCCCCCTCCTGTTCCTCTTTCTGCTCCTCCTGCTCTTCGTATGGATTTTCCTCATTTCCTTCCTCCAGCACAGGGTTTTCCTCAAGCTCTTTCTTTATGCGCTGCTCCAGCTGTATGGCAGGGATCTCCAGCAGCTTGATCATCTGTATCTGCTGCGGGGAAAGCTTTTGTAATAGTTTTTGCTGGAGCTTCTGTTTAAGCATATCCTCTCATTCTAAAACTCTGCGCTTTTGGGCGTACGGGGAAACGGGATCACATCCCTGATGTTGCTCATCCCCGTAATGAACATGAGCAACCTTTCAAACCCGAGCCCGAACCCGCTGTGTTCCACTGTTCCAAATTTACGAGTTTCCAGATACCACCACAATTCATCCTCAGGAATATTCATCTCTCTCATTCGGTTTTGCAACCTTTCCAGTATTTCTTCCCTCTGCGAACCCCCGATGATTTCCCCGATCATGGGAAACAATACATCCATGGCCCTCACTGTTTTTCCATCATCGTTCTGTTTCATATAAAACGCCTTGATCTCCCCGGGATAGTCTGTGAGGATGACCGGTCGCCTGAAATGCTGCTCCACCAGGTATCTTTCATGTTCTGCCTGCAGATCCAACCCCCATTCTACCGGGAACTCGAATTTCCGGTCCGCATCCTGAAGGATCCTGATAGCCTCCGTGTAGGTTGTTCGTTCAAACGGATGCTTCAGAACAAATCTGAGCCTTTCCAGCAGATCCGAATCAACCATCCTGTTCAGAAATTCCAGATCATCCTGGCAATGCTGCATGGTATATCTGATCAGGTATTTCAGAAAATCCTCGGCCAGATCCATGTTGTCATGAATATCATAAAACGCCATTTCCGGCTCGATCATCCAGAACTCGGCCACATGCCTGGGTGTATTTGAGTTTTCTGCCCTGAATGTGGGACCGAAAGTATAAATGGATGAAAGGGCCAGGGCTCCCAGCTCCCCCTCAAGCTGTCCGGAGACGGTCAGATTGGTGGGGCGGCCGAAAAAGTCCTCACTGAAATCAACAGATCCGTCCTCCTTTCTGGGAATCTGATCCAGGTCCAGGGTGGTGACCCTGAACATTTCCCCCGCTCCTTCCGCATCAGAAGCTGTAATAATGGGGGTGTGCAGGTAATAAAAACCCCGGTCGTTGAAATACTGGTGCATGGCAAATGAAAGAACATGCCGGATCCTGAAAACAGCTCCGAATGTATTGGTTCTGAACCGCAGGTGGGCAATCTCCCTCAGAAATTCAAAGGAATGCCCTTTTTTCTGCAAAGGATAGATCCCGGGATCAGAATCTCCCAGGATCTCGATTGTATCTGCCTGTACTTCCACGCGCTGACCCTTCCCCATGGATTCCACGAGTTTTCCTCTGACCGCAATGCACGATCCTGTAGTTACTCTTTTCATCTGTGCTTCAGAAAAGGATGTCATTTCAGCCACCACCTGGATATTGTGTATCACCGTTCCATCATTCACCGCGATAAAGGCTACCTGGCTGCTTCCTCTTCTTGTCCTTACCCATCCTTTCAGGTAAACCTCCCGGTTGATCTCCCGGGAACCAAGTAACTCTTTAACAGTCGATCTCTTCATACTTATTGATTTTGACAATCTACAAAAATACAATTTTATCATTTTCTATTCGTTAACTTCATAATCTAAAAAGAATGAATTATTTTTATTGATTATTTAAAAAACTTACCATGGAGCAAGATAGGAAATCCATCATGGTCACATGGGATTTTTCCGCTGTATCCTATCACGCATTGAAACATGCCATCAAGATCTCCCACATTTTAAAGAACAACGTTGTGTTGTTCCACATCGTGAAGGATCAGTCTCAGGAGGAACCGGCCAGGAAAAAGATGGAGAGTACGGTGGAGGAGATCAAAGAAGAATACGGAGAAGAGGTGGGCTATTATGTCCACGCCGGAAAAATATTCAAAGAAATTGCCGATTATGCATCCAAAGAGGAGAACAAGGTCAATTTCGTGGTGATGGGTACGCATGGAATGAAAGGCGGTCAGAAATTATTTGGAAGCTGGGCTTTGAAAGTGATTGCAGGATCCACGGTTCCATTCATTGTGGTTCAGGATGACCCACCCCAGAAAGAAAGGTATTCAGATATTGTTTTCCCTGTTGATTTCAGGTCGGAGAATAAGGAAAAATTACAATGGGCCATCTTTCTTGGCAAGTATCTGAATTCAAAGATACATCTGTACAAGTCACCGGTAGCAAACAAAGACCTTCAGAAAAAGGTGAATGTAAATTTGAACTTTGCCATCCGGTTCCTGATCCAGAACAACATCGAATACGAGATACAAACCGGATCAAAATACAATAATTTCCAGAAAGAGATCCTTTCTTTCTCAAAAAAGATTGATGCGGACATGATCCTGATCACCACCACCAAACACATCACAGCGGTGGATTACATATTTGGGGCCAAGGAACAGTACCTGCTTTCAAACAATGAAAAGATCCCTGTCATGTGTGTAAATCCCAAATCCAACTTTGCCAAGGTTGGTCAGTTCATGTACGGTTAGGTCCCAATGTCCATTCAGGTAAGTGACATCAGTAAGAACTACGGCACCCAGATCGCGGTGGACCATGTTTCCTTCAGCGTACAT
>Ga0180432_10005650_pt1 | contig 16542 bp, 29 predicted proteins | sample SS_ome_10_FD_132414 | JGI IMG/M metagenome (GOLD analysis project Ga0180432, IMG submission 132414) | Hypersaline lake sediment archaeal communities from the Salton Sea, California, USA - SS_1_MS_2 metaG | ecosystem: Environmental > Aquatic > Non-marine Saline and Alkaline > Hypersaline >... | reverse complement strand
TTTGGGAGAGCGCCTGCCTTGCACGCAGGAGGTTAGGGGTTCGAGTCCCCTCAGCTCCACCATATGCGGCATTGGTGTAGCAGGTAGCACGTAACGTTGCCAGCGTTAAGGCACGAGTTCGATTCTCGTATGCCGCTCCAGACAAATAAAAGGCACGCTTCAGTGAAGAGATACTTCCTTTAGGAGGACGTAGTTCAGGTTCGATTCCTGACCCTCCAACTATGATGGAGGGTAGTGTAATGGTAGCACGCGTTATGTAAACTCTTTGCGTTTTTTGGTGCCTTTTAATTCTTTCAGCACGCTTCAGTATGGGCCTACTTCTCTTTTTGAAAAAAAGAGCCTGCCTGTTCGATTCAGGCGTTGGGTGGTCCCGGTTAACTATGCTCATGCGCTTTTTGGTGCTGAATTTATGTCGAGGTAGCTGATGTGGTCTTAGCGCTGGCCTGAAAAGCCAGAGATGTCGGTTCGATTCCGACCCTCGACACCAAGTTTAGGTTCAGAGTAAGTACGGATTAGCCATCCAGAAAGCAATGGACCTTGATCGGATTCCAAATGCAATAATTTTTTTATATCTGCCTATAAACAAAAAACTTATGATGGAGGGCAGATAATGAAAAAGATTTGCTCACATTGCCATTTGGAAAAAGACGAGCAGGAATTCTCATTTAAGAAGAAAGAAAGGAATCTCAGACATTCTGTTTGCCGTGTGTGTATGAAGCATTATAACAGACAGCACTATTTGAACAACAAGGATGTTTATAAGAGAAGAGCAAAGAAGGGACGGCTTAAGTACAAAATAGAAGTGTACGGACATCTTTTTGAGTACTGCCGAAGACATCCTTGTGTTGATTGTGGAGAAAGTGATTTTGTAGTTTTGGATTTTGATCATGTGGATGGAAAGGAAGTGGAAATTTCAACAATGGTAGCTAACGGCAGAAAATGGTCTGAGATAAAAGCAGAATTGAAGAAGTGCGTAGTAAGATGTGCAAATTGTCATAGGAGAAAAACTGCTCGTGAAAGTGGTTGGTATAAATGTCTGGGAGTGTAGTTTAATTGGTAAAACGGGGGATTCCAAATCCTTTGTTGCGGGTTCGATTCCTGCCACTCCCGCCAATTATCAGTTCGAACTTCGGGGTTCGAGTCCCTGCACTCCCGCCATTGGGTCGTGTTCCTCACGACGGTCTGCAAAACCGTTGCCTTAAAAAAGTGAGGCGGCTGGCGAGAGGTTCAACTCCTCCATGACCCTCCAACCGGAGCGTGTTCCCCACGGCGGTCTGTAAAACCGTTGCCCGTTACCAAATAAGTGGGGTGGCTGGGCGAAGAGGTTCAATTCCTCCGCGCTCCACCATTTTTTCTTTGAAAAAGTTTGATAGTTGGCTATATAATAAAGAGGCAGTTGTTTAGGGAGAAACAATGTGCAGACCAGAAACAGGCAAGATGAAATTTGGAGATGATTGGTCTGGGATTTTCATCCGGGGTGATAATGCCAAGCATTATTCCATCCAGCTCAAACAGGTTTTGAGTGACGTGGGTTCCGAAGCAGGAATGTTTGCAAAAACTACGCTAAAAGGCTTGATTGAGTTGATGGAATCTGCTCACGAGCATAACGACGTAAAACCACAACAGCTTAAATCTTTCGAGGAGTGTCAGGAGTGAGTTGGAAAGATTTTCTTTATGGTGCTACGTCAGTGCTTGATTTGTCTGGTTCATTTGGGATGGAACGAGCACGTGAAATTCTGCGTAGGTCTGATGCTGAAGCACTAAAATCAGATTGGGAGGTAGTTGGGCAAGATATGTGGAAAGCGATTGAACAGCTTGAGAACGAGCTAAATGGCAAAAAAGCGTTTCCCACTAAAGATTGAGTGTGATTACGAAATCCGCCGTGAAGAAATGTTCAGGTTGGTAGTTCAGTTTCTGCGTGAGTACCCTGAAGTGGGAGTGCAAATTATTGCTGTTCTCGAAAAAGGTGAAAAGAAACGATGGCAAAGGATCAGTTGTCCTTTTCCATTTGTTTGCAATGAATTTCCGTGTGAAACATTGTCTTGTAATGCCGATACTTGCAGTAACGGTCATGCTTACAGGATGAGTTGAGCGCCCGTAGCTCAGATGGATAGAGCGCAAGCCTCCGGAGCTTGAAGCACAGGTTCGAGTCCTGTCGGGCGTGCCAAACACAATGACTATCACAGAAGAATACAAAGACCTGTTCACGGTAGATGATAGCTATTATCTGGCTCACTGCATCGCTACCGATTTGAGAATGGGTGCAGGCATTGCTGTCCCAATGCAAAGAAAATTCAATTTGCGAGGACAGATTCAAAATAGCGGTCAGTCTTTGGAAAGTCCTGCTTGTATTCTCACTGGCAGAGTGTTCAATTTGATTACCAAAAGACGTAGCAGTGGAAAACCAACTTATCAATCCTTGGAAATTAGTTTGAGAAAGATGTGCGAATTGGTAAAGGTGAAAGACATTAAAAAGCTTGCTATGCCAAAAATAGGCTGTGGGCTTGACAGATTACAATGGGGTAGAGTAAGGGAAATGTTGCGAGAGGTTTTTCGTGATGTTGACATTGACATCTTGGTTTGTATTTGGAAATGAAAACGATTATTGCTGGTTCACGAGACTGCGAAGATTACGAATTGGTTTGCAAGGTTATAGCAGAGTCGGGTTTTGAAATCACTGAAGTAGTGAGCGGTTGTGCAAGAGGAGTAGACAGACTTGGGGAGCGTTGGGCAAAAGAGCACAATGTTCCTGTTAAGCGTTTTCCTGCTCATTGGAGTGAATTTGGAAAGCAAGCTGGGCCAATACGCAATAGGGAGATGGCTTGGTACGCTGATGCATTGGTTGCGATTTGTTTTTCGGGTTCCATAGGCACTATGGATATGATTAGGGTTGCAAGAAAACAAGGGCTAAAGCTGTATGAAAAACACGTCGGAGTGTAGTGCAGCTTGGTAGCACGCTTGGTTTGGGACCAAGAGGTCGCCGGTTCGAATCCGGCCACTCCGACCAATTTGAAGAATGTTAACGATTGAAGAAAATAACGCTGAAGTTAAACGTCGTTGGCAGAATCGGCGTTTAACTGGAGTTGAGTGTCCAAACTGCAAAGAAGAATTGCAGTTTGTCGACAATAGCATAAAAGTCGGTCAACCACCTCAAAAGTGTGTTGTTTGTAAAAACTGTGGATTCAAAAGCTTTATTTGCGTTTTTATGGTGAAACGAGGATGACTGAAAAACTTCCAGATGATTTTCATTGCGGGTATTGTTCACAAAGAAAAAAAGCTTGTTATGGTTCGCTCTGTTCAATAGTTTCAGGTCATTGGATAACTTGTAAGGATCGAGTCCTGACTGAGCAGTCGTATTCAGATGAGATGAGATGGAAAGAAGAGATTTCGTTTTGGAAAACAAAGCTCAGGTTGTTGAAAGATTGGGAGATCATTTATGATACAGAAGCTGAATATACTGGGCAATGCTCTTGCAATTCGAAGATCAAAAAAGGAATAATCTATCCATATAGCAATACAGGTGAAGAAACTCCAAAGGACTATTTCCTGCATGAAATGGTTCATTTTGCTATTCGAGCTGTTATAGAAGAAGGAATCTCTTCAGAAGAAAGACAAAAAAGAGAAGAAGCGTTGGTTCAGGATTTTTGCAATCTTTGGAAGATGGTAAAGATATCTGGTCATGCGTTTCATTGTCATAAGTGTGGCACTGGTTTTGACGACGAGAGAGCATTAGAAAACAATCTCTGCAAAGTTTGTCGTGAGGGCCGTACAAGACGAAGAATTGGAAGAGGTTTTACTGTTTACGAACAAGATGAGATGCAGTATTTAGTTTGGCCTTATGGACCAGAGCCAAATTTATGAGTTGGGCAAAGCATGCTAAAGAGAGGTTGTTGAAAGGAGAAACCGTTACTGTTAAGCCTCGCGGTTATTCGATGAAAGGAAGAGTTAATGATGGCGATACAGTAGTACTTTCGTCATGCAAAGAATTCAAAGTTGATGACATAGTTTTGGTTCGAGTAAAAGGATGTGATTATTTGCACTTGATAAAAGCCATAGATGGTAAGCGTTTTTTGATTGGAAACAATCGAGGCAGAATAAATGGCTGGGTTGGAAGGAGAGCTATTTTTGGAATTGCTGAAAGGATTATTCATAAGGGGACGTAGCTCAGTTGGGAGAGCGCCGCGTTCGCAATGCGGAGGTCAGGGGTTCGAATCCCCTCGTCTCCACCAAATAGGAGAATATCATGTATCAGCTTGTTGCTAAGGAAATTTTTCTTACGAAAGGAGTGGGCTATCACAAGGACAAGTTGACCAGTTTCGAAGAAGCATTGAGGAAAGCTGGAATTGCACGATTTAATTTAGTAGACGTATCCAGCATATTTCCACCTCATTGCAAGATTGTTTCGAGAAACAAAGGTTTGGAAAAATTGAAAACGGGACAAATCGTTTTTGTTGTGAAAGCCAGAAATGAAACAAATGAGAACAGGAGATTGATAGCTTCATCGGTTGGGCTTGCGGTTCCAAAAGACAAAAGCTTGCATGGTTATTTGTCTGAGCACCATTCGTTTGGTGAACAAGAGAAAAAGGCAGGAAGCTATGCTGAAGATTTAGCTGCCTCTATGTTGGCAACAACATTAGGGATTAAGATTGACCTTGACAAAAGTTGGAATGAGCGAAAAGAGATTTGGAAGCTTGATGGAAAGATTTACAAAACAACCAATGTAACTCAAGTAGCTGAGGGTACGGCAAATGGTATTTGGGCTACTGCAATAGCTGCGGCAGTTTTTGTGATGTGATGGATGATGAAAAGTTGAAAACAGAGTTTCTTTTGAACGTGGTAGAAGTTAACCATGACCTAAAGGTAATGTTTTCTTCAAGCCATAATGAAATGGTTAAGCATCCAGCTTTCATTCGAATTTTGAAAATGGGGATGAAGGCTGTTCCATGGCTGTTTGAGGAATTGGAAAATGATAAAGGTTGGTTACCTTTAGTGGCTTTAGTTCGTATTTTGCCTAAATCGGAACAGCCTTTTATTGTTGATTCAGTTCAAGGTAGATATGATAAGCTGTGTCATATTTGGCTAACGTGGGGAAAGAAGAAAGGGTTTTACTAATGAATGAGTTGGTGAAAGCGTTGGAGTTTTACGCCAACAAAGACAATTGGGAAAAAGGAACTTCTGTCAATTACGATTGGGTGACTTTTATCGAATTAGATCAGGGCAAAAAAGCAAGAGAAGCGTTAAGAGAGTATCGGGGTGTGGCTCAGTCTGGTTAGAGCGCTGCGTTCGGGACGCAGAAGTCGGAGGTTCAAATCCTCTCACCCCGACCACTTTCAAGGAGAGGCAAAATGTTTGATGACATCGAGCCTTATGAATACAAAGGGACATGGTTTGATAAGTTTCTTATTGCAATTATCATTTTGTGCATGGTTGGTGTGCCAGTCTTCGTTGTTTTTGCTTTGCTCTATTGGATGCCGACGGTGGATTGAACATGCTCTACACGGTGGGAAAAACCAAAGAGTATGAGCGTTACTTTCGTGAACAAGGAACGCCAAAGAAGGCTGTGGGAGGTTCTGTTTGGTATTCACGTGAAAGCGCTGAAAGATATTTACACGAGGCTGGTTTGGACAAAGATTTTTCTATCTATGGTGTAAAAGCAAAATGGGAAGATACTGAATACACGGGTCAACCTTTCCGGAATTTGAAAATTGAAGCAGAGCTGGTAAGACTTGAGGGAAACAAATGAGCTGTGTCACGGTTCAACAATCGGAGATACAGATTACCGAAACAACATTAGAGGAACTTCGAAAAGCAGTTGATGAAGCACGAAAGAAAGGCGAAACAATGATCGTTGTGTCATCTCCGTGCTCTAAGGATAGTTTCAAAGTATTTCTTGATTTGGGAAACCAAGAAAGTCTTGGTTATCGATTTAAGGAATGAGCGGGTGTAGCTTAATGGTAAAGCTCCAGCCTTCCAAGCTGGTCACGAGGGTTCGATTCCCTTCGCCCGCTCCATGCGGCTGTAGCTCAGTGGTAGAGCGCAAGGTTGCCAATCTTGTTATGAGGGTTCGATTCCCTTCAGCCGCTCCATTTTTAGAAGATAGGCGGGTGTAGTTTAGTGGTAGAACGTCAGCTTCCCAAGCTGAAGGTGTGGGTTCGATTCCCATCATCCGCTCCATAAAAAATGAGCAAGACTGACATAATCATTGTTACGTACCAAAAAGCAGAGCTGACAAAGCGTTGCTTTGAGTCTGTTGCTGCGAACACGAAAGATTATCGAGTGTTGTGGATAGACAATGGTTCTGATGAAGAACATGTTCGACAAATTCAAACAGTGTGTGATGCAAAGCTTGAAGATTGGTTGTTATTTCGTTTTGACAAGAATCTTGGATTTGCAAGAGCAGTCAATAAAGGGTTGCGCCAATTTCTTTTTGATGAACAAGCCAATTACATTGTTTTGTTGAATAACGATGTGATTGTTACGAAGAACTGGTTAAATTACTTGATTGAAGCTTTAGAAAGTGTGAAGTTTGATGTGATAGGGCCAGTTACTTCAGAGGGAAATTTTCAGACGCTCGATGAAATCAGGCCACAAATAAGGTCTGTAGAGATACCGCATTTTGAGAATGAAGATCACGAAGAAAGAGCAAAGATGTTGCATGATTTGTTTGGATTGAGGATTTTTCCTGTAACAAGTCTGTTGAATTTCTTTTGTGTGCTACTCACAAGAAAAGCTGTGGAAGAGACTGGGTTGTTTGATGAGCAAATTTTTGCGTACGGAGAAGACAACGATTACTGTGAACGCTTGAAGAGGACAGGCAAAAAGCTTGGGCTGAGTATTGGGACCTATGTTCATCATGAACATGGAGCAACTGCCAAGTTGTTTGGAGATGGTTGGATAGACGAGCAACGCAGGAAAGCAGTTGAGTATATTCGACAAAAGTATATGACATTGAGATAAAGGAGATGAAATGATGTGTAGATTTGGCGACCTTATTTTTGGAGGTGCATCATGGAAGCTCCTAAGTGCAAACACCTGCTACCTTTTGCCGAAGCTCAGTTGCGGATCATAAACAAGCATTTGGGTGACCATAAATGGTTTCAGCATATTGAAAATGAAAACAAAGCAGTTGCAGATTTTATTGATAAGTTTGGTTGGGTAATGAGAGAATTCTTTTGTGGATATTGTTGCGAACATAGATTCGATTGCGGTATAGCAAAAGAGTATGGTTTTCTTCCTGAAGAAAAGAAACGTAAGAAAAAGAAGGAGTAGCTGATGGATTTGCAAGAAGCTCGTCAAAGAGTTCTTGAAGCTTTTAATGATAGTGACTATTATTACAACCATCAGATTCCATATGGCTATACAAACTTCATTGACGGTATGGCATGGGTGGGATTGCTCTGTGGTGCTTGTCATTTAGTTAATGACGAAAAGCTTGCCGAGAAGTGCGAAGGTTATTTGAAGAACCTTCTCAAAGTTGGTCCTGATGCAAGGAATTACGCTCCGATGCAAGTGAGTAGTGATTGGATAAAGTCTGAAACGATGGAAGGCTATTGGTATCGAAAGAAGCCGCAAGCTTTTGCTGGCCCTGCTGCACTTCAATTTGCCATTTACTGCGGTGCAAAATTGGACAACCCATTCAATGTCAAAATACGTGCTTGGATAATGCGGTTGTTGAACCCTGCTTTTGGTTATCTTGTACGTTGGTTTCATTGGTTCAGACAGCATATTGACAGCCAGTTTCTTGCACATTTGATCAACGCTTCCAAGCCACCAAAATCAATGTTATGGATGTGCGAGACGAATCAGTTTTTCTCGTACATTGCTGGAATCGAATGTGAGCCATGCTACCCTGAAGTTTGGAAACGATTTCAAAATGGTGACACAGGAGATGTTGATTATGTTGTGCATTTGAGTGAGCGCAAACCTTCGGCATGGATATTTCGTTCATGGCCCAAAGGTAAATATACAGGAACTCCGCCTTATGAGGCAAAATCATATACACCTACAGCACAAGTAGTCGGAGAATATTTGCAACAGCATTTGAAACTTTTGAAAGGAAAGTCAGATGTCGAAGTATAAAACGCTCGATGAATTGATTAAGGCTTTTCATGCAGGTGAATTTGGTAGGGATGGCCAACTTATCAAAGTTGAGTCGGATGACATAGATGCGTCTTTGGTTCGAGTGACTTGTGCTGAAAATAAACCTGGTGAGTTTGAGATTATGTTTGAGGGAAGGGTGAAAGGTGGCTATGGGAAAGTTGTTCAAGAGTTCGGGCCGTCTTTTGGAAGAAAAAAGAAATGATTCGGGGTGTGGCTCAGCTTGGTAGAGCGCTTGACTGGGGGTCAAGAGGTCGCTGGTTCAAATCCAGTCACCCCGACCACTTTTAAGGAAAATATAAATGAAAATTTGGGAGTGTTCAAAATGCGGATTTACTGGTGATGTAGACCAAGTGCAATTGAAATTTGCAAAACATAGTACTGGTGATCACGTATTTGATGCTTATTGTCCTAAGTGCGATATCAAATTGTTTATACTCAAAGATGATAGACCAAAAGCAAATTGAAATCGAAACACTCAAACACAGACTCAATAAGCAGAAAATTTTGCTGTCGAGTTTGAAAAGGTTATACGGTGCTGCAAGGCGGTGGGAACTTTCCAGAATGACACAATGTCATAAGTGCCAAGAAGACGCTGACGCTGAGTTCGTTGCTTTTATGAAAGCACTGTCTCATCTTGAGTGGAATAATTGGGGTCAAAAATAGGGAATAAAATGCTATGGTAGAGTTCATACATGGCGATACGAATATTCAAGTCTCTGGAGAAGGCGCTTGGGATATTCATTTTTTCAGTTCGAAGAATTCTCCATTGGTGATTTTGCGTTGTCCGAGATGCCAAAGAGTTTCTTGTTTGCATGAACACACAATCAAAGAAGACGGCAAAGTATTTCCCAGTGTTGTTTGTCCTCGTGAAGATTGTGATTTTCACGATATGGTTCAATTGAAAGATTGGAAGGGATTGCCTTTCAATATCAATAAGAATTGAGGTCGTGTGGCGGAACTGGCAGACGTGCGTGGCTTAGGACCACGTGCCGAAAGGCGTGAGGGTTCGAATCCCTCCACGACCACCAACTATGCCGAAAAAAAGACAACGCTTCATTCCTGTTAAGTTGAATAAACAGGTCTGTATTAAGTGTTTACACCAATTTTGGCCTGATGCTGAATCGGTTTGGGATGTAAAAGCAGAAATGCTTTGGGAGGAGGGCAGGCTTTATGTTTGTCCCCATCGACCTATTTATCGTGATAGGCGAGATGGACAATATTTTGAGGGATTGTTGATTGAGCATGATCCGCCAGAAGAATGTCCTTTTTTGACTGAACACAAGGTAAGTTGCAATGAGTTCGGTTATATAGATGAAGAGTCATAAAGACCGGTAGCTCAATTGGTTAGAGCGGAGGTCTTATACGCCTCGTCAGTTGTGGGTTCGAGTCCCACCCGGTCTACCAAAAAAGCAAAAGATTTTTTCGTAAAAATCTTTTATACTTAGTGATATAATAGAGCTGAGAAAGGTTTTTAGAGGGTTTATCAGTAGTTAGAGGCACATGAATACTCATAGTACAGAAAAGGGGTTGAAACAAGGCTACAGGGGGCGTAATCTGGGATCGACTGGTACTCGAAGTGGTTGGATTGCGTGTCGAGGATGGGTCGTTGGCCTCGTTAATCATCGGCCTAAGCCATTCAATTGGCGAAAACACTTACAAAATGGCTGCTTGAGCAGCCCCCAAAACCGGCCAGATGTGCGTGGTAACCGTGAGGGTCGAAACTACGCTCGGATTCCTACACGCCTTAGTGTAGTTGTGACTGCCGTGAAAGAGCGGCTGCTGCGTCGGGAAAGAACCGAATCGGTCTTGTTTGTTGAACCGCAAGCCTTAGAGCCAAATCAACAAACTACACACGTAGAAGTCCGCCATAACGGTATTCAGGACGCGGGTTCGATTCCCGCCGCCTCCATTTTTTCAAAAAAATTCCTTGAAAATGAGGAACTAAAGCAGTATAATATATTCTGACAGTTCTTTGATTTTTGCTTATCCGATGCGTTGTGAAGTACTTTGTGATAGTGCTTTGCAATGACGCATTTGTACTTTGTCTTTTGAAAGGAGAAAGACAATGAGTGAAAAAAGTAGAACGTTTGAGCTGCGTTGGAAGCCTGCCAGAAACATGTGGCAAGACGGAGTACCAGCAAGCAAAATTGCTGAGTATTACGAGATCACATTGAAGGCTTTCAAACAAAGGATTCAGAAGTGGAGGAAGAATTCTGAGACAAAGGATTGGTTTCCACCACGGAATCACAAATGCGAGCTGATGTAACAATGGATTTTGACACGCTTCAGGACAGGGTTACTTCTATAATCTTTCAAAGCAAGATGCGAGAAAAACCTTGTTCGCTTTTTGGTGTCAAAAATTCTTCTGGCCCAGAATGGAACCTACCATACCACACCATTGGATCGCCTCTACACCATTCTGGGCCTCAAAGTTTCTCTCGCTGGTTTGCTGGACATGTCACTGTTTTCTCTCATCGTCCTCCTCACTCTACGGGAAAGCTGCGTTATGTCGAGGTGCCAGCGAGAGTTGAAATTGAAGAGCGGGAAGATATTTTGACAGGCAAAAGTCTGTCAAAAAAGGGAGAGGAGTCACAGGCCCCAACTCCTCTCTCTGCTCTTTGACAACAAAATATTTTCAGCACGCTTCCGAGTAGGGATACTTCATTGAATGCTTGTTAGCCAAAGAAAGAGAAGGACACCAGACCGAAAGGGTGGTAAACTTCCGACAGCTGGCAGAGACCGCTGACAGTTGGCAAAGACCACAAACGGGCGTACACGTTATAGGTACGATGGCGACCGTAAAAAGAAACGGTGACAGGTGTGGATAGACACATTGACAGTGGGAAAGACTACAACAGCTATTGGGTACAATAAAAGTACCACGCTGGTTTGCCCTATTCACTTATTGGTGCTGCAAATATTTTGTTAGCTGCGAAAAAGTTCGTTAGCTGTTTTATAATTACTGTGGTGTGACGATGTTCATTTTGTTGGCTCGTGACGGAGCGACTTAATGAATTGGGTCTGCCTTCTATCAAGAGCGTTACCTTTTGATAGAAAGGAAGAGTTCGAGTCTCTGCCATAGTAAACGTTCTTTAACAGGCTCGACACGCTTCAGTTGAGAGATACTTCTCACTGAGGGCTCTAAGGTAGCCTAATCTGACCCTGTTTGACGGGGATGGTAATTCTGAACCGTCATATGTAGCAGGAAGAAGCGGTGAGCATGGAGAAGGTAACGACTTCTTGCGTGCCAAAGGCAGTAATCTACGTAAGTAGACCTGTACTGGAAGCCATAAAAAGAATGCTCTCAACGGTTTTTGGTGTCGATACTGTTTTTGCTCTTTGAAGGTGAGGATACGGTGGAGGGACTATAGGCAGGAGCCAAAGCCAGCCCGTAGGTGAGGCAATACCGCATAGTTCTGGCCCGAACTCGAACGTTAATCTGAGCAATGATCTCACGCGGCGAGGGAGCTCAGAACGGTTAGGTCGCCAATCCTTACTTTCAATACTATGAAAGGAGATTGCAGTGAAGGTAATGTATGTTGTTCAATTGCTCAAATCACGAAGCAGGGCATCAAATCAAAATTTTTACTGGCGTGTGATTGCAGCTCAGAATGGGAAGATTGAGCTGAGGTCTGAAACGTATGCTCGTAGACCTCACTCGGTGATTAAGCGGTATCTTTCTGCGTTCAAACCCGGTGCGGTAAAGTTTGTTGATATGACGAAATAGTGGAATAGCTCGGTACTGCTTGTTTAGTTAGATAGGCTTATGCCGCCGAGCTTCTTTTTTCTTCATTTTGGCAGGTGCATTATGGAAGCAGTAGCAAAAAAGTTTGAGAAGATGGGTGCTCGCTTGAAAGTAAGCGAAAGCAATGTTCTGCGTAGCGGTAGCAATTTTGAAATCGATGTCAAGCATGACAAAAAGGGAGAGTTTTTTGACATCAAGTTGCGTTTGGGGGAAGATATCGATTTTGATGTTGTGCAAGTCAAACCAAAAGATCGGCATTTGCTTTTGCAAACAGGCAAGGAGAAATTCCTCTGCGGTCATGACGAACGTCATTGGTTTGTTGCTGGTGTTTCAAGTCATGCAGGAACTGTCGAGGCAGCCAAAGAGTCACTCAAGCCAAAAGAAGCTGCCGACTCGCAACGCAAGAAACGAGTGAAAAAGAGAAGCCGTAACAAACGCAGAAATGCAGGCTTTATTCGCCAAGGTGAATGGTTTTTTATTCCTTGTCCGGATTTGAAGCTCGATGAAAGTCTCATTATGAAGAAAGAGCCATTGGTGCGTAGCAATGGTGGTAAACCTCATGTGGCAGAAGAGTTGATTCGGGAAGGTGGCAAAACGGTTTATGTTTGTCGCAAGCATCCTGAAGGGATTAGCGAAAAGAGGTATCAGCAAATCATCAAAAAAGACCCAGATGCCGTGCGTTGGGGATGGACGGTAATGCGTCGCGATATGACTGTTTACGTACGTGGCAAAATTACTCATTCTGATCACAAAACACTTAAGTTTTCTTTCTGGCATCGGGTTGCTGGAAATATGGAAGTTTTCTCTCATCGGGTTGTTTTTCTTGATTGAGCTTTTGCTCTCAAAAATTTTTTGGTCATTCCAGCCTGAAATTTTATTTTATATTTCCCTATAATATGAAGCATAGGTGATATTGTGTCTTCGCTATGCAGTCTCTGTTAATCGTCATAAATGACGAAATGATAGAACTTTAGAGGAAACTATGCGCAAATGGCGTGTAATAAGAGAATTCTATCTCGGTGAATCTGAGCGAGTTAAGGCCAGAAACCCGAATGAAGACAATTTCATGCTTGGCGAGGGGACAATCATTTACGAGGCGGAAAATACTGATAGAGTAGTCATAAATGGCAAAGTGTATCATTTCCGAATCGGAACAGTATTTACGCGATTTTGTGTTTTGGAAGAGACCTTGCCGGAATCGGTTACTGGCGATACAATGCCTGCTGCTGGTGGAGCAGAGCTTGATTGGGTTGGTCAGAGCGAGTTGACAACAATCATACCTGGTAAACGGTTTATCACACCGCATAGGTTTGTGGAGGAGTCTCTTGCTGTTGCAGTGCGTGGGTTATTGGTTTCGCAAGAAAATGATGATGGATTTACGATTATCGATGACCAAACCTTTGAAATGAAAGAAACCTACACACATTCAAAAGACTGGATTATGTGTGGGTATCTGAAGAAATAGCTATGGGTGATAGAAGCATACTAAGACAGTCAATTCAAGTTTCGGCTTCGGCGGCGTACGATGACGCTGTTGCCAGTGTCCACACTCAACCTGTAGCTGAAGGTCAAATTAATCTTGAAGGTGATTTGAATATTCTTCGAACATTGTTAAAAGACCTTATTGGAGAGCCGAATTGGTATGACTCTGCTGAGTTGTCAATAAAAGACATTGCAAATAAGTTTTTGATTGAGGCACTTCGTCAAGCAGGTTTTAGCAATGTAGCTGTTGGTACTGGCACCAGCACAACAGTTTTTGATGGTCCAATAAAGACAATTACAAATCACAACAATGGTCAGGGTTCGTCTACTGTTGAAGGTGTAATTGTTGATTCGACGAGGCCATATCGTCTTTTCATTCGAAATCATGCTTCTGGCGATGCTATCAATGATGGTAGCGGAAATATTGTTTATGGTCGTTTGAGTTTTGCTGCTGGTACTTATACGATAAATTGGTTTACATGGAATGGTAGTATTGAATCAGCTTACAATTTCACTTCGCCTATCAATGTCGATTTAGCTTTTGTTGCAGTATCGAGACAGTTCAAAAATTTGGATTGGAATCATTTTCTTGATGTTGAATTTTATGACCTTGGTGTTGGAGCAGGTGGTCCACAAGGTAATCAAGGATGGCAAGGACCAGTTGGTGTTGATGGTGTTCAAGGCCCACAAGGGAATGTTGGTATAGATGGAACACAAGGAAATCAAGGTCGTCAGGGAAATCAAGGCGAAGTAGGTGAGATAGGAGCACAAGGAAATCAAGGCAGCCAAGGTAATATTGGTGTTGATGGCGTCCAAGGACCGCAAGGAAATATTGGTACACAAGGCAATCAGGGAAATCAGGGCAATCAGGGAAATCAAGGCGATATAGGTGTTGATGGTGTTCAAGGTCCACAAGGAAATGTTGGTGCGCAAGGAAATCAAGGTAATGTAGGCGATACAGGTGTTCAAGGGAATCAAGGTTGGCAGGGAGATTTTGGACCGCAAGGTAATCAAGGCGATATTGGCATAGGACAGCAAGGTTCTCAAGGGCCTGCCGGTATTGATGGAACGCAGGGTGCTCAGGGCGATGTAGGTTCACAAGGTTATCAGGGCAATCAGGGCTATCTTGGCCCGCAAGGGTATTCTCCCCAAGGATGGCAAGGCCCGCAGGGAAATATCGGAGCCGACGGAGTTCAAGGCAATCAGGGTCGTCAGGGATTTCAGGGTAACGCGGGTGACACAGGAGCGCAAGGAAGGCAAGGCCCACAAGGAGACATCGGAGCCGATGGTGTTCAGGGCGTACAAGGAGACATCGGTTCTGATGGTGTTCAAGGCCCACAAGGAGACATTGGTGTCGATGGTGTTCAGGGTGCTCAAGGAGACATTGGTGTCGATGGTGTTCAGGGTGCTCAAGGAAACCAGGGCAATGTCGGAGCCGATGGTGCCGATGGTTTTCAAGGTCGTCAGGGTAATCAGGGAGCCATTGGCGATACTGGAGCGCAAGGAGTTCAAGGTTGGCAGGGAGATATTGGCGTCGATGGTGTTCAAGGAAATCAGGGTGTCGCGGGTGATATTGGTTTCCAAGGAGCACAGGGCTATCAGGGAACAGGTGTTCAGGGTGCACAGGGCTGGCAGGGCGACCAAGGCATTGATGGTGTTCAGGGCAACCAAGGCAATCAGGGAGATATAGGTTTTGACGGCGTACAAGGGGCACAAGGATTCCAAGGTGACATTGGCTTTGATGGCGTACAAGGGGCGCAAGGCAATCAAGGTGCTGTAGGTGTTACTGGAAACCAAGGTGCGCAAGGCCGTCAAGGTTTTCAAGGTAGCATTGGCGATACTGGTGTTCAGGGTGTGCAAGGAGAGACTGGTTTCCAAGGAAATCAAGGTGACATAGGCTCTGATGGCGTACAGGGTGTTCAAGGTTGGCAGGGCGACCAAGGATTTCAAGGAAACACGGGTTCTGACGGTGTTCAAGGGCCACAAGGTGACATCGGTGCCGATGGCGTACAAGGGCCACAAGGTGACATAGGTGATACTGGCGTTCAAGGGCCACAGGGTGACGTGGGAGCCGATGGCGTTGACGGAGTTCAAGGAAATCAAGGACGCCAAGGAAATCAGGGCGATGTAGGCTCTGCTGGTCTTCAAGGTGCTCAAGGTTGGCAGGGAGACGTAGGACAGGATGGTGTTCAGGGTAATCAGGGTTGGCAAGGTTGGCAAGGCGCAATTGGAATTGGCGTTCAGGGCGCACAGGGAAATCAAGGTGACATCGGTATTGACGGTGTTCAGGGGCCACAGGGAGACATCGGTATTGACGGGGTTCAGGGGCCACAGGGAGACATCGGTGCCGATGGAGTTCAAGGGCCTCAAGGTGACATCGGTATTGACGGTGTTCAAGGGCCACAGGGTGACATCGGTATTGACGGTGTTCAAGGGCCACAGGGTGATGTTGGTGCTGATGGAGTTCAAGGGCCACAAGGAAATATTGGTGCTGACGGCGTACAAGGTGTTCAAGGTTGGCAGGGTGATGTAGGACAAGATGGAGTTCAAGGAAATCAAGGACGCCAAGGAAGTCAAGGTGCGGTAGGGGACACAGGGATTCAGGGTGTCCAAGGTAATCAGGGGGATGTTGGTGATACTGGTTTCCAAGGCCCACAAGGTTTACAGGGTGATACTGGTGATACGGGTGTCCAAGGAAATCAGGGCTGGCAGGGTGACATAGGCCCACAAGGTATTGAAGGGACGGGAAATCAGGGTTCTCAAGGGCCTGCCGGTATTGATGGAACGCAAGGTTTTCAGGGTGATGTAGGTTCACAAGGTTATCAGGGCAATCAGGGTTACTTGGGGCCACAGGGTTACTCACCGCAAGGATGGCAAGGCCCACAAGGATGGCAAGGCGAACAAGGATTCCAAGGTGATATTGGTGCTGACGGTGTTCAGGGGCCGCAGGGTAATGACGGTGTTCAGGGCAATCAGGGTGACATAGGAGATATAGGCCCACAAGGAAATCAAGGTCGTCAAGGATTCCAAGGTGCGATTGGTCTTGACGGTGTTCAAGGCGTACAAGGCAATCAGGGTGATGTGGGCGATGTTGGTTTCCAAGGTGTTCAAGGTTGGCAGGGTGATGTAGGACAAGATGGTGTCCAAGGCAACCAGGGCGATATTGGTTTTCAAGGCCCACAAGGTTTACAGGGTGATACTGGTGATACAGGAGT
>Ga0180432_10005646_pt1 | contig 16547 bp, 16 predicted proteins | sample SS_ome_10_FD_132414 | JGI IMG/M metagenome (GOLD analysis project Ga0180432, IMG submission 132414) | Hypersaline lake sediment archaeal communities from the Salton Sea, California, USA - SS_1_MS_2 metaG | ecosystem: Environmental > Aquatic > Non-marine Saline and Alkaline > Hypersaline >... | reverse complement strand
TTTTTCCCCAACTGGTTAATCAAAGCGTCAATTCTTGATTGGTAGATTTCTATCAATTCAGTTTTAATCTGAATAGATGCTGTTGGGTCTAGCGCAGGACATGACAGGGCTGGGACGGGCACGCTCCCGTTGATGAATAGGTTGCCTGATCCATTAAAGTCTGCCATATCCGCTCCCTACACCAAGTAATCCTCTTGGCTACTTGGATGTATCCACCTAGCCTCTTCTGGTATATCAAAGATGAACTGGCCATCGAATGCATAGTTATTGTCTGATGTCATTAGATAGTAGTAGTGTCTTGCATAACCTTGTGGGCGTGGTAGGTACTCAGTTGACCAACCCCATCTCCCTGTGTCCCCAATCGCATAGCAACCACTGTTGGCTAGTTCTATCGGAGTATTCTGTCCATTCGTAACTTCCCATACCTGAATAGTAGCACTAGACGCACCAGTAAATGCACCTATCAATTGTGGGTGATGGTCGTGATATCTGTATAGCCAATCGAATTGCTTACCGTATAGTTCAGTAGACGCAACACCTTGGATGAAAAGATTGCACGTACCAGAACATGGTTCTATCGTCTTAAGGAATAAGTCAGCGCCACTGGTTGCTGGTAGAGGACCGAATATGACCAAATCGCAAGAATCTGTACCGACACCATATCCATCGATATATAAATCGCAAGAATCGGAATCGAAAAACCACGTACTATCATACTGGTCCATGGTCCTGTCAAAGATATCACCAAGACTATGTAATTTCCCTAATTCGGCCTCTGTGAATTGAGTAAACGTAGTTTTATCCCCAGCCCACAGGACAAGTTCGTCGATCCACTGTTGAGATTCTCCGTCGTGAATGCTCAATGTCGAAGCAGTACCGGATGGCGATGTGTCTCTAGATCCAGAAGACTGTGTTCCCTGAGAAACCCATCCGGACCCATCAGCAGAAGTATTTAGTGTCCAGTTCCCACTTTCGGAATGCTCAAAGTCTAGTACAAGGAAGTGGTCTTCGCTATCGTTTAATTGTGACATCAAAGTCGAGATTCCAGCACCACTCCACACAGCACCATTAGGTCCCAAACCAATAGATGCGGAATCGACATCGATTAGATAGTCTCTTTGTACTTCTATGTTCGTATCGAGAAGAGATGGATTTCTAGACCAAAACGCAGAAACAATCCTATCATTTCCAGCCCCGGACGGATACGCCATCGTACCACTGATAGACGCTTCCTTGTCAAGAACACCCAACTTAGTAGCCATTGATTGAGAAACTGTGTGATAGCTAAATGCACAAGTATCTGACGTTAGGGCTGCATTGTCGCCTAGCGCCGAAGTCACAAGTGCCTTTTCCCCAAAACTAAGCGACGTTCCAGATGCCGTACCAACCCTAGCCCACGTACCAACCTGCTTGTCTAAACCTGTCTCCCTGTGATAGTATGACAAGAAAACATGATTCGCATCACCAGACGGACTGGTCAGCGATATCTTAAACATTGTCCCATCTTGACTACCTATGGGCTCAAACAACGTAGGTTCGCCAAGCGTGATCGTTGTACCACTGACGGTGGCAATAATCCCGGAACCCTTACCTTCAGTTGTGGGCCAAGCAATTACCACTCTAGAATCATCTAGGGCCACAGCGTCTGACGTATTCGCCGTATTTGGACCGGTATGATTCCACTGATTATTGGTTACTAGAACGGGATCACCATATGTCACGCCGGTACCGTTAACCGTCGCTACCATAGCATATCCACTACCAGAACCAGATTCTTTGTCGAAGTACATCAGAACACTACTGGGAGACAATGCCGCAGCAGAATCTGGTATTGATCCACTCGCATCGCCAGTAAAATTTTGCTTGTCTCCGTAAGAAAATGCGGTGCCAGCAACAGTACCTACTCTAGAATAGGTATTTCCACCGATATCCTGCGCAGCAACAATAAAGTGACTCTCATCGAGTTTGGCTACGAAACCACCCCATGTTGGCTGAATACCAGCAGCATGTCCTATGTAGTCTATATCTCTTGAGACTACCGAATTGTCGTCTATAGTATGAAGGATGGTCGTGCCGTAGGATCGATGGAAGAGAACAGTCTGACCGTCTCCAGATGATTCATCATAATATAGTGGTACACCCTTGTTTCTGAGATTATCTACAGTGCCACCCATCCCGACATGTATAGGTCCTATGGCGACATAATTACCACTAACAGTTCCTATGTATGCCGCTGTTTTCCCGAGAAGAAGTGCATGACCACTACCGAGTCCAATCGTCACCCTTGGGTTTATGTTGTTATTACTTGCTGATTGCTCTGGAAAGATAGAAAATGCGTCTGATGTGGCGGCACTTGTACCATCACCGACTTTACCGGTCGTGAAACCAGCAGAACCAACCCATGTCTGGCTCAGCGTATGCTCAACGAAGTCGTCGAGTGGGTGGTAAAAGACCACTTCGTTCGGTCTAAGCATTCCAGAACTTGACACAACTCAACTCCTTCACAACTATGAGCGATCTCTACGACCATTCGATTCGGTCGAGAATTGATCGTACCACGATAATGCACTAGGCTGACTACCGTTAGCCGTCCTATATGGTCCAAAGACGGCCCTGCCTGCCAGCGAGGCAGCGGAGGAGCCAGACGCAATAAGGCTCCATTTGAGTTTCTCATATGCGGCACATGGTCCGAGTTCGATGATGTCTTTGTACCCACGGAAACTAACACTTGTATCTATAGCACTATCTCCATCCCGCACCTTGATTCCCTGACCGAGTGCTTGTTTGAATTCTCCCTGGTTGATAATGCAAGCAGCTTTCAGGGGGACTAGAGCCATGAAAATAGCATCTTCACTAACGACAGGGTCTGGCGATATAGTAATGTTGCCGATATCGTATGAGTAGGTGTATGCGAATGTAATCTCTGCGTCTACGATTACTCCAGCAGTCACGAGTACCTGAGACAGATAAGAATCGGTATATGTTTGTGGCGTAGCGACGTCACTCACCAACACCCTCAGCATCATTACCAAGTCAGTAGTCCAAGCCATATCGTCTCCAAACTCCAAAGTTTACATTCTTCTCAGAATATCGTAGACACGATATCCTTTCTTCTCACGCCGCAGAATGAACTCACCCTCTATTGTCTCTGTCGTATCAGATGTCATTCTGAAATAGAATTGATACTGACTACGATTTCCTGCCAAGGGGAGATTGCTCATAGACCAACCCCATTTGTTACTGTTTCCTATCTCATAGCAATTCGCATCCGTTAACACAACCGGAGTGTTAATGCCGTTAACAATGTCCCACACCTCTATAGTAACAGTCGTCGCGTCTAGAACAAAATTGCCGATATCTGTTTTTGATTTTGTAAGGTCTCTGCGGTTTTACCGGGGGACCAGGATCTACAGCCCGCGAACCAAACCATATATCCCAAATCTCTTGGTAATCAGCAGCACCGCTAGCAAGAACCTCAACATTGCCGCCAGCAAGATCATCGCACATTACGGTATGATCTACTGCATTTGTCCAATACACTTTGCTGTTTGCGATATCAAGATCTAGCCCAACTGCCCCAACACCAACATCCATTACCTCGGTAACAGTACCACCACCGATGCCTGACGATTCTATCTTCCCATTGATGTAATCTGTCCAATACACCTTACTGTTATCGACATCTAGGGCGAGACCGAAGAATCTCATAGATGTGTCGTGCGCAACACGGACATGATTCCCACCATCGTAATCCATCCTGTTAATAGAATAATCCGCAGCACCTGGGTGTCCGGGAGACTTTCTTGTCGTCCAATAGACATGTTCATTAACCTGATCGACCTTCATATTGAACTGGCCACCAAAACCACCAGTACCACTGCCGCTCCACATCACCTGAATATCGCCACCGTCTGTGTCGCATCTCATGATGCGGTCATAGTAGGAATCTGCGAAAAACACCAAGCCGCTTGCTTCGGCTACACCAACCCCATACAAATTCGGATATGTATTCGGAGATGGCATGTCGCTCTCTTCGACGATCATCTCTACATTTGATCCGTCAAGATCACACTTTTTGAGGACTCTAAAGTCTGTGAAGAAAATCTTGTCGTGTGTATCGCTTACATGGATACACTTCGGGACGTCTAGACCTGTAACAAGTTCTGTCGGCGCAGATGCGTCGTGACCATAGTAATATATCTTGGGAGCGTAAACAGAAGGCAAATATATACCACTTATCGCCATGACTCTTCCTTTCGGAGACTAGATCCGCACAATATACGAACTTTTATCGTTGAGAGACGGCATGCCACCGTCAGCATTTTCTTTTGCGGCCAGGATAAAATCGCCATCGTCAGTATTTGACCCGCCGTCCGTCATTCGCCAGTGAAACTGTTGTCTGCTAGACGTCAAAACTGGGATGCCGCTGGTCGACCAACTATACATACCAGTGTCATCGATCTCTGTGCAACCACTAGCTGTTAAAGCTACAGGGACTCCGTCTTCCCACAACTCGATATTGACAGTCAAACCGGTAATGAGTTCGCCAACGATAGCTGGTGGCGAATCCGGAAAGAAGTCAAATTCAGCGATTGATTGTCCTATTAGAGCCATCTCTATTCCCCCTTGTTACTTCTGATTCAAAGTTTCCATCAAAGCCATCAATTCGTCTATTGCATCCTTGTGCATGAAATGCTGCTTGAATTCTTCTTCCGTATACCGTATTCGACTGGCGTCTCTGCGAGACCGCAAAGGGAAGCCAATCGTGTGAAGTCTTTTGGTAACCGTAGATGCGTCAACGCCGAGAAGTCTGCCTATCTGAGAAGAAGACAAACCCAGATTGTAAAGCGCGACGAAAACAGGATCGGGGAAAAGCTTATTCGCCTCAGAACGACTCCGCATCTCTACCCCGAGAGACTGGAGACGATTATACATAGCGGTTTCACTACATCCATCGAGACCGGCTATTTCTGCACAGCTACTACCTTGTAGGTACAATGATGTTACTTGTGTGTCTGGCAGAGCCATGTAATCCCCCAAGTCCGATAAAAAAAAGACCGTTCACTAGATTATACACCAGTGTCCGGGAAAGATTAGAATTGGGGTCGGCTGGCTAGGAGAAGTGGAGATCGTGGTGGGAATCTTCAGACAGGGTGATACCGTTGTCTATGTCCCAAAACGGATCGTAATGCTGGGACAGTTCGAAAAGTTGATCGCAATCATCCTCAGGGCTGAGGTCTGGATTCAAGGAAAGGAATTCTTCGAATATTTCTGCGAACGGTCGGATGTGGTGTATTTCGAGACTGCCACCAACCTTGCCGGTCCGTTGGCATGTGTAGTTATCTCGCTCCATGCACTGTTGTTTCCAGGCTAGGGACTTCGCACAGTCACGGATTCTGGTACGGAGCGGGGTACGACCGTCGATGTACGATCCGTTGTATTTGCCAATATTTGGTCTTCGGGTTTTGCCCATAGCCATAAAGCGTTGGCGGACAAAATCTTCGCTCTTACCAAAATGCCTCGATATCTGGGCACATGTCCAATCTCGAACGTCATGGAGATACACAAGTTGCTCATCTGTTATATCGTCAGTCCCATCTCTCATCTTGCAACTTTTCGAAAGAGATCTCAATCCACGTCCAGATTTGTGTAAACGATCTCTCACGAAGTGCTCGCTTCTGTCTAGAATCTTAGCTGTCTGAGATATGCTTAATCTTCTATTCCAGTATAGATCAACAACTTGTTCGTCTGAAATGTCCTCGATCAACCTCCTGGTCGGTGGTCTGGTTTTCACTCCAAGCTTTTTGAGTCTGCGACGGACAGAGGCTTCGCTTACCTTCAGTTCTTTGGCGCATGCCCTCATGGTCATCTTCTGACCTACGTACATGTCCAATAACAGCGTTTCATTTATTTCAACTGGCCTCATACCATAGTATACCACAAAGTATGGTGTTTGTCAACATCGACGGCAAAAAACTGGGTTTTACGGATTTTGTGCCAATGCATAAAAAAACGAGGGGAGGTGTTACCCTCCCCCCGCATATTTGGCAAGGACATAAGTCCTTTATTCACAGTGGCTTAGAACGAGCCGAGTAGTACCCGACGCCCGTCTAGGGCTGCAAAACCGTGTTCTTGCCATCCATAAAAACCGGCTTTCTGACGCCTGTGGAGCATGTCGTCCTCGAAGATCGCCAGTTCACGCTTGACAGGCATGACGAACGAGTCGCCGTGCGAAAGGTCGAGACCGATGACGATTTCCTCATCACTCGTGCCCATGGAGACACCCAGTGTTGCGAAGTACGTCTGGAATTCCTGGCCTACACCTAGCTCATCCAGTGGATGGAGGTTTACGCCATAAATCCGGGCCATCGGACCACCGTCATCGCCAGCCGTGAAGATTTCCCGACGTGTGAGGTCGTCGACCTCATCGGCATCCCACTCACGGATATCCTCAAGAGCCTCAGGACTGATGAACAGGTCGGTCAGCCGACCACGGTTCGGGGTCGCACTGTTCCCGCCAGCGAGACGAGTCATGGTCGTCTTCATCAGCGAAACGAGACGCTTGGTAAACTGACCAGCAGTTGCCGCACTATCGTACACCAGTGGAGCACCACCGTTGTAGTCTGTACGACCAGCACCAGCCGCGATGATGACACGCCAGCCATCAGTGTTCATTTTCTTGACGAAGCCAGCCTCAAGGACTTCCATGGCACGAGCAACAATGTTCCAACGTGCAGAGGTCGCATACTTGAGCGGCCAGTCAATTGCGTTACCAACATCATATGTGTTGATCGTCACGGCATCACCGGTGATCGTGCGCTGTGGTAGAGCACCTTCACTCGGAATCATGTATGCCACATAGTCACTTTCCTGTGCAGTCTGATAGAAGTCAAGCGGATACTCGGCAGTAGCACTTGGGTCCAGAACTTCAGGTGTGAAGATTCCGCCCAGGATATCACCATCGAGCAACGCAGACCGTAGTGGAACCTGTAGAGCCTGTGCGAGCGAATGCATCGCTTCCAGTGCCTCGGCCTTATTCGCTGAGCCGGTGCGCTTCAGAAGTTCAACTTGCTCAGGAGTTGGTTTCCGTATGTTACGCTTCATTCTTCTTCACCCCCTTACCCAATATCAATAGAAACACGTGCGAAACCGTTGGCGTCGACAGTCGTCTCGAAACGACCGACTACCGGAGTAGCGACACCACCGAACGAACCAGATGTAGTGCTGATCAAACCACTGGCGCCTAGATAGGCGACACCCCCGGCAGTGGGAGTACCAGTAATCATGTCAGTAACTATAAAACCCTTCTTGACTAGCGTGCACTTGTCACCAGGACGAATCTCACCATTCTCATAGTTGACAAAGTCACGAGTCGCACTCATTGCAGCAGTCACAGTCTGTAGCAGAACGCCCTTGGGCACCGCGCCAGATGCGCTAGTAGCATAACCAACAACGTTGGCCTCGTCAGTAATGTTCTGACCGATTGCAGCACCAGAACCCTGAGTGACTACACTGGCAATACCACCCTTCTCCGCAGCAACAGTCGTCCAAAAGTTGGTAATGTCAGTAACTTCGTTGTATTCCCGATCTGGTTTCAAAGCCATTCCTATTCACCCCCTTCTTTGTTCACATCTTGGCCGCACAGGTTGTGTGCCAAGGTTTTCCAACCATCTTTCTCCGTTTCGACAGCATCTTCCTGTGCGTTGAATTCCGGACCCTCTTCTTCTACTACGTCACCCAGAGCCGCCTCCGCTTGCTCTGCCTCTTTTTCCTCTGTCTTGGCTTCCTCGTCAGACTCAGTAGCGACAGCCTCCTCTTTCGGCTCTTCGCTTTCTGGTTCCTCCGTCTTGGCCTCGCCAGCATACTTGATCACCATCTCGAACGTTTCGTCCGTCATCTCGCGCAACTCGGCCAGTGTGGCATCTTCGTCTTCGATCTGCTTGACGTCAGCTAGTTTTGCCAGACGTTCTCTCGCAGATGCGTCTTTTCGAATCTCCACCAACTCTGCCTCGCTCTTTTCAGCGCGATCAGTTACCTCGGCTAGCTGTGTCTTGAGAGCCTCGTTCTCTGACGTAAGCTCTTCTGCCTTTGCGGTGAGATCACTCAGTTCCTGAGCATTCTGATCTTTGCTCTCGGTAAGACTAGCGATCTGACCATCATAATCCTTGGCAGCGACTTCTTCGGCGGCTTGCTTCAATGCGGCGATTTCCTCGTCTTTCGAAGCGATTGCGGCCAAAGCTTCATCCAACTTCGCCTGAAGTTCCTTCAGTTGTTCCTTCACGTTCCCTACACCCCCTTCCGGTAGTTCACTTAACTCAGCGGTCACAAAAACACTAGAAGCGGCATTCTTATTAGCCGCAACCTTGATCACAGATTCGGGATTGGCGGGAGTCTCAACAAACCCCTGAGCACCAAAGATGATATTCTTCAGCACTCGACCAATCTTGTATCCCTGATATTCTCCACTACCACCGTAAATTCTCAAGTGCTTTGTCAGGAATGCAGTCTCTTCGTTTCTTTCTACCAACTTCGTCGAGCCAGTGGCTGGGTCAATCAGACCATAACCGAAATCCGGGAACCATGCTTCCATCGAGACGAACATCTCACCAGAACCGGCTTTGGCGATAATTTCCTCAATCCTCTCGGATAGTTCTGGAAACGCCCTGTAGAGAACACCAGCGACTTCGATATCAAATTCTTCCGGTGGAGATTCGTCTTCGGCAAGTTCGATCTCGTTACCAAACTTGTCAAGAGCCCTCGTCTGGACGATATGGCCCAGGATACTGGAAGCTTCATGGTTATCGTTCATTGGCTTATGAAGCGGGGTCTGCCTAGCTTTCCACACCTCTTCTGGTGTAAAAATGTCGTCATTCAAATTCCACCCGGTGCTGACCAAGATGGCAACGACAAGTGCTAGATCAGGCTGTTCTTGGCCCAGAAGTTCTTCAACGGTCTGTATAGCAGATGTCGTTTTGATTAAATCTGCAACCGACATTCCATCGAAGTATTGCTTGATATCTCCCACACGAACCTTAGCAGTAACCAATGAAGACGCATTGCCAGCATCATTCATTGCGAATTCTATACCTTGTTCTGCTTTGTAAACGCGCACAGACACCTCCATTCACATTATTTATACACAAGGGTTGTTAACGATAGACAATAATAAATCTACAAAAAAGACCGTTCACCAATAGATGATAAAGTCTGAATGAAAGACTTACTCAGTCCCTTTGTCCTTGCTGAGAAAATCGATGACATCTGCCTTGGCCTTCTCATCATCGTGAACGATCTTAGAAGCGAAACCCTGTTCGCTCACGCTTTCTTTGGCCATCGTCGCTAGTTCCTCTGGGGACGGGAGGTAATACTGTCTCCTCTCCTTCATCCCGGTCGGACTTGTACTCTCTTGCGTATATGCAAACCTGATGAATTCCTCGCCATCCCAAACATACTTCTCCAGCATGCATTCTTGGGCGGAAACCAGAACACCATCAATTGTCATGACAACCTGCCGCGTATTCGTATCCAAAGAAACATTCACCAATGACATAACTACCCCCCGGTCACTTCAAGACCCTTGTTAACAAAGAGGTGGCAAGGCCAATCGTTCTGTTCCTCCACCACCACAAAAAACTCAGACATACGCTCAACCATCCGCAGTGTATCTGCCTGCGGGTAAATCCGACCACCATGAAAAGAAACACACAACTGACCCATCTTGTCTCGCAGATGAGGCTTGGCAAGGACTTCTTCCAGAATGCCAAGCTCCGCACCCTCACAATTGAGAAATAGTAGATCAATATGGTTTAGATTGTTGTCTGCCATAATTGTCTCTAAGCTGACACACCGAACCATACTCGTTCGACGCAAAGTCCTGCCTTCCCCCTCGTGTCGTGGATATGTACTATTCGAAGAAATCTCAGCAAACTCAAAGAACTCAACTTCTCCGTCTTGTCCTGTCACCGCAGCCCTATGTGTTGCGATATCGGCTGTTGACGCAGCAACACCAGCGACCAAAGTCTCATGATTCTCTTGGCCAGCTTCATACGCAATCATCGTCAGATCGCCACTGAATCTGTTGCACAACTTGATACCGTGTGCTCCGTGGATAGAACCAACCTCTACGATCACTGGTGATTGTGGTAATGCGTTCTCGGCAAAATACATATACGTATCACACCGGTCAAACTGCAATTGTCCCTTGTCCATCACTATCCTTTCGAATCAGCGAGTGTCGCCCAGGCCAGGGCTGTGAGCATTCTTCGTTCCTTGGTGGTAGGTTCCTTTTTGGTTGAAGCCGTAAATTCAGCATGCAATTTGCTGAACGATGATTCAAGCAATCTATCTCTCTTTCCAGAACTGCCTATGCGAGATGCTATCAGTTCCTTAGTCACAGTGTCTCCAGCTTGCAAGACAGATAAGATCCCTCGCTTGGTGCGCTCCAGTTCGACTCGCTGAGCCTTAGTCATAGACCGCATATTCTTGATATCTTTCTGCTTAAGGTACTCCCCATCAATTACTCCGTCTAGCTGGTCCATCAGACCTTCTGCTACTATGTGGAGAGTAGACATCGTCGTCGGTGTCCGTTCGTCCCTGGGGCCAGTATCCTTGGTGGACGGTGGTCTCCCGCTTGGATTATCACCATCGTCTTTCGGCTGATCCCCATTCGGATTTTCGCCACCCTCGTCGCCACCTGTGTCATCACTCGGCTCTTGTTCCCCTTCCTTTGGGGGGAATTCGCTATCTCTGTTGTACCCCTGCTTGACCTTGGCCAGTTCAACAGCCAAATCACCCTGCTTCTCCATAACAGAAACTGGTCTGTAGTATGGACCTGCCTTCTCAAGCACTCCTGGATTCTCCTCTCGGATGGTCTGCTCGGACTTGATCCGTTCTAGCTCAATCATGTAATTAACACCAAAGACTTCTGTTGCCTTCTCAGACGAGATAATACCACGATCCAATAGTTGGATCATTAGCTGCTTTTCTGCTGCTTCGTCACGCAAAGACATGATACCAAAATTGATGGCTGGGATCTGCTTGAATCCCATAGCGTCGGCTACACGACGCAACTCACCTTCCATCCATCTGATCGCCCTGCTTCGAACATACTCCAATCTTTCTACCAGAGTCTTTAGTTGTACAAAAGCAGACTGCGCGTTTCTTGTCCCGAGATCTGCACCTCCGACCAACGAATCCGGGATACCGAGACCCCTGACTATATCGGCGTTCACACCTCGATACTTGTCTGGACCCAAAATCTTATCTACCGGTGGATATTCAACCTGTAGATCGATCATATCGTCCCAAACAAGGTCCATAACACCGCCACCGGTGTTGTTCTGTAGAATACCAACTAGACGGTCCACCAAGGCTGGCGATGGCATGATTTGCTGATCAGACTTGCCAAGCTTCCACAAACGAATCACGTTGATGACACCATCTAGCGCTGCCATATCCGCGAGTCGCATCTTCTCTTTGAACATCACATCTTCTAGTACACCATAGAGGAATGGTGTTCCCCAGTCTTCCCAGTCGTCTTTTTTGTAGTAATCTACGTAGATCTTGTCCATCTCTAATTCGACAAGGGTGCTGTTCTTCTTCGCGGCACGAATGACATTCGACGGGAGCTTAGCAACCCACGCTTTCTCAGCCTGGGTCCTCGGTCTTTGAATAGCATTGGCTAGTTCTTGCGGAATTCTGAACCCTAACGCATCAGCACCGAAAAACTTGCCAACTTCGCCACCAATCTTTTCCACATTCGTTGGTGACAAAAATGTAAAGCGCCACGGTATCTCTCGACGATTGGTTAGTTTCTTTGTGGTCCCGATCTTTTCTGGCTTGTCTGGTACCTTGGTTTCATCAAGCATGTCCAGAGAAGTCACGTCGGCCTTGGTCATCTCTCTGACTACAGGCTTCGTAATAAATGCATTCTTTCTGTACACAATGACATTCGCATCTCTCATGAGAAGCTTCATAAAGTCGTGTGCACGTCCCTGGAGGTTGACACGTCTCGCCCATTCGCGGAAAAATCTCTCTTGGGTCTTTGTCGTATGTTGTAGTTCCAATCCCTCTGCTGCAAAATCTGTCATCAGGTCTATGATATTCCTGACCATACCTACTCGACGATAAATAGATTGGCATGCGGCCACAACTTCCTTGTGTTCTGTTGGGAGCTTATCTCCGGGCCTGCCTGCATCATGATCGTATCGGTTATACCCAGACCTTTTATTCAGGGTGGCGGCTACCGTTCTCCCAGGAACCCCGTGGTTCAGATGGCAAACTTCCGGAAGAGTGTGCTCTATAACACAATTATCCCCCTTCGTGTACATCCGTTGCGGCTTTTGTTTCCCTGTCTTTTTAGCTGCCATTTTACCCCCACCAAGGTATCATTCCAATAACAATGCGACTGCAATCCAACTGATTATACACCATTCGCACTAAATGGATTCGCCTCGCTTGATTGCTTTGAAGATACCCCCGGTTCTGGCATGCTGAGCATTCCGCATTCTCCCAACACCAGGACCTCTGTACATTGGTTCATTTTCTTTTCTCTTAGATCTCTGTTCAACATTTCCAGCCACATCATCATAATCAATATCGTTATTTGGCCTGATATCGGATTCATAGATATATGCATGACACAAAAGGAGGGCTGTGTAACGGTCCTTCCGAAGCCGACCCTTCTTCTGTCTACCCTCTACGGCCCCAGGACTGACCACTGTCGGGGTATCAAATTTCTCTTTACCTGTTGCAGTCTGACTCATCTGGATCGTGCAAAGCTCGTTCTTCAACTCCTCTATGTTGAAAACGTTTTCCTCGAACGTATCGAAGATCACACCAGCAGCCTTTTCTGCTTCGATCGCAGCAAACATCTTGACACTATCGAAAGCCGGGAACAGCAACGTTCTGGTCTCCAGGCTCTTGTGCAATACTAGGTTCGCGTTCTGGTTGAACTCACTGCTCTGCTTGACAAGATGGAGTAGGTGGCGACCATCTGTCTCACCATCTGTTTCTTTCGGCTCGTTGAGATCGATGACTTCGTATATCGGGAAATCCCCATTTTCTTTGTCTAGCAGCTTTTTGTTGCGAAGCATTTCCGCAACAGCATAACCACCGCCCTGACTATCCATCTCAATCCGTACTGGGTCAAACAACCTGACGACATCTCTAATCCTAGAACAACAGTAGGCATAGTAATCGTCATCTGTCACAAGACCCTTTTTCTTCCTGTCTGTGAATTCTTTCTTGTTCACAGCCCAGCAATAGACGACCCGATAGTGACGACCCCACACCTCAATGACAACGATAGCCAGATTGTCCCGTTCTGCTGCTGGGTCAATGCCAATCACATACTTACGTCCAGGACTCCCTCTCATAGTTGGGGTGAATGTGATAGGACCATCTGGTGTCTCAATCGGCCTGCCAGGACCTACTGTGCAACTCTCTATCAGACTCCTGGGGAAGAATCCATCGGAATCTTTCACGAAGACAGCACCATACTCCATAAGATATACGTTACGAGGGAGTGTGGCTTTGGCGTGGGCTAGTTGCCTTTGGTCCAACAAACCTTCTGGCAGATGTGTGTGAGGGATACGCATTATGCAATAATCTCGATAGTTGAAACCATCTGGGACTACATTGTGTCCACCGAAAATCTGCGCAACTGCTTCTGGATCTCCCTTACTCCTAATGATATCCTGCCACATCTCATACTTCTTAGCAAAGTGGTTGAATGCATAATATGCCGTACCAGAATAAACAATCTGGTTTCCTCGCATTCTCCCGTCGTCTGTGACGAGTTTTTCCCTCACCTCGTCTGGAAGGTCTAGTTTTGCCAACTGTTTGTCGAAAGCCACTTTCTTAGCTTCCTCTACTGGTGTCTTAGCGGTTGCAGCAAAACCACGGACCACAATGTCGAAGACATCCTCTGGGATAGATGCGAACTCATCGGCAATAACAACATTCGCACGGAAACCTCTGATCTTAGTACCATCGCCCATCGGTAGGGCATATATAATGGAATCCCCAATCTTGAAATAACACAAATCTACATTTTGTCTAGGACCAGCATTTTTTCCACCACCGACAATGTTCCTTAAGACTGGCGATTGCTCCCATATCGTATTGATGTAATTGAAAACCAATCTTGCTTGTCTCAAGCCAGCACCAACGATAACAACTTTCGTACCTGGGTCTAACAGCGCCCGCAAGACAGCATATACAGCCAACATGAATGACTTACCGCCACCACGGCATGCGATCAACATAGGGAACGGCTTATCCCACATCATTTGCAACATTGCAATTTGAATTGGGAGAAGATCTATATTGAGTATCTCTTTGGCCGTCCACCCAATGTACCGGATATCCAACATCCTGTTGACAACAAATTCGTCTAGCGGATCTTTCGATTGCTTCAGGTGTGTAAAGATATGCTCTTTAACTGTTGGTACACGATCCCTGAAAGGGAACAGGTGGCCATACGTCCCCTGATCTCCATAGAGCAAATCATTAAGAGTTACCTTAGAACCCAACGCAATCTCCCTTCGACTTCGGTGTGGGCGGTTTCTCTACCCAGCGATCTTTCTCGATTCTGACGACCTCTTCGAAAAGCATCTGCGATATCTTTCTTCCGCATGAACCAGCAGGGATTATGTGTACATCATACTTTGCAGACAAGTGCATCAGCCATCTAATAAGAGACTTGCCGGGCACACCTTTCGAAAATTGCGGCGGCGATAGTTCCATGATGTCTGGTGTCAATAGTGATTCCACAATGATATATGCATACTTGAACTCAGACATCCTCTCCATTTCTCTCTCAAACGCTGGTCTTTTCTTGCTGCTGTAGTTCCCCCACAGTTCTGAGAAATCAGCCTTGCGCTCAATGGCAAGAATGTCTTCGTATCCAACCAAAGAATAGTCCCCAGTTTGGAGAGTGTCTACTACGGTTCCGTCACATCTCGGCGGTCGACGATCTGGGACATGCGCACCAAACATCCATCCATGACCCTCCTGCTCACGTGTGTCTCTGATGACTCTGTATGTCGGCAGGACTAATCTGGGCATTGCAGTATCTCCTGATAGTCACTCTGGACCATCCTATCAACAAGCTCTCCGAAGCACACTGTCGGTTCCCATCCCAAAACCTCTTTCGCTTTTGACGGATCTGCGTGCAAAAGGTTCACATCTGCTGGTCTATAGAATTTTGGATCAATTACAACATAATCCTCATAGTTAAGGCCGATGGACCCGAAAGCAATATCCAAGAACTCTCGAACCGTGTGTGTCTCGCCGGAACCGAGGACATAATCATCTGGGGTTTCCTGTTGCATCATCAACCACATCCCACGGATCATGTCTTCTGCATGGGACCAATCTCTTTTGGCCTCAATGTTGCCAAGGGCTAATGGTCTAACATCAACATCCTTGATTGGTGTGCCATCGTGAGTATCCATCCAGTTTTGTAGCATAGCCACGTACTTGGTGATCTTGCGAGTAACGAATGTCTCTCCCCGACGTTCTGACTCGTGGTTAAACAAGATTCCTGCACATGCGTAGATACCATATGCACGACGATAAAGGCCTACTAGGTGATGTGCGTATAGTTTGGCTACGGCATATGGCGAGTTCGGTGTAAGGGGTGATTCTTCGTTTTGGGGAGCTATTGGTGTATCGCCAAAAAGTTCGGATGTACTAGCCTGGTAGAATCTTGTCTCTGGTGATGATTGACGGATCGCCTCTAGGATATTCAACGGACCCACAGCATCGATCTGACATGTAGTGATGGGCTGGTCGAATGAAGTTCCCACGTGACTCATTGCTGCAAGATTATATACTTCGTCTGGCTTGATACCGGAAATGATGCGATGCATGCAAGTAGCATCCGTGATATCACCCTCAACTGTTTTGAAGTGTGGATGGTGTATGATATGCGCAATCCTCTCCGTGGTGTCAACGGATGATCTTCGAATTACACCGTACACATCGTATCCTTTGTCCAGTAGAAACTCTGCCAGATAACTCCCGTCCTGTCCTGTCGTTCCGGTAATCAGTGCTGTCTTACCCATTGGATTTCAGACCCCCTTCTTTCAGCTTGGCCTGTATTTCTTCTACAATATCCTTAATTTCTGGAGGAAGTTCTTCTACCTTCGCATCTCCATCTACTGCCGTAAGCGCATCTATGTCTCTCAAGCAGCATTTCTTGTACTTCTTACCACTGCCGCAGAGACATGGCCAGTTACGACACCACTTAGTCCTTTTGCGACTAATCGGCATTGTCACACCAGCAATTCTTCTTTCTAGGTTGCGTTTATTGGATGGCTTGAGACTCATACGGAACTCCCCTTTCCGCTGCACTTAATCTTGCTTCAATCTCCCAGCAATGACGCACTGCAGCATTCTGCCCTGTCCTCTCTGCTTCTGTCTTGCGGTCTTCAATACCAGCTTGTCCAAAAAGACTGGCTAGCCTATGGAAGTATGTATGATTGTTGGCTACGTGGGTAACACTACCCATGATATGTTCTTTCCGTTTCGGATTATCGTAC
>Ga0180432_10005645_pt1 | contig 16548 bp, 15 predicted proteins | sample SS_ome_10_FD_132414 | JGI IMG/M metagenome (GOLD analysis project Ga0180432, IMG submission 132414) | Hypersaline lake sediment archaeal communities from the Salton Sea, California, USA - SS_1_MS_2 metaG | ecosystem: Environmental > Aquatic > Non-marine Saline and Alkaline > Hypersaline >... | reverse complement strand
TTGCTGAGCATATTCTGGAATCCTATAATGCGCTGCTTGGGGTTTTCAATGTCATGAATCACCAGATCATATAAGCTATTGGAAAGGATGCTCACCACCCCATCCAAGCGTTCACTGACAGATGGTCGTGTAAAAAACGGTACGATGACCCCAATCGCGTATGAACGGCCAGTAGATAATCCTTTCGCCGCTTTATTGGGGGAGTATTCCATATCCTGTGCGAGCTGAACGATCTTCCGTTTGGTTTTCGTATTAACCAAAGAACTGTCATTCAACGCGCGCGACACCGTTCCAGGAGTGACTCCCGCCTTTTCAGCTATTTCCCGAATTGTTGGAGCTTTTTTTTGGGTCATTGCAACCGTTTGAAATTCAATCGTTTGAATTATAGCATTTTTCAAACGTGCTTGTCAACTCACAACTGGGATATTTAAGGTTTGGCAGCCGGCAGCCGCTTTTAGTACAATAAAGACCGATATGAAGATACTTTCTGTCAGTGATGTCGTAGAAAACCGCATTTATTCTTCCCAGGCTCGCCAGCGGTTCCCGGATGTCGATTTGGTTATCTCCTGCGGAGATTTGCCCTATTATTACGTAGAATATATGGTAGATGCTTTCCCCGTTCCAGTGTTCTACGTGCGCGGAAACCATGCCGGGAAAGTAGAATATGGCCATAATGGAAAACAAACCAAGCCGGAGGGAGCTGTCAATCTCCACCGCCGAGTCGTCCGCACATGCGGAATAACCCTGGCTGGTTTTGAAGGATCGATCAACTACAACAATAAGCCATATCAATACACACAAATGCAAATGTGGTTCTTTGTTGTCTCCATGCTGCCCCGCTTTTTATGGAACCGCATCCGCCGCGGGAGCTGGTTGGATATACTTATTACCCATGCGCCCTCATGGGGTATCCAGGATCAGGCTGATCCCGCCCATCGGGGTTTTAAAGCGCTGCGTTGGTTGGTGAAAACCATTAAACCCACCGTGCATTTTCACGGGCATATCAACACCTACATCGGCAACCGACCAAACCGAACCCGCCTGGGCAATACCCTCGTCATAAACACGCACGGATATGCGCTAACGGAGATCGATACAACCGCCATCCGTTCTTCCAAAATGGAGCATCTCTAAATGAAATTTAATAATGCAACATACCCAGCCGCCCTTGATGATTTCCATCAAGCGCGCCGAAAGGCGAAACTTCAATCATTAATTGCTGGTGTAAGCGGGAAACGCCAGGAACTGCTTTCCTATAAAGAGATAGTGGAAAAAGTGGACTTGTTAGGTGTAAAAAAACACTCCATCAAAGAAATTCCTCTAGAATCCATTAAGGGTAGTGTCGGGCGTTATCAAGACTTCAATCAGAACTTTCTTCCGCTGATCGGTAGCAGCGCCCAACGCTGGGCGAAAATCAAAGTTGCTATGGAGCAGGAAGGCCTTCCTCCCATTGAAGTATATCAGCTTGGGTCAGTCTATTTTGTCATTGACGGCAATCACCGTGTGTCAGTGGCTCGTGAAATGGGCTTGGCTGTCATTGAAGCATATGTCACGGAAATTCACGTCAATATTGCCATCGATCAAGTTCGAGATATCCCCTCCCTGGTTCTCCAATCAGAACGCGCAGCGCTGTTTGAGAAAACCGGCTTGGATCAATACGCCGATAAAAGTGATTTTCGTGTATCAGAGCTAGGCGCATATAAACAACTTTTCGAACACATCCATGTTCATCAATTCTACCTGGGGCTCGAAACGCAGCAAGATATTTCCATCCATCAGGCAGCAGCCAGCTGGGTAAGAAACGTATACCTGCCTGTGCATGAAAGCATCCAGCAGCTTGGTATCCTGCGTGATTTTCCCAATCGGACTGTTGCTGACCTGTACTTATGGGTCAAAAAACACCAGGCGGAATTAACCGATGCATTAAACTGGAATATCGGGATTGAACAGGCAGCACATGATCTCTCGGAAAAGTCCAACAGAAAAGGATTGTTCAATCTATCGAAGCTCTGGAATAGCCTCATTGGCGGCCGCCAGCGGAAAACCCATAAAATGAAAAACGGATCCGCCACACAATCCCCATCCTCGGGAAGACTGTGTGATGCTATTCTGGTTTGCCTGACCGGGAGGGAAAACAACTGGGAATTCCTCGACCAGGCTATTTTGGTGGCACAAAGAGAGAATGCTGTTCTGCGTGGACTACATGTTGTCCCTCAGGAAAAAGACGAACAATCACCGCGAAGTGTTGCCATCGCAGAACGCTTCCAAACCCGTTGCCGGGAGAAGAATGTGTCCGCCGAGTTTGCTGTCTCGCATGGCAAAATCGCGGAAAATATCATAGAACGAGCCACCTGGGTAGACCTGGTCATGATGCAATTTATACATACACCCAGCGTGCAGCCGAACCAGCGACTGCAATCCGGCATCGGCACTATCATCCAAAACAGCCCACGCCCAATTTTCCTGGTGCCCGCCCTTCCCATGGATTTCAATCGCGCATTGCTGGCTTATGATGGCAGTGCGAAAGCAACAGAAGCCTTATATCTGTCCTCCTATATCAATAAAAGCTGGGGAACTCGCTTATTTGTTGTATTTGTCGAGGAAGGCTTGCAAAACAGGAGGAATCCAGCGTACAAGCCAAAAAATATCTTACCGATCACGGGGTAGAAGCGACCATCATACAAACAAAAGGGATGGCGGGGGATGCGATCCTGCAAACGGCTGAGGAATATAGCATCGATTGGATACTGATGGGCGGATATGGCCACAGCAAAATCATGAATAAAGTCGTCGGCAGCACCGTTGATCAGGTTTTACAGGAATTTTCCGGGGCTGTGCTCATCTGCCCATAAATAAATTTCAAATCGCTGACTGGTTTTCCTTTTTTTGATTTGCGATTGTTCAAGCGCGCACGTGGTAATCCCCCTCCACAACCCATTTATAAGTCGTCAGTTCTTCCAACGCCATCGGACCGCGCGCGTGCAGGCGCTGGGTAGAGATAGCCACTTCAGCCCCCAGTCCAAGCTGTGCACCATCGGTGAAACGCGTGCTTGCGTTCACGTACACTGCCGCGGAATCAACTGCGGCAATAAAACGCTCCGCATTTTTCTCGTTTTCGGTGAGAATCCCGTCAGAATGTCCGGTGGAATGCGCCCTGATATGCCCTACCGCATCCGCCAAATCTTGTACTACCCGCACCGATAGGGTCAAAGAAAGCCACTCCCGGTCAAAATCCCCTTCTCCGGCTGGTTGGATCTTTTCACACAATATTAACCCCAGTCTGGCTGCATGCTCCGCTTCTATTCGGATGGAAACCCCAAGGTCGATTAAATCACGCACGACGCGGGGGATGAATTTCTCCGCGATCTTTGCATGCACCAGGATGGTATCCAGCGCATTGCAGGTTGACGGGCGCTGTATCTTCGCGTTGCGGATTACTTCCAACGACCGCTCTATATCAACTCTTTCATCGACAAATAAATGGCAAACTCCAATCCCGCCCGTGATGACGGGAATGGTCGCGTTATCCTTACAGAACTGATGCAATCCCGCTCCGCCGCGCGGAATCAGCATATCCACGTAGGCGTCCATTTTCAGGAATTGTTTCACCAGCGCGCGGTCCGGGGAGTCGATAAATTGGACGGCATCCGCGTCCAGGCCGGCTGTTTCCAGTGCCTGCTGGATACCCGCTACCAGTACCCGGTTGCTGTGGATGGTCTCCTTTCCGCCGCGCAGCACAACGCAATTTCCGCTTTTCAGGGCCAGTGCGGCCACATCAATCGTCACATTGGGCCGCGATTCATACACAACACCAATCACGCCCAACGGCACCCTGTGCTTATGAATGCGCAGGCCGTTTTCCAGCGTTCTGGCTTCAAAAACTTCCCCGACAGGATCCTGTAATGAAATAACATTTTCAAGATCAGCTGCCATAGACCGGATGCGCTTTTCCGTCAATTCCAGGCGGTCGATCATCGCCTCGCTCAGCCCTTGTTGCCTGGCTTCCTCCACGTCAACCGCGTTGGCGCGCCTGATCGGATCTTCATGGCTTAACAGCCAATCCTGCAGCGCTGATAACGCTGCGTTTTTCCCGGCAGTCGTCGTCAGCGCAACCTGGCGGCTGGCGTTTTTCGCTTTTTCACAAATTATTTGTACAGGCTGCATGCGGACTCCTTTTTATACGATCACCATATTGTCATGGTGGATCGCTTCATCTCCATACCAAAATCCCAGGATTTTCTCAATCTGGTGCGATTGTTTTCCACAGATCTTGGCCAGGTTCACAGCACAGTAATTTACCACCCCAATCGCACAGCGCTTTCCATCGGGGTTAAATACGGTGATAATATCCCCACGCTCAAACTGGCCTGCCACATCAATAATGCCGACCGATAGCAGAGAACCTCCCGCGCGGATGGCGCGCGCAGCACCCTGATCGATCGTGACTTTTGACTGCGGGTTTTCACCAGCAATCATAAAACGTTTTCGGCTTTCCATTTTGTTTTCCAGCGCGCTGATAGTAGTGCCGATCGCTTCTCCGTTCACGATCCGCACAAGAACATTTGATTTTTCTCCATGTGCGATGACCACACGCGTTCCGGACTGCCGGGCAGTATCCGCCGCCTGCAATTTGGTTGCCATGCCGCCCGTTCCAAGGCCATTTTCTGAATTTCCAGCCGCGTCCCACACCGCGCGCGGAATGGGATCAGCGCTTATCTGCTCAATCAATTCCGCTCCGCGATTCTTATTCGGATTCTCGGAAAACAACCCATCTTGATCCGTCAACAGCACCAGCACATCCGCTTCAATAAAATTCGCAACCAATGCGGATAAATTGTCATTATCGCCAATACAGATCTCTTCGGTTGCAATGCTGTCATTTTCATTGATGATCGGGACAGCCTTATGGTTGAGCAGCGATTCAATCGTATTGCGGGCGTTCAAATAGCGTTTTCGGTCGCGGATATCTTCTCGTGTCAGCAGAATCTGGGCTACCTTGCGGCCATAGATATGGAACAGCTGTTCATAGATATTCATTAATTTTGGCTGTCCAACAGCTGCCAGCATCTGTTTTCCCGGAATGGTTTTCGGCAGGTCGGGAAAATCCAGCGCCTCCCGCCCTGCGGCAATCGCCCCAGAAGAAACCAAACAAATTTGGTGGCCTTCTTGCATCAATGCATCCATCTGACGCACCAGTTCAGAGATTTGCGGCAGATGCAGCTTGTTTCTCCCCGCCGTCAGCGTCGAAGTACCCACTTTGACTACAATTCGCATATATCCTTCCTGATATTTATTTTATTTTATCTTGAAATCCATTAAAATTGCATCACACGCAAAGGACACCAAAAATTTAATGCCAAACAACAATCCAAAAACCAATCCGCACCCCCCATACAGTGTATGTCTGCTTCCCAAATTAGACGGCACGGGCGGGCCAGCCACCTTTCAGCGCAAATTATCTCAGGGGTTGGCAGACCGCGGCATTGCCGCCCACCACGACATTAACGATCCCACCACCAGAGCGGTACTGGTGGTAGGCGGCACACGCCAGTTTGGCGCGCTGCTGGCTGCCAAACGCAAAGGTATTCGTATTGTCCAGCGTTTGGATGGCATGAATTGGCTGCATAAGCGTACAAAAACAGGATGTGCACATTTTTTGCGCTCAGAACGGATGAACCTGCAGCTTTCCCTCATCCGCAGGCATTTCGCGGACGCGATCGTTTACCAGAGCGCATTCACACAACAATGGTGGAACCGCGTGTTTGGAAATTTGCGAACCCCCAGCACAGTCATCCACAACGCGGTTGACCTGCGCACCTTCGCGCCGGCCCAAGCGGTGCATCCACCCACAGGAACGGTTCGCTTACTCGTGGTGGAAGGCAGTTTCTATGGCGGCCATCAACGCGATCTGAACAATGCGGTGGAATTTGCCAACGCCCTGGCAGAATGTGCGCAGCGCGAGGTTCTCCTGCAAATCGCCGGACGCGTCCCGCAGGCAATACATGCAGATGTCCCGCAGCACAGCCGTGTTCGGATTGAATGGCTGGGATTGGTCAAACGCCAGCATATCATCGCTCTCGACCGCGAAGCCCACCTTTTTTTTCCGGCGGAGATCAACGCCGCCTGTCCCAACGCGGTCATTGAAGCGATGGCCTGTGGTCTTCCCATCATTAGCTACGCAACAGGCTCCATACCAGAATTGGTGGGGGAAAACGCGGGCAAAGTCGTGCCGTATGGATCAGATTACTGGAATTTACAACCGCCGCAAGCCAGCGCACTCGCAGATGCCGCACTACAGATTCTTAATCAACATGCTGTTTATCGGCGCGGTGCGCGCGAGCGCGCAGAACAGCATTTTGGGTTGGCAAATATGGTGGTGAAATACCACCACGTCCTATTCAGTAATTTAGAAAGCTAATCCTTATCCAACCCCGCCCATAAAAGCCTGCTGGGCGCCGCCTGTGATTTCCCATGGATAAACAATATACGCATCTGTGGTTGCCGCGTAATAATCCGGCCGTGCCTTTCCAAATAAATTGCGGTATGGATTGAAATGCATTACACAAGTATACGGCAGTCCGCCCGATGCACTGATACGGTTTTTCACCGCCGTGACGGTCCGCCCCGACCCCCACACATCATCCACAATCAGGATGCGCTGACCGGTCAATACCTCATCACCAGGAAATTGAATAAACTTCGGCCACTGCACATATCGCGTATGTTCACGGTTGAACTCCATTTCGATCTCAGCAGGAAAATCAACCGCAGCCGTCAGGATTAAATCGATGTTGAGGTGCGCCGCCAGAATCCCGCCGGGGATGATCCCTCCGCGCGTGATGATCACCATCCCGCCAAATTCATGATCAAATTGCGGGATGAGATGCTCAATCAACTTTTCCACGTCATCCCAGGTTATCATCTCTCGACGCATGATTCCCTCACCACCATATGATTAAAAAAACACTGCCTATTCAATTATAAACACACTTTGTCCGCCAAAACTGCCCTGAAACGGCATACCGAGCTGTTCACAAAAAGCAATAAAGTCATCGTCCACTGGCATGGAGGCTTCATCCACCAGCACGTAGCGCACCTGGTTTTCCTCCAAAGCTGCCAGGCTTCGATCGCTCGGGAAAGACTCCAGGTCCAGCCGCAGATCGAGAAATCGCTGAGATGGAAATGCCGGAACCGCGCCCACCAGGGATTTCTCATGATACAGCGTGTAGAAAAAATGTGTTTCGGACAATGATAAATCATACGGCAACTGTACCAGGCCCCCCTGTGGTTGGTCATCCAGCCATTCGTCCACCACCCTGGGACCAATCGATGAAATTTTCATTGGTTTTCCATAAAGGTCTAACAATACCAGCAGAAGAATTCCAATTCCAGCCAAAGACCGCTTTTTCTTAGGTATTTTCTTCAACATAAGGTTAAACCCAATCCCAGCCGCCGCACTGCAGAAAAGAATGGCGAAGATCCCATAGCGCATCCAAACCCGCATCAGGTCATAGTACGGCATAAAGCGGTACAGCACATATCCCGGCAGGAGGATAATCCCTTTTTCCCCAGGGAAAATATCCACCAGCCAATCCGGAGGATCAAACTGGACCGGTTGTTCCTTCCACATAACATTCGTACCGAATGACAGGATCACCGCGGTTAAGAAGCCAACCAAGATGAGCGTCAGCAGGGGCCGCCGTTCCTTCTTCCGCGTCCAAGCAAACGCGGCGCTGACCATTGCCGGCAATCCCAGATACAGGGTGGCTTCATTCCACAAATCCCGCGGAAAATTCTTCCAAACCCATTCCCCCAGGAAAAACTGCCGTGTAAAAGGCAAAACATAATCCAGGATACTGGCCGAAAACACCATAACCGACTGGAAATTGCGGCTCGTTGCGCTTCCGCCGTAGAAAACCAGGTAAGGTCCTACCCCGACAACAAGGAAAGGTACACTCATCAGCCCCCCCAGCAGGAATTGCTTCCACATATCCCAATCCTTGAAAGCACGAGGGTCGATAAAAAGAAAGTAAAAAATCATCAGAATCGCGGAAAGAAAAACCGTCATATAGAAATAATAGATCGAAGTAAGCGCGATCGCGCTCAAGCCTCCTGCGAATAAGAACATGTTCTTCTTTGAAAAAGAACGTTCCAACAAAATCGCAGTAAATCCCCAGAAGTACAGTGGAAACCATTGGATGCCGCTGATGTTCAAATGTCCGATCAGTACATGTGCAATATGGTAGGGCAAAAACGAGAACACGCTTCCTGCCGCCAGAGAGGCAAGATGCGACTTTGTGAGGGAAAAAACCCAGGCATACATCGTCAAACCTGCCAGGACAAATGTGCTCAGAATCGAAATATTATATCCCAGCACTGGATTGCCGAATAGCGCGAATGGAATGCCGAACGCCAGCTGTAGCGGCGTCATTTCCGTCGTAGCGAGGTTATAGCCATAGGGATGATTAAGCAAATGCGATTTGATCGGCAGCTGCCGCAGGTCAAATATCGCCCGTTTGAACCATTCAATCTGCCAGATGAAATATAAATTATCGCCATGTCCGCCCGGAAAATGCGTGCGCACATGGGAAACCAGCGGGCGCGTGAACACACAGGTCAGTGCGATGAAAAATCCAATTACGAATACAATATGTCCGATATGCTTTTTTTTCTTCAACATAGTGCGATCTTCCTGATTGAATGAAACAGTTGGAAAATAGTATATCGTAAATATTTTCGAATTATTTAGAAAGGGATGTTTACTTAAATGGAAAATTTCTACCCTGGTTATCAAAACATGCTCAGTGAAATCCAATCGATAAAAAAACCCTCTTTCCTTGCCGGAAAAGACGTTGTCATCCCGCGCTACGACGGCTACAGCCTTGCCAATATTCCCGCCAGCGTCTGCCGCTGGCTGGGTGTGCAACCGCCTGTGGCGCCCTGCCTTTCGGATCACATCACCCACGTTTTGCAGGATAATTACCAGCATGTCCTTCTGCTTGTTGTGGATGGGCTCCGGCTGGATCTTTTCAATCAATTTATCACGCGCGTCCTGCAGGACGAATACCTGCCAACCTGGAAAACGATCCTGGAGGAAGGCACCTACACTCCGCTTACGTCCGTCTGCCCCAGCACAACCGCTGCCGCGCTAACAACACTGTGGACAGGAGCCTTCCCATCACAACACGGCATGATTGGGTATGAATTATTTCTGAAAGAATTTGGCTGCATCGCCAATATGATCACGCAATCCGTGACAGCATTCACCCGCGAAACGGTCAGCCTCAAGCAGGCTGGCTTTCAGCCCAGGTCATTTCTGCCAGTTCCAACCCTAGGCGGATTCTTCAAAGAAAACACCATCGCGCCCTCCGCCTTCCAGCATTTTTCCATCGCCAAATCCGGTTTGTCCGATATGCTTTTGAATGACGTCGAAAGATATTCTTTTCGTACTGTTTCTGACCTGTGGTATTCCGTCAGCGATCTTTTTGAAAATCATGGCAGCCAAAAAACCTTTACGTATGTGTATTGGGGAGAATTGGACAGCCAATCCCACCGCGCTGGACCCAACCATGACAAACCCACGCAAGAATGGAATATTTTCGCGCAAGTCCTCAGCCATTTTCTGATGAAACAATACTACCAACAGCGGAAAGATACTCTCTTTATTCTGACCGCCGACCATGGGCAGGTCGCCACTAATATCGACGCGCGCTTTTCACTCAAAAATCATCCTGATTTCATCCGCCATCTGATCATGCTGCCCAGCGGAGAAAGCCGCCTGCCTTATCTCTTCATCCAGCCGGGAAAGGAACAGCAGGTGGCAAATTATCTTACATCGCACTGGAACGGCAGCTTCCAGATTGTAGCGGCTAGCGATTTCACCGCTTCCGGCTTATTGGGGACTGATTCAGTACACCAAAAAACACTGGATCGAATCGGAACCCATGTGGCTATTCCGGATGGCAACCAATACTGGTGGTGGGCAAACAAGGATAATATCCTCAAAGGGCGCCATGGCGGCTTATCGCCGGAAGAAATGCTGGTTCCATTCTTCGCCGTTACGATTTAATCAAAAAACTCTCCGCTTATCGCGGAGAGTCCTATTAAGAATATTGGAAAGCTTAAGCTTTCTTTTTGGTCAAAGCCAGCCAGAACGCGCCCATGCCAATCAGGGTTGCCGCAAATCCAGCCAGCCAGCCGACCACCGGGATCGCGCGAATCAGAACGAACAAGAACACACCTACCAGCAGATTGAGCCATTTGCTATTTTCTTTGTCCTTGAACAGCGATTTCATCACCCATTTTCCCAACATGTAGGATACAGCCAATTTGCTGAGTGTCATGACAAAGAACAGGAACAACGCGCCTGCCAGGGTCAACACCAGACCGACGATCCCAAACCACAGGTACAACAGGCTGCCCAGGCTGATAAAACCAATCAACACACCCGCCATGATGAAGACCATCGGGACAATGAACACAGCCAGGAAACCAGCAGCAAGGATCAAGAAACCCCAACCAATCGCTTTCATGGGTTGTTGATAAGCGGCTGTGACCACTGCATTGAAAGGTTTCCAAAGCAACCATAATGCTAGAGCACCAACAGCCATCAACTTCAGGAAATTACGCGCCATGCGCAGAACTGAAGCGCCCCACACCATTCCATAAAAGTCCTTCTGGAAGGGTTTCACGTCCTTTTGGGCGTACTGGCTTGCTTTTCCACCCTGTTCCGCGGGGACAGGTGTCTGGTAAACGATAGATTCCGCGGATAAGCCTTTAAATTCACTGCTCTGATCAATCGAACTCACATAGGTCAGCTTTCCACTGATCTGCGCGCCGTCAGCAATCCGGAGGCCGGGGTTGACAACATCACTGATGTAGCGTGAGAGGGAAGGGTTGTATTCCATCCATTCGATACCTTCAGCAGAAGCATCCACATCTCCAACGTCAATATACGCGTTCCGCCCAACGCTACCGCTCAATTCCACAGCGCCAGCGCCAACATTCAGGTCCCGCCCCACACTTCCGGACAGCAAGCTCTGGTACGAGCCGGAAAACAGGTCCTTGCCAATGGTTGATCCACTAGTTGTAACCAAACTGAAGCCGCCGAAATATACGTTGCGACCAATCGATGCGGATTTGGTGACATCCATTGCGGCTGATCCGCCGAACATCGACCCGCTGACCGAGCCGGACATCGTAATTTCACCCGCGCCGACAGCTATGTTGCCGTCCACTACCGCGGAATCGTTCACAATAATCGTCTCGCCCGCCAGGAATGCATCGCCATTGACAGTGCCGTTAAGAATGACCGTCTTGCCGGTTGCGAACAGAATGCCGTTCACAGTCCCATCAATGACCACCTCATCACCGGAAATAAAAACGTCATCTTCAACGGTGGTGTTGGCAGGAATGGAATCACCTTTCGGGAATTCGGCTGCGCTGGCAGTTCCAACTACGCCCAACAGCAGCACCAATGCCATACTCAAACTTACCATGATCCTTTTTGAGGATTTTGTTTTAAACATTATTTCTCCTTTAAAATATTTAATTTCTTCATCTACGTATACGAGAAATTGTAAAAAAGGTTGCGGAAAGCCACAGTCTTGTGGTTGTCTTTACAAGATATTAATCTCTTGCACGCAGGATAAAAACAGCCACACCCGTTAGAATCACCAAAACCACAGCTACTGCCCCCAGGATAATACCGGTTGTCTGGTCCGGCTTGCTCAGCAATTCTTCCGTCAAAGGGGTAGGAGTTACCGCCAGAAATTCTTGCGGTGCAGTCGCTACCGCTTTGGGGTTGGCTTGGCTAAACAGCAAACCAGAAATCGGTTCGCTCCATAATAAAATCGCAACGAATACAGCAATAATGATCACAAAAAGAATATTCCGTGCTTGAAACCATTGGACGAGCCCGCTTCGAATGCCATCAGGGGAGGATGGTCGTTTGTTTTTCATGGCGTCTTCGGCGCCTCCATTTGTTCCAGCACTTTATCGGCCGCTTGCACGGCATTCATATTCCCGGACAGAATTTCGAGAAAAACACTGTTAAATACCGTTTTAATTTGTGACAACTCTTCATGTGAGGGGATCAGCTGGGCGGATGTTAACAACCAATCAATCGCGGTTGGATCGCCTGTTGATTCCCATGCCGGCAGAGTAGAAGGACGGACTGGCAAATATCCGCTGGCAGGTGTGATCGATGACAAAAATCCTGCCTCTGTCAGATGCTCAACCAAACGGATGCCCTGTTCTTCTTGGTGTTCATCCTCTGTCTCAACTACGCACCATACCCACCCTTTTGCGTACGTCAGGGTTTCATCTCCAAATGTAGGCACTGGGTTTAACTTCTTTTCCTGCTCTTCAAGGTCAATACCGTTTACCCAAGTGATCAATCCATCATACGCTCCCGATTGAAATTGTTCTACAGCGGCTTCATGCGAAGTCACTTCCAGCAAAGTTTTCGGAAAAACATTGGATTGGATTAAACCCGCCAGTTGTTCAAACGTATCCGCAAGCGCTTCTGAATCCAGCTGGACTTGGCCCTGCGCATCGAATAGAGAACCGCCAGTAGAAGCGTAAAATAAAATCGGAATGATTGAATCAATATCCCCGGCTGGAAAGACAACCCGGTCAATATTGGTCTGTACAGTGCGGATGGAGTATAGTTCACTGCGCTCAAACGGTTGTGCCGTGATAAACCCCAGCGCGTTTGCCAGAAATGGGATACCGTAGATTTCACCTTGAATAATCGCCATATCAACCGCGAACGGATACCAGTCCGTATCATCAATCCGTTCGGTATATGCATCAATCGGGGTCAGCAGTCCCTGTGCCGCGGCGCGTTCCATGTCTGAGCGCGGCAGAAGAACGATCGTCGGCAGGGACGCTTTGGCAACCTGGGCGGCATTCACCAGCGTATCCAGCAAAGATCCGGGACCGGCAACCGGTTTCACACGAACTGTGATCTCCGTTGATGGATTTTCATCCAGAAAAGTGGTGATCTGTTCCTGCACCATGCTTCCCTGGTCTGTTTCCTGATAAGGGTCAAACTGTGGCGGCACCCAAATTATCAGGGGTGCACCTGTGGATTCAATCGGTTCCATTGCCTCGAGCGTTTCTTCCGTCGGAGCAGTGGTCATTGCGATGTCTGGTTTTTGTTCGGGCATGGGCGTTGCCGTATCAGGAAAAACTGTGCTTAGGATCATCTCGCTATTGCAGCCGCCGATGAACATCACCAACAGCAGCAGGACTGCAAGAATATTACGCATGGTCTGATCAAAAGTTAATTGTTTTTTCATTTTTTCAAACATATCTATTCTACCAATCTTAGATTGTATTAATTTATGGAATTTTCGCCACTATCATGGGGCTTATCTTTACGGCGTGGAGCCTTGCTGTGACGATTCGTCCGTAGGAACGCTCTCTGATGTTTCTGTGGGAGCGGGCGTCGTCGCTGTTGCACTGGGCGCCGTAGTGGCGGTCGCTGTGGGGATGGGTGTTTCCGTCGGAATGTCCGTTTCAGTTGGGATCAGGCTGGCAGTCGCTGTCGGTGTCTCCGGCACGGAATAAGTCGTAGTAACCGTAAAGGTCGCTGTGATGGTTGGCGTAAGGGTTGCACTTTTGGTTGGCGCTGTCATCGTGAATGTCGCCGGCAGTGTACCATCGAAAAGCGCTGTTTCCGTCAATGTAGCGGTCAATTCTCCCGCAGTACCAAGCCTGTTTGCATTCCACAACAAAAACATGCCAAAACAATAGCATGGAATAGTCGCCAAAATCGCGGCGATCATGATAATTTGGTGACGTTTGAGTGTTCTTACCTTTTCAAGCATTGGAAGTATTGTATCCCATCTTCAAGAAGCACAACCAGCTTCCTGTATGATCCGCTACGATACGATCCCGTCGCTTGCCTGGCGGACGGCACGGTAAAGGTGTTCCGCCTTCAGGTCGCTGATCGAAAGGCATGGGCCATCCAGGTGTTCCGCCAGCGCAGCAGCCAGCCCCTGGTCATACGTCGCTGATTCCATATTAATCACAATACTGGTGATATCCTTTTTTGCGATCCGGTCTGCCAGCGTATGTGCTTCTTCCAGCGGAGGCCCCTGTCCCATAGAGACATTGCCAGCGCCATCCGTCAACACGATTAACAGCGGCATCACATCCGGGTGCAGGACAGATTCCTTTTCCAGAATGTCATCCGCCATCTGCAGGCCTGATGATAAAGGTGTCTTCCCACCCACGGGGATACTGCTCAGTGCGCGCTGCGCAAGTTGGATAGAATTGGTCGGCGGCATCACCAGTGTAGCCCGGTCTTTCTGGAACACGATCAGCCCAACCCGATCGCGCCGCTGGTAGGCATCCGTCAACAGCGACATAATCGCGCCTTTTGTCGCACTCATCCGTTCTGCCACTGCCATAGACCAGGAAGCATCCACGACAAACAGAATCAGGTTGGCTGCCCGCCGCACGCGCACCTTGCGCATGAAATCGCTAGGCTGCACATGGAAGGCGACTTTCTTATTCATGCCTTTTCGGGATTTCTGGTAGGGGGCAGCCGCGCGCAGGGTAGCGTCAAAGGCTAAATCATTGGTTTTACCATTGGCCGGGCGCGCCTGTACATAACGTCCACGCTTACGGTCTGTTTGCGTCTGGGACCTGCGGCCGCCATAGTTGCGAACCATCTTGTCCAATCGGGTATCCAAACGTCTGGTGATAAATGATTCGCCAGTTTTTATCTTTTGGCCGCCATCCCACCAATTCGCGTTGAATTGGTCGAACACATCCTTGGGGGGCAGCGGGACTTCTCCTTTTTGGGAGGGAAGCTCGCCCGTCTCTTCCCCCCTCAGACTTTTTTTGAGGAGTCGCTGTCTTTTTTAGGTGTTTTCGTTTCACCCGTATCTTGCGGCGTATCGCCCTGCTGTCCAACCAGCTGTTCAATTTGGGAGCTGATTTCATCAACGCTGATATCCTGTTGTCTGATCGGGCCGCCCTTCATACGATGCGGAAGCGCCAATTCAGCCGCTAGCCCGATATCACGATCATTAATCATTTTTCTTGCTTCTAATGCAGCGTGCGCCTTGGCGGCTTTCAAGATGACTAGATCAGAGCGGTGCCCATCTACGTTCATAGAAGCGGTCAATGAGGCAATTGCCAATAAATGCCGGTCTGAATATCCAACGGAATCTACAAGGTGCCGGGCTTGGTCAATCCTGCGGGATAATTCTTCCTCACGCGGCAGCCATTCCTGGCGGAATAATTCAGGATCCTGTTCAAACGCCAGGTTGCGCTCCATGATTTGCACCCGTTCACGTGGCGTGCGAATCCCGTGAATTTCAACCGATAAGGCAAACCGGTCCAGCAGTTGCGGGCGCAGCTCACCTTCTTCTGGGTTCATCGTGCCAACCAGGATAAATCGCGCGGGGTGGGAAAATGAAATCCCTTCCCGTTCGACAATATTCATACCCATCGCGGCGGAATCCAGAAGCACATCAACCACATGGTCATCCAAAAGGTTAACTTCATCGATATACAACAAGCCGCGGTTTGCAGCAGCCAGAATACCCGCGTCAAAGCGGCGTTCACCATGCTGGATGGCGGATTCAATGTCCAGTGTGCCAACAACTCGGTCCTCTGTCGCTGAAACAGGCAGGTCCACAAACGGTGTCCTGCGGATTGCAACCGGCAGTGTTTCGCCCTGTGCGATGCGTTCACGGCACTCCGTGCACAAAGATTCGGGCTGGTCTGGGTCACACGCAAAGCGGCAATCTTCAACCACGCGCACATTCGGAAGCAGCGCCGCCAGCGCTCTGGCTGCGGTTGACTTCGCTGTTCCGCGTTCTCCGCGGATTAACACACCGCCAATCCGCGGATTAACCGCATTCAAAACCAGGGCACGTTTCATGCGCTCCTGGCCAACAATTGCCGTAAAGGGATACACAACTCTCATGTCTTTTCCTGATAATTTGATTTTCAGGGTAAGTGTACCACTTTCGCACTTTCCGCCTTTTTCATTAATTTATTTCTTATACAATCCATGCATTTTTCAATGCTTGCCATTCTTTGATATCATTGAAACAAAAGGATGATCATGAACATCACCATCATCGGTTCTGGTTATATGGGAACCGCCACAGCCTGGCCGTTGAGCGATAACGGGCACCATATTAACTTGGTCGGCACGCATCTGGACAATGAGATCATCCGATCCTGCCGACGTCATCGGTGGCATCCAAGCCTGAAGCGTGAGCTTCCAAAAAATGTGCATCCTTTTTTTATTGAGCAACTGCCGGCTGCCCTGGAAAACGCGGACCTGATCGTAAGCGGGGTCAACTCCATGGGTGTCCATTGGATTGGGCGCACACTGGCACCGCTTGTCCGCCCGGGACAAAAACTCATCGCTGTTACCAAAGGTTTTGAAACCGATGCCGGCGGCGCCGTCCACATTCTTCCTGAAGTGCTGCGCGCGTAACTACCGCCAGCGCTTCAAGAAAGAGTCTCCATCGCAGCCATCGGCGGTCCGTGTATCGCTGGTGAACTGGCTGGCAG
>Ga0180432_10005643_pt1 | contig 16552 bp, 15 predicted proteins | sample SS_ome_10_FD_132414 | JGI IMG/M metagenome (GOLD analysis project Ga0180432, IMG submission 132414) | Hypersaline lake sediment archaeal communities from the Salton Sea, California, USA - SS_1_MS_2 metaG | ecosystem: Environmental > Aquatic > Non-marine Saline and Alkaline > Hypersaline >... | reverse complement strand
GCCGCTTCAATACACTGTGTGATCACACGCGTCAAAAACACACGGGGCACCTTGACCAGCCTGGCATAAGCCTCCTCCTGCCATTTCACATCCGGATCGATCCGCTCCGCAGCAAACTTGATCGCATCCGCCACCACGCCCTTTTCCTCCGGAATCGGCACCACATAAGGTCGCGCCCCCCTGGTGAACCAAAAGTAAGCATTGTCGCGAAACCCATAATCCACAGGCAAACGGGGAAAACCCCGCCCCTTGAACAGACGATCGCGCCATCGCTCCTTCATCACAATCTTGTCCACGCGCAGCACAAAGCGAGACTCGGCACTTTCCGGATCGTGCTTCAAAGGATAATTCCGCTTCCACGTACACTCAAAAACTTGAATCGCCTCCTTCACAATCTCGGGGTACCGGACGCCGGGCTGCCGTTCTATATCCGTCCGGGCAGAAGGGAGCAAAGTAAAAATACTATTCCTCATCTTTTCTTCCGTCGTCTCGCCCGGATAACCGAGCATCACACAATTCCGCGTATATTTTTTGTCATCGGGGATAAAATTAATAGCACACATACCGGTGCGCTGGAGGTTGAGACTGGTGTTGCTATCCCCCCGAGTGATCAAGAGCATAGAATGCTCCCCGGTGACAATATACGGGAAACAAAGCGAATAAGGGCCGAGATTCGTCTGCCCCGTCTCGGAAACAGTACTCACAAGCACCACCGGCATAGGAAAAAAACTCGACGTCTGATAAAAGTTATCCAAAATCCTGACATTAACAAACTCGTCCTTCACAAAACCCTCCTGTGACCTTGATCTTGAACCCTGTACCCTGACCTTGTTCAATAACTCCAACCGGCCGGCTTCTCGCCTTCCCTGCCTTCTTTTCCCAACCGAACCTGAACGAAAACAAATTGAACACGAAACGCCTGCCGAGAACAGGCAAAACCCATTCTACCGCTTCCACCAGCAGATCATCCATGCTCACCCACATTGTACACCAATCGCCAGATCTTGTCACCTTTTTTAAAAACAGTAGCCCTTACCCACAAAATCCCAAAAACAGCCCCCTCTATCAATCCACCATGTCCTCATCCCCCCGCTCCCCGCCAGTCCGCGACTGGCGGCACCCTCGAAACCACCGCCCTTCCACATCCTTCCCCCTCACCAAGAGGCCGGCCTCGCCCCCACCCAGTCTCGCACCCGCCAGCCCTCTCCCTTCTCTATCTCCTCCCTCCCACCTCCCCCCGTGGACGGCATACAGAGACCACCTGGAAAACAAAAAGCCCGGCATCTCGAACGGGCCTTCCAAAAGCATATACCCCCAGAACACTCGCATCTCAACACAAAAACAACCTATCCCACACTTTCCGACCCCTGCCTCCTCCCCCGGCCCCATCCTGCAGCCCACAATCCACCGCCCACAATCAAAATCCCGCCGATCAGATGAACAGGCCCAACGGACTCACCCAACAACAGATATCCCAGCAATGCCCCGTAGAGAGGCAAAGCGTTGTGGAACACCATAGCGGTGCTCGATCCCAGACGATGGACCCCCGCGTTCCACAAAAGACAACCGATCATCGTCGGAGCGATGCCAATGTACAGAACTGCCAAAACAAGTTTGAGATTGACATGGACCGGCAACACCCGCATTTCCCAGGCAGCAGCAAGCAGCAAAAACGGAAGACCCAAAAAAGTTGAAAGAGCCGTGGTCGAGAGAGCTGAGCGGCGGCGCATCACCCGGCGGCCCAGCACCGAGTACAACCCCCACAACCCGATCGCCCCCAATACAATGAGATCGCCCGTGCTGCTGCGTACCGCCTGCCAGACAGCCAGGGAACCGCTCGAGATCAAAACAATCACACCGATCAAACCAACAATGGAACCTGTGACCTGCCGCCGAGACATCGGCTCCCCAATCAACAGGCTCGCCAAAAGACCGGTGACCAGAGGTCCCAGCCCACCGATCATAGTGCCATTGACCGCCGTGGTGAAACGCAAGCCCAGGTACAAGAGAGGCCCAAAGACAGCCACACCACTGAGGGCCATCCCCAGCAAGAGCCACCTGTCCTGCCCCACGCGGCGCTCCTCGGCTGGACGCCGTCGCAACAATGCCCAAAAGCACACCGAAGCAACAAGAAACCGGGCCGCAGCCAACGTCAGCGGCCCAATATCGTCTCGCAGCCAGCGCCCCAGGACCATATTGGTAGCCCAGGTAAAGGTAGCCAGGTTCACCTGGCCTATCCCCGCTATCTGCTTCATCCGTCCCCGAGTTTGCTGGATCACAGAGAGCACAATTAACGACCTCCTCGCCCGGTTCTTGTGCAAGCAGTCTCACGAGCTGCACATCAAGACTAGAACCTGAAACTTTTGAACTCTGTCATGCAGGGCGGCCCCGAGGCGACGTGCATCACCGGCAAAGTCGAGCACTCCATGATCAGGCAAGCGTTGGTCATCCCAGGATTGTCGGGCCTTTTGTGCCGGCATATCGGATATTCCGGCGAATCGTGCGAACTCAGAATGGATTTGACCCTTTCCACCGTCACCGGCTCCGAGGTGTCCCTCAGCCAGTTCTCAAGGGAGCGAAACCGGGTCTCCGAGTTTTGTCTTGCCCGGCCAAGCTGGAGCTGGACATCAGCCGGCAATTTCTCCATCGCCCTGGCCGTCAAGCGTACGTCATCGTTCACCAGCGCATGGTTCGTGTGATAGACCCTGGTCGCCCCTTCATACGGTATGAACTGGCAGACCCTGTTGGCCGAGCATTCGTAATCGATGACCCTCCCCGGCTCCCCTATCACATAGTTCTCACCACTCGCATGTTTGATGCCCCGGACGAACTTGATCGCATCACTCAGAGTCGGCTGGGCCAGAATGCCTCGCCCGACAAAAAGCACCGGCAATCCATCTGGCGCATAGTTCATTTGGCGCGAAATAGTGTTGAGACAAACCCCAATCCCCCGGCTGTTCAGACCATAGACACCGACCCAGCCGGGATATGTCAGAACAAACGCCTCCAGAGACGAGCCCAAACATTTGACGTGCAAAAACGTCTGGTACCCATCGACAGAAACGCCATTGTCCGCAGTCTGGGCAAGCAAGGTGGAGCGACTCTCCTCCCCGAACACACCCAAAGCACTGCACCCACCGCTCCCCAAATCGTCAGAGCCCAGCGTCTTCTCATACTCCCCAAGCCAGCCAACTTCCTCCACAAGCTGCCACGCAAAAATGGTCTTAAAATCCAGGCCAGCGCCCTCTCCAATCCCGCGCACTTCTTCGACCAAATCCGGGGTCCACTTTTCCGCGGCAGCCAGCAGTCCGGTTCTCTCGATCAAAGGGTGCAGGCACTCTTGTCGGGTGTCATCTCTGAATCGTTCCATCAGTTCCAAGATCTCTGACCTTAGCGTCTCACCATGAATGCGACCCCGTTCCCGGGGCGTGCCCTCCAGGGTGACGAATCTCATATTGAACGGTTGTGTCATACCACACTCCTTGTTTGCTGAAAACAAGCTGCAACCCTCTCCGATCCCTAGACCCGCAACTTGGGATCCAGGGCATCTCGCAGTCCATCGCCTAAAAGATTGACGCAAAGCACAGCAAAAAAGATAGCCAGGCCCGGAAAGATCGACATCCACCACGCATCGCGCAGATAGCGCCGTCCATAGTTCAACATCGCCCCCCACTCGGGTGATGGGGGTTGTGCCCCCAACCCGATGTAGCTCAACCCGGCTGTGAGTATAATAGAGCTTCCCAGACCCAGCGTACTGTAGACAATGATCGGCGCCACAATGTTGGGCAGGATGTGACGGACCATGATACCCCGGTGGGTCGCTCCAATCACCCTGGCAGCCGTGACATATTCAAAATTCTTGGCCGCCAGCACCGAGCCCCGCACCAGCCGGGAATATCCAGGAATAGACGAGATGCCCAGGGCAACGAGGACTGTGCCCAGGCTAGGACCCAGCGCAGCGACAATGCTCAACAATAAAAGAATGGTGGGAAAAGCCAGCATGATTTCCACGAGACGCTGAATCAGGTTATCCACCCACCCCCCATAGTAACCCGAGATCAGGCCGACGACAGTGCCTCCCCCCATCGCGATAGCGATACCCACAATAGCCACCCGCAAGGACTCTCGCCCTCCCCATAGCACCCGGCTCAGAATGTCTCGCCCCAGATCATCGGTGCCCCATTTGTGAACCCCGCTGGGTGGCTCCAGAGGATGGTTATAGTCTATCTCGGTAGGATTACAAGGTGCCAACAGAGGAGATAGAATAGTGATCAGAATCAGCAATAGCAGACCCACCAGCCCAAACATGGCCACCGGGTTGCGCCGCAACATGCGCCAGGCAATCTGCCACTGGCTCTCGCCTGCCACTTGTCGCCAACCATCTTTCCCTGGCGTTTCAAGCAATACTTGAGAATCTCGCTCTACTTTCATTTCTTCTCCTAGTCGTAGCGGATGCGCGGGTCGAGAAAGCCATATAGCAAGTCAATCGACAGGTTAAAGAGGACATAAATAGTGGCAGCAAAAAGCACCACTCCCTGAATCTGGGGAAAATCTCGCGCCGTAATCGCATTCACCGCAAAGCGACCCAATCCCGGCCGGGCAAAGACCGATTCGATAAAGACCGTACCCCCCAACAGGCTCGCAAACTGCAATCCGATCAGCGTCACCACCGGAACGAGTGCGTTGCGCAGCACGTGGCGCAGGGTCACCACCCGCTCACTCAGACCCTTGGCTCGCGCCGTCCGCACATAGTCTTCCCGAACCACTTCCAGAATGCTGGAACGCGTCAGCCGCGCCAGCACGGCTGCCGGTCCCACACCCAGGCAAAAGCTGGGCAAAATCAGATCCTTGATCCCTTCCCCTCCGGTGACCGACACCCACCCGAGGTTGATGCCAAAGATAATAATCAAAATAATAGCCAGCCAAAAGCTAGGCACAGACAGACCGACCAATGCGATCACCATCGTCATCCCATCCACCCACCTCCGCCTGGTCGTGGCAGCAACGACTCCTGCCGAGACCCCACCTATGACAGCAAACAACATTGCCGACATTGTGAGTTCCAACGTGCTGGGAAAACGCGCCACAATCTCATCCAGAACCAGGGTCTGTCCACGGATCGACTTGCCCAGATCACCGTGCATGGCATTCCAGACATAGCGGGCATACTGTACCAAAAAAGGATCGTCGAGCCCCAATTGCTCTCTCAGCTCGGTCACTCGTTCTGAAGTGGCATAATTGCCCAGCATCAACACCACCGGGTCGCCGGGTGTTATCTGAGCGATGGCAAAGGTGAGAAAACTCACCCCCAACAGCACGGGGATGAGCATGAACAAACGTCGCATGACATACATCGTCATGGTAGCTACCCCTTTTTATATCTAGGCAAAATTTGACTTCTCTGCTTTCATGGGGTGGGGGAACGAGCCCCCACCCCACAAAGAGCCTATCCGAAAACCTCAATACCTTCCACTGGATCACAGTTCACCTCGAGCAGGCTTTCGGACAGGGACCAACGATCCAGATCTGCTATTCTTCGATGTAGGCATCGTTCAGATACAGAAGGTTGGCCTCTGGCGACCACACCGCACCCTGGACTTGATTATTTAGCACTACAAATTTCTGGAGAGCAAAAAGAGGAACGACAACTGCGTTCTCGACAAGGTTCTTTTGGGCCTCGTTCACCCACTCCTGCCGCTTTGTGGAATCTGTCTCTGTGCGGGTTTTCTCGAGGATCTTGTCCAGCTCCGGATCTTTTGTCTGGCTGGAATTCAAGGCGCCAATTTGACTGGAATGGAAAAGCATGTAAAGCACATCAGCTTCCGGCCACCCGATAGCAAAGGCTGCCAGATGATAGTCACCGGCCAGGACTTGGGAGTTATGGATGCCCACATCCTGCTGCATGATATTGAGCTCCACCCCCAGCTCTTTGAACTGTTCCTTCAAGACCTCACACGTCTTGACATAGATGTCTATCGCAAAAGTCTTTATCTCGAGTTTGAGTGGCTCGCCATCTTTTTCAAGCAATCCACTGCTGCCCATGGTAAAACCGGCCTCATTCATCAGGGCCTTGGCCTGCTCCAAGTCATATCCGTAGCCGATATCCTCTACGCCGGACCAATAGCCAATCTGGCTCGGTGACATCGGTCCCCACAGAGGAACCCCATTCCCTTGGAGAATAACTTTGATGAGAGCCTCGCGGTTCACCGCCAGGTTGAACGCTTTGCGCACACGAACGTCATCAAAAGGTGGCTTGTCCAGGTTCATAGCCACATACGGCCGCATGCCCTGAAAAATTCCTGTAAATATTTGGAACTTGCCCATGTCCCTCAGGCGCGGGATGTCTTTGGCCTCGACGAACGCCCACTCGTCAGCATAGTCGATCTCACCTGTCTCGAGACCGGCCATGATCGTGGCGGCTTCGGGGACAAATCGGAACTCGATGGTCTGGATGTAAAACGGGCCATCGTGCGTGAAATCTGGTCCCCAGGCAAAGTCAGGATTGCGCTCCAGGACAACCTTGTTGCCAACCTGCCACTCCTTGAATTTGTAAGGGCCCACACCCATGGGAGAGTGACCATACAGGTCTCCCCCCTCCTCAATCGCCGTCCTGGACAATGGCTGGTAAGCCGAAGCCAGACTGGCCAAAAGAGGAAAGTAAGGCTCTTTCAATGTAAGCTGCAATGTATAGTCGTCCACAGCTTCTACCGACTCTAACGGGCCAAGCGATCCCACGATAGGCGACTTGGTGTCCGGATCCAACAACCGTTGAAAAGTCCACGCATAATCCGCCGCCGTCATAGGTGTACCGTCATGGAACTTGATGCCCTTCTTCAGAGTGAACTCCCAGGTCAGTCCATCCTTCGAACTCTTCCAACTCTCCGCCAGGTATGGAACAATCTTGCCGTCTGGGTCTTTGGCCGTCAGGGTCGCACCTAGAAAGCCCAATATCACATTCGCCGCGGCCAGCGAAGTCTTGTGCTCATCGAGCGTATCAGGCTCCGAGCCGATCGCCCAGACCAGCTTTCCCCCTACTGAGGGCCCCTTGGGCGATGGTGTCGCCGTAACCACCTTTTCCACCTCGACGATCTTGGTCACTTCCTTTTCCACTACCTGTGGCGTGCCCTCGACGATCACCGTTTCCTTGACGACCTGCGTGACCACTTTTTCGATCACTTGGGGCGTCGCCGTGGAACAGGCAGAAAGAATCAAACTGCCCACGATCAAGGCTGCAAACATCTTTTCCCAATGCTTGGTGACACTCATTTTTGTCCTCCTGCAATTATTTGCAAGGCCTGCAACAGGGATCTAGACCTTGCGGTCTTGACTCACTAAAAGTTAAACCCTCTGTAAAAAATCCGTGGGCTGGTCTCTCCTTGCTTCCTCTCACCTCCTTTCTCTCTCTTTCTCTGGGGGACATGGCCCACAGGGCTACAAGCCCAAGATGGCCAGGTCCTGCCACTAAAAGTCACCCCCTCTTGTACATCCTTGCCCCAAGCAAATGCCCCTAGACCAAGGCCAGTATTCAAAGCAACATCGAGCACCCAGGGTCAATTAGTCCAGGGTAATTTGTCCAGGTCCGCGTTTCCGCCAGAGAGGATGACGCCAACACGCTGACCAATGAGGGGCAGCTTCTTTTCCATCAGAGCGGCAACGGGGACAGCCGCCGAGGGCTCGATGATGATTTTAGCCCGCTCCCAGATGTAGCGCATCGCCGCCACAATCCCCTCCTCGCTGACGGTGACGATCTCGCTGACGTGTGTGCGGATGATGGAAAAAGTCAGATCTCCCAACGAGGTACGGAGGCCATCCGCGATCGTCGTGGGAGGCCTGGCAGGCACAATCCTGCCCTCTTTCAAAGATTGGTATGCATCGTCCGCCTCCTCCGGCTCCGCCCCGATGACGCGTGTTCCAGGCGAAAGCCCGGCTGCCGAGATCGCCGTTCCGCTTAACAACCCCCCACCGCCTACCGGCGCCATAACGATATCCAGGTCAGCGACATCTTCCAGCAACTCCAGGGCAGCGGTCCCATGGCCACAGATTGACGTATACAAATTAAAAGGATGTATAAAGATCGCCCCCGTCTCTCTGGCAACCCGCTCCGCCGTGGCATCGAGAGCCTCCAACGACCACTCACAGAGGCTGAGCTTGCCCCCATAGCCGGCTACTGCCGCCTTTTTGACCTCTGGAGCGGTCTCGGGCATGGCAATGTAGGCCTCTATGCCGCGCAGTCGGGCTGACAGGGCAACGCCTTGTGCGTGGTTGCCGGACGAACTGGTCACCACGCCGCCCGCTGCTTGGCTTTCAGGGAGCAAAAAAATAGTGTTGCAGGCGCCGCGAAATTTAAAGGCCCCTGTCTTTTGCAAGTTCTCGCATTTGAAAAAAACCTCGGCATTCACCAAGCGATTGAAACTGGAACAGGTCAGGACCGGCGTTCGGTGTATGTACGGCCGGATGCGCTCTGCCGCCTCGCGAATGTCCGCAAGAGTTGGATGATTGGGGATCATGGGTTCCCTCCGTTGTATTTTGATGCGAGCTGACTGTGCTCGCTGGGTTGATAGATAAAACTGTAGCCCGGCCCTACATTTATCGAGAGAACCGCAGAGTCAGGCCGGCTTTTGCACCGATAGCCCTGTTATATGCCGCCGAGATCAGCTCCCAGCTCTCCTTGGACGGTCTCCAACAGCTCGCCGCTCTGGATCATCTCTGCCAGGGCTTCAATATCCGGTGTCGTTTCACGATCACGCGCCAGGAACGCTACCCCCTTCCGGACCGCCTTGTAAGCGGCTGCGGTGCCACGCCCCAGGCGAGCCGGTCCATCGGGGCGCAGATCGATCGCCTGGGCCGCAGTCAGCAATTCGATAGCAATGACATGGCGCACGTTATCCACGATCTCCAGCGCATGGCGGGCGGCATTGGCCCCCATGCTAACGTGATCCTCCTGGTTTGCACAAGAGGGGATCGAGTCAACGCTGTCCGGGTGAGCCAATGTCTTGTTATCAGAGACCAAAGCCGCAGCAGTATACTGGACCATCATCAGCCCACTGTCCAGACCACTCGTCGGCACGAGCATAGAGGGCAGGCCGGCGCTCAGCTCGGGAGTCAGCAAACGAAACGTGCGACGTTCCGCAATACTGCCGGCCTCGGCCAGAGCAATACCGAGAATGTCCAGCCACATAGCTGGGCCCTGCCCATGAAAGTTGGCGCCAGAGAGAGCACGGTACGATGCATCACCAGACAGTCCAGAAAAAATGAGCGGGTTGTCCGTGGCGGCATTGAGGGCAATAGTAAACCGCTCGCGCAAGAATGCCAGCACATCGTGGATCGGCCCTAGCACCTGGGGGACGCAACGCAGACTGTAGGCATCCTGCACACGCTCGGGCATCGAATCAATCAATCTGCTGCCCTCGGTTAGCGCCCGAATGCGGGCGGCTGTTTTAATCTGGCCGGGCTGACCGCCAACCGCATGGAGAGCCGGGTGAAAGGCATCTGGCAGGCCCAAGAGCGCCTCCAGGCTGAGCGCCGCCGCAATCTCGGCGTGGCGCAACAGATTCTCTGCGTCATGCACAGCGAGTGCCCCGGCTGCCACCATAAAGTCCGTACCGTTGCTGAGCGCCAGCCCTTCTTTGGCCTCAAGGACGAGACGTTCGATGCCGGCACGGGCCATCGCCTCAGCACCGGAGAGCAATTCACCGTCAAACCAGGCCTGCCCGCTATAGCCGCCATCCCCCTCCTCGACGTCGCGCGTCATAACCACAGCAATGTGGGCTAGCGGCGCCAGGTCCCCGCTGGCTCCCAGGGAGCCCTTGCTCGGCACAAGCGGCGTTACACCAGCGTTGAGCATGTCCACCAGAGACCGGGCGACGATCGGGCGGACCCCCGAATGGCCTTTGGCGAGCATATTGGCGCGGATGGCCATCATTGCGCGTACGATCTCTGCCGGTAGGGGGGGGCCAATACCACAGACACAGACCAAGATCAAATTGCGCGAAAGCTGTCGTGCTTCCTCCGGTGCGATCCGTTGCGTGGCCAGCGAGCCGAACCCCGTGTTGACGCCATAGATTATCTGGCCAGGCTGGCGAATCGACGCTTCGACCCAGGCATGGCTGCACTGCATGCGCGCCTGAACCGCCTCGCCAAGCGGCGCGACGCACACCCCGTGCCGGGCAATCGCCACCACATCCTCCATCGTCAATGTCTCACCAGTAAGTTCGATCATTGTACAAACCCCTCAACAATACACAACTTTTCCCCGCTTGATGACCATCTCTACAGCATTGCTGCCAATGCGATAGATAACGTCTTCAAGAGTCAAGTCCCAGATCTGAATATCTGCCAATTTTCCAGCCTCAAGAGAACCACGGTCGGCCTCTAATCCCAGCGCGCGCGCACCGCCGGCTGTCGAGGCATACAGTGCCTCGGCCGGCGAGAACTGGTACAGGCGACACGCCAGTTGCATAACGAGCTGCATCGACTCCACCCAGCAAGCCGGACAAAGGTCCGTGGCCAGCGCCAGCGTCATCCCCTCGGCCAGCATCGCACGGGCATCAAAAGGCCGGGCATGCCGCACGGCCAGGTCCAGCGCCGGCATCACCACACCCACCACCCCCGCCTGCGCCAGCTTTTGCATCGACGCACGCTCTGTGTAATTCAAATGATCGGCCGACACAACGCCCAACTCGGCCGCCATCGCCGCCCCATTGATGTTCGAATAGGCATCAACATGAATCTTGGACTTGAGCCCCACTCCAAAACCCGCTTCCAGAATGCGCCGTGACTCCTCAACCGTATAGTAGCCGTCGTCACAATACACGTCACAAAACTCAGCCAGACCCTCCTCGGCCACCTGCGGGATCATTTCGTGTATCACGGTTTCTACATATCTTTTGCGTGGCACATCCGGTGGAAAGTCATGCGCGCCCAGGAACGTGCTCACCACGTCCACTGGCTGAATAGCGTGCAGCCGGCGGTTGACTTTGAGCTGCTTGATCTCTTCCGCCAGACTCAGGCCATAGCCGCTTTTGCTTTCCGCAGTCGTCGTTCCAGCACGCAACATCCGTCGCAGACGCTGGGCGGCGCTCTCCGTCAACATGTCGGCCGTCTCGGCACGCGTCATCTCCATCGTGGCAATGATGCCGCTCGGGATACCAATCGCCTTCACCTCGGCGGCACTCATTGTCATGCGAGCAGCGTATTCCTGAGCTCGTGAACCGCCAAAAACCAGATGCGTGTGGCAATCGACAAAGCCGGGAGCGACGATCTTGCCGGAGACATCAATGACCTCAGCAGAGGTCACATCCACCTGTTCAGCTACCTCGGTGGCAGAGCCGACAGCGACGATCCGCTCACCAGCGATCGCCACCGATACACCTGTCCTCTGACCGACGAGATCTCCGGTCAAAGGAACACAGGTCAACACTTTTGTTGCCCCGGCAATGACCAGGTCAGCGCGGGGCTTGGTGGATCCGCTTTTAGCCATGTCAATCGTCACTCGTGTGCTTGCCACGGCGGGCAGGGCCGCTTCCCTCAGGTCCAAAGGTTGCCTCCGGGCGCCACCAAAGGGGGACCTTGATCTTTTCGTCTGTGAGGGGCCCCTTGCCCTCAGACACCTGGCGGGCCAATTCGTAGCCTGCCTGCGCGTGGCGTACGACCCCGATGCCGGAATCGGTTGTCATGCAGGCTTCGAGCCTCAAGTCGGCCTCTTCGCTGCCATCGGCGATCATTGTCACACCGGTGTGAACCGCTTCGCCCATAGAGTAATTGGCCTGGATGGCAACCAGATCGGCCATAGCCGCGGTGTTGAGCAGGGCATTGAGGTACGGCCAGTCTGAGATCAGGTCCCCGCCGTCCTTCATGTTCTCCGACTCAAAAGTCGGGTTGACGATTGAACCCGAGTCGAGATTGTCACGCGAGAAACCAACCGGCCCGGCCAGCTCACCCTCGCGGATCATCTCGTTCACCCGCAGGGCCAGAGACTTGCGTTCGCCGAAGCCAAGGTAGCAGACTCGCGCCGGCAAAGCTTCGATGGGAAGATGCTCGCGCGCCAGTTTGATCCACTTGACCGTCGTCTTGTCCTCAGGAAACATCTCGAGAACCAAATCATCGATCTTGGCCAAATCGCTGGCCTTACCAGAGAGACAGGTCCACCGAAACGGTCCCCGTCCAACAAAGAACAGCGGCCGGATGTAGGCGGCTACGAAACCAGGGATCGTCATGGCTTCCTCTTCTGGCATGCCTGCGTCACGGCACTCTTTGCGGATACTCGTGCCATACTCGAAAACATGGATCCCTTTTCCAAAGTACGCATTCATCGCCGAGAGTTGTTTTTTCATCGATTCACGTGCTTTCTCTAAATAGAGCGCACGATCGGTCTCGCGCAACCTGGCCGCCTCCGCCGGCGTATAACCGGCGGGGATAAAAGAGAGCGGATCGTGACATGGGCACATCTCGCTCATAGTATCTGGCATCCAACCCATCGCCAGCGCTTCGGGGAACAGATCTGCTGCATTGCCGTGGACACCAATGCCGATCGCCCGCTTCTCGACCTTGGCCTTCTCTGCAATTTCGATGCCCTCCTGGAGCGAGTCGGCCTTGACATCCAAAAAACCGCGATCAAGCGCACGTTCGATAATCTTTTCATCGGCATCGACCACCAGGCAGACACCACCATGCATCGTCATCGCACGCGGCTGGTTGCGACCCATGCCGCCCAGGCCGGCAGTAAAATAGATCCGGCCGACAAGCGAGCCACCAAAGTGTTGGTCGCCGACAGAGCCGAGCGTCTCGAACGTACCCTGGATCACCCCCTGCGTCCCAATGTACTCCCATGGGCCGGCCGTATACTGCGCAAACATGGTCAGGTTTCTGTCCTGCAGATCGTAAAAGATCTCCCAGGTAGCTTTCATGATATTCGTGTTAGCCATCAACACACGTGGGGCCAATCGGTGCGTCTTAAAGATCGCCACCGGCATACCAGACTGGACAACGAGCGTTTCGTCGTTCTCCAACTCTTTCAGCGACTTGACAATGGCGTGATAGCTCTCCCAGTTGCGGGCACACTTGCCGATGCCGCCATAGATCACCAGCCTTTCTGGCGACTCGGCATTCTCCATGTTGTTTTCCAACATGCGTAAAAGGCTCTCCTGTTTCCAGCCCTTGCAGCGCAGCGTAGGCCCGCGCTGCGCCTTGACCGAATAAAGGATCTCTGGTTTCATCATGTCTCCTTGTATGACAGATTCGGGACAATGCCCCGACCTCGCCAGCGAGGGCCGCGAGGCTGGCCCATTTGATCCAGCACCCCGACTTCTACCTGACCACCATCCTCAGTCCCAATCCTCTCCCTGTCCGCTACCACCCTCGGTGAAATCGGTGAAATCCACCGCTTCCAATCCCAAACCGCTGCTCCCTTGTACCAAGCGGACTCCACATGCCCTTCCGGTTTAATCAAGGAGAGCAGTTTCAATAATCTGATCCATCGAAAAGTCGTGGATTTGAAGATAATGTTTGAGCACCTCCTCCAAGGCACCCAACGGGACTGGGCCAACAAGCTCAGCGCCGGCCACGTTCACGCCATACCGCGCGGCTTCTGAACGAATCGTTTCCAGCACGCGGGGGATAGGCGTCCTGGCATAATTAACCAGGTTCATCGAGACCTGCACCATCTCGTCTTTTTCCAACGCAAGCCCAATTGCCCGAACGTACCGGTAACCACCGTTGATATGCCGCACAGCTTTGGCGATCCGATCGGCGATGCCAAGATCGGTCGTCCGCAAGTTGACATTGAACGCCACCAGCGGAAAGCGTACGCCTGTGACCACCACCCCCGATTTAGGGTTAAAGACCGCCGGCCCTTCGTCCGGCCTCCAGGCCGGGTCTCCAAGTTTTACCTCGAGCGCTTCGTACTGTCCCTTGCGAATCTTGGGCAGCTTTTTCCTCTCTGAGCACGTCGCCGCATCCTCATAATAATAGACTGGCACCCCAAGATCACCGACAAACTTGCCGAACTGCCTGGCTATTTCAACAGCCTCTTTTGTCTGAATGCCACGCACCGGGATAAAAGGCACAACATCCACAGCACCCATCCTCGGGTGCGAGCCCTGGTGTTTAGTCATATCGATTAACTCCAGAGCCCTCATTGTCATGGCCTTTGTGGCCTCCAGCACAGCTTCCGGTTCGCCCAGATAAGTGAACACAGAACGATTGTGATCCGCATCAGAGGAACAATCCAGGATCTTGACGCCGCCCATCCGCCGTACCTGATCAAAAACCAACTCGACCACACCAAGGTCTCTACCCTCACTGATGTTCGGCTCGCACAAAAGAACTTTTCTCATTTCCACCTCTACGCCTCTGCGTGGCGGCACGCCCAAAGGTCAGATCATTGTTGGCAAATGAACAAACGCCAGGTTCCTTAGCCCTCGAGCATGCTCGGCCAATTCGGCCGCCACTTTTTGATCTTTGATCGAAAGCACATTAATGTTCACATTTTCCACACAACCAAGCAGCCCGGCACAGGCTAGATACCCTGCACATTCCAGGTCTGAGGCCGCATTTGGATTTGAACGGCCGCGCAGCCGCACAGCAAGTTTGAGCACCCGCGCACAACGTTCGGCATTAGCCAATGGAACGCGAGCAGCATGGATCCAGGCTGCCTGGATCGCCTCTCGCCGGCTAGCTTTCTCTTTATCGGTTTGCCTCGCAAGTCGGAAAGCGCTACGGACAACCTTAAATGCCTCCGAGTCCTCGCGGCCTCCGTCAAACAACTCTTTTGACAGCGATCCTGCTGCCGTGGCTAGCTCGTTGTAAAAAGACGCTGATTCCATACCTTCTTTTCCAATAGATAGCCGAGCAACCATAGCCACCAACGCCCCGGCCATCGCTCCGGCCACAGCCGATGCCGTTCCCCCGCCGGTTGAACTATCTAATGGATTCAGTACTCTTTGAAAAGCCTCAACGTTTGCGTTCATACCTGCCCCTTGGAACACAGATTGCACGCTCACAGCTACTTGCTTAAACAACAGGACTCTCAAAATACGAGTCGATTTCACCAACCTCTGCGCCAAAATGATAGCTGCTTTTGAATAAACCCTTGTACCAAACAGCGGGACGATTGGGCGCCGTGTAGGTCAGGCGCTCAACAGCAATAGCCAGGCTCCCTGCCTCCTCTCCCAACAGTTGGGCTTCTTCTGCCGTCAGTTTGTGTGCCTCTACTTCAATCTCTGCCCGCAACAAAGGTAACTCTGAGTTCTTGACCAACAACTCGTGCACGGATTGAACGGTCAAATCCTCGTGCACCACTAAAGGACACAGATCTTCAGATAAATACCGCATAGTATGAGCAACGATCTGCCCTTCCAATATCCGCTGCCGGGCAATGTGGATAACTCGGGTGCCCGGCAAAAGCCGGAGTCGCTCTGCCACATCCATCGGAGCAGAGATCACATCCTGTGCCATTACCTTGTAGGTTAACTTGCCTTCAGGGTAAGGCAATTCTGTAAAGTGAAATGGAACCGCATTAGGATGCACTGGCAGAACAAAAGACCCAATGCCATGCTCCGTCCGGATCAACCGCTCTGCTTCCAGTTGGGCAAGTGCCTTGCGCACCGTCCCCAGGCTGACCTCGTACGTGATGGTCAACTCTTCAGCACTAGGGATCTTTTCACCCGGAGAAAATTCTCCCGCAAGAATGCGATCGCGCAGTATTTGCAAGAGCTGGCGGTACTTGGGGATATAACCAGGCATAATCCTCGTTTGATGATCCATATCATTTGCTCCTATCCTTATTACCATCGCTGAATGGGATTGATATACAGGCCATAAATCGAAAAGCTCAGCTACCCGCAAGCCTGCAATTCCCATGATGCTTAACGTGAATGAATTTGGGGATCTCTTTGCACGCCGGGGTGCCGGGCAATTCAAAAGATACTTTGTGGAGTGAATACAAGCAATCGATGAAATGGATGACTCAAGGCCGGATTGAGACTGTGAATACTATAGGTTGCCAGAAGAAAATCACCGACCAGGGCACAAAGAAAAAGGACCAAAATATCGTAGAGCTATTCGACTATGCCGGGAAAACAGCCTTTGACATCCAAGTCGACACATAGCTATCGCCAGTGGGGGATCGAGAACAAGGGACATTGGGTGCTGGATGTTGCATTCCGAAAAAGACAACTATCGAACGCGAAAAAGAAACGGGGGTACAAAAGTTAACCGTCTTGTGGCACATCGCCCTGAACATATTGAAACAAAAAAGGATGGCTCAACGCAGGATCAAAACCCTGCCGGGATAAACGCAATTGCCCTACGCTTTCGGATGACATCTACCCCCAAATCTTGTGCGACCATACGAGTTACACTCTTATAGAAGACTATATGTACACAATTATATCACACATCGACTAGAACGTCAAGAAAACCTTCTCCCCTCCAGCAATTCTCAATATGACCTGTCGCCATCAGGACCGTGGAACTACCGAGGCCAAAACAGGCCCTTTCCGGCCGATCTTGCCTCATTCTTGGCCAGAAGTTGGCGAAAAGACTGGTCCCTTTG
>Ga0180432_10005642_pt1 | contig 16553 bp, 12 predicted proteins | sample SS_ome_10_FD_132414 | JGI IMG/M metagenome (GOLD analysis project Ga0180432, IMG submission 132414) | Hypersaline lake sediment archaeal communities from the Salton Sea, California, USA - SS_1_MS_2 metaG | ecosystem: Environmental > Aquatic > Non-marine Saline and Alkaline > Hypersaline >... | reverse complement strand
TGACAGAGCAAGACGCGTTGACGGGATGTAGATTCTTCACTCCGTTCAGAATGACACGAAGTGGGCCCCTCCATGGCGCGCTGAAAGCCGCCTATTTTCTAGGTAATACTAAAGCACCAAATTCCAGACAGGGTCCGGCTGCGGTCAGACTGAAAGTCGAGCACGCCCGATGTCCCTGTTTTGAATTCAGTCATTGGGATTTGGTGCTTGTTATTTCCCAAGAGCAATGGGCTGGGGATGGTGGGTTCCACTGCATTCCACCCACCCTGCAAGCTTGAACGCCTCCCAACCCCGTGCTAAAGGAGGTCATTTCCCAGGCAACACACAACGACCAATCCCAACTCACGCCCAACCTGTTGGGACAAGTCCCAAGAGTCAGGGCAGGCGGGATAGCCACAAAGTGTCCGGCACTTTCCATTTGGAAGCCGTTTGGCATCTGACCTTTGGGGCTTGATTGATACTTGGTGCTTGAGGTTTGATGATTGATCCACACCATTTCGGGCAGGATCCCACTCTCACGGGACTTGCGGAAAGTCTAGATTGCCCTCACCAGCACAGGCGCAGCCCCCCAGAGTTGCTCCAACTGGTAGTACTCCCTCTCAAAGGGGGCAAAAATGTGAACCACGATATCACCCAGGTCAAGCACCATCCACCCCGAATGGGCATCCCCCTCGCAGTGATGCGGCTTGACGCCCGCGCCCTTGAGCTCAGTGAGGATGGACGCATTGATCGCCTCCATCTGCCGATCGCTCTCGCCGGTGCAAATCAGGAAATAGTCGGCGAAGGAACACACACCCCTCGCATCAAGGAGCACCACATCGGATGCCTGCTTGTCCACAGCCACGCCCAGGATTCTCCTGGCCAGCTCCTGTGTCTGCGGCAGTTCCCTATCTACCAGTCCTTCTACCTCCCGGGACGCAGCACTCTCAAGCCGGGTGTCCGGCACCCGTCCGATCCGCGGGCTCGTTGACTACCCGCCCTATCAACCTTATTACATCACACGCTTCAGTCGAGGATTGGGGGTGACCCCGGGAATTCTCCCCCGTTTGGCTACGGGCCTCCCCTCCACCTCGTGCAGGTCGGCAGTGAAGTCTATCGGCTTGGCCCCACTTATGTAGCTACCTATACCGAAGGCATCCACAGGGGCCCTGTTGTCAAGGAAGTACCTTATGCGCTCCGGATCGATGCCCCCGCTGACAAATATCTTGACCTCCGGGAAACCAGCCAGGTCGAGCCTGGCGCGGGTCTCCTTGACCAGGTCAGCCGTGACCCGCCCCCGCTCAGAGGGCGTGTCCAACCTCACTCCCTGAAGCCGGCCCTCCATGGCCTGGGCGACAATTATGCTCTCCTCAGGTTCGTCCCGGAATGTATCCACCAGGGCAATCCGGGCGACTTCCTGGGGCATCCACTTGTCAAAAGCGAGCGTGGCTGCTGCAGTGTCACCCATTGCTATGATCAGGGCGTGCGGTATCGTGCCAGTGGGTTCGACACCGGCAAGCCTGGCCCCTGCAATACTGGAACAACCCGTGCATCCGCCCACCACGGCCGCATAGTCCACTACGTCAGCTATATCCGGGTGCGTGTGCCTCACACCGAAGCTGATTATGGGGATACCGTGGGCGGCGTCAGCGCACTCCCTGGCAGCCGTGGCCCAACCGGTGCAGTGCGACAGCATGCCCAGGTAGGCAGTCTCGTAGGCCCCGTAGCTCTGATATGGCGCCGTGATGCGCAGCACCACCTCTTTCCTCTCGATAGGATCACCTTCGGACAGCGCCCATACCTCGCTGTTATCCTTCGGCAACACGCTGTCGAGGAGGGCAAGCGCCTCGTGCATCCCGCAGAGGATGCCTCGCCTGCTGGGGAACATCTCCATCGTGGTCATGGGATTGATGCCTTCCCGCTTGAGTATGTCCACGGCCCTGACGAAGTACACATCAGCGGTCTCGCCCGACAGGACAGCAGGCGAGACGTCGAACCTTGGGGCCGGTACCCGCTCTGCACCTATCTTCGTCAGCGTGGCTCCCAGGACCTTCTCGATGTGCTCCAGAGCGAACCTGTGCGCCGCATGGTCGAAGGAGGCAACGCAATCGATGGGCACCTCCACTTGATAGCCCCTGTCCCTGGCATCGGCAACGGTGTGCAACACGCAGATGTCCGTGCACACCCCGCAGACGATCACCTTCTCCGGTTGAAGAGCGCGCAGCTTCTCCTCAAGCCCGGTGCCAACGAAGGCGCTGTAGCGGTTCTTATATACGATCTCGCCCGGATACCCGGCGACCTCAGGGATGAGCTCCGTTTCCGCGGTGCCTGCAACACAGTGCGGCGGGAACAAGTGAAACTCCGGATCATCAGGCTGGTGATGGTCGCAGATGAAGAAGACCTTTGACCCTTCCTTCGTCTCCCTCTCCAACAACCTCTGTATGGGGGCAATGATGCGTCTGGCCGAGTCACCACAATAGAGAGGATGTCCTCTTTCCATGAAGCCCCTAACGACATCTGCAACTATGACCGCTTTCGGCATCTGCGTCACCCCTTCTCAAGCATCATCCGAGAACTCGAGCCGCGAAGCGAAATCGTCGAAGAGCCAACGGGCTCCTTCAAAATCCCCTGCTTCAAGCGCCCGGACCGTGCCCTCCAGAAGCCGCACCTCCTCGAAAAGGCAGGGGGCCAGTCCAGGGCCCGCACAGCAGGGCCCCACATCGGCCCGCCACAGAAGAGCCTCCTTGATCTCAAGGATCTTTCTCACTTGTTCCAGGCACCAGCCGGACTCGTCCCCTTCGCCCAGTCTATCCCGCAACGAGGCGATGCTGCACTGATCGATTATGAACAAGGACTACTCCCGCAGCATCCTGTCACCCAGGCACACTCCATCGTACTCTCCTCCACCTGCGCGCTCAACCCGCCAAGACGGGAGACCACGCTAGTGTCTGAAATGCCGCCGGCCGGTGAACACCATGGCCATATTGTACCTGTCGGCCATTTCGATGGCATCCTGGTCCCTGATAGAACCTCCAGGTTGAATGATGGCAGTGCATCCCCCCTGGGCCGCCATTTCCACTCCATCAGAAAAGGGGAAGAAAGCGTCGGAGCCGACCACGGACCCTTCGGCATTCTCGCCGGCCCGCCTCAGTGCCAGGTGCACGCTGACCACCCTGTTGGGCTGTCCGGCCCCCATACCCAGAAGTGCCCGGTTCTTCACGATTACGATGGCATTTGACTTGATATTCTTCACAGCCCGCCAGGCAAAGAACAGGTCATCCATCTCTTCCGGCGTTGGCTGCCGCCTGGTCACCGTCCGCGGACTGAACTCCTCTTCCGCTATAGAGTCGGGGGTCTGCACCAGGACCCCACCGCCGGAGCTGCGCCAATCAAAGCTCGCAGGCTGGTCGCCTGGAGAGAGGCTGTCAACGCCGAGCGACAAAATCCTCATGTTCATCTGCCGCTGGAGCACCTGAAGGGCCTCAGCCTGGTACCCCGGGGCTATGATAGCATCGAAGTGAGACTTGTCGATCTCCTTGGCCAGCGCCAGGTCGATGGTCCTGTTGCAGGACACAATGCCGCCAAAGGCTGAAACGGGATCACCGGCAAGGGCCCGACGATACGCCTCAACCAGATCATCGTGACTGGCCAGCCCGCAGGCCACGTTGTGCTTGGTAATGGCTACGGTCGGGGCAGCGAACTCCAACACCGCCCTCATGGCGCCGTCGAGATCGAGTATGTTGTTGTATGATAGCCCCTTGCCCCCGAGTTGTGCCGACGAGATCACAGCCGGCCCCACCCGCCCGGGCCTTTCTTCGGCGTAGAAAGCAGCCTCCTGGTGCGGGTTCTCCCCGTAGCTCAACTGATAGCGCTTCTTGAGAGCAATGGTCAGTTCCTCCGGGAAGCCCTCCTGGTCGCCCCTCAGGTACTGGGCGATCGCCGTATCGTAGTATGCCACGTGCTGGAACGCCTTCTCAGCCAGCTTGCGCCTCACATCCATGTCCACGCTGCCACCGCGCAGCTTGGCCAGCACTACGTCGTAGTCGGCAGGATCGACCACCACTATCACGTCGGCGAAGTTCTTGGCTGCGGCCCGGATCATCGTCGGGCCACCGATATCGATGTTCTCCAGGGCATCTTCCAGCGTGACCCCCTCCCTGGAAATGGTATGGATGAAGGGATACAGGTTGACGGCCACAAGATCGATCGTATTGATGCCCTTTTCGGCCAACTGGGACATGTGGTCAGCCAGGCTGCGCCTAGCCAGTATCCCTCCATGTACGGCCGGATGCAGTGTCTTGACGCGGCCGTCCAGTATCTCGGGGAACCCGGTGATATCCGATACGCTGCCCACCGCCACCCCTCCGCCCTCGATCGACTTCTTGGTGCCACCCGTGCTGTAGAGCCGCACTCCCAACCCAGACAAGCCCCTGGCGAAATCCACCACTCCGGTCTTGTCATGAACGCTCAAGATAGCTTGCATGAGACTGCTTCCTTTCTCGCTTACCTTATCAGTACCCGGTCCTCTCCCACCTGTTCCATCACCTCACCTATGGCGCTCGCCTCCGGCACGATCCTGCGGAACTCCTCCAGGTGCTCCAGGGAAAGGATGACGACCATCCCCAGACCCATGTTGAAAACACGGTACATTTCCCGGGTGGAGACCTCCCCACACGTCTGGATCAGGGAGAAGATGGGATGCACCGGCCACGAACCGGCCTGGAACTCAACCGCCAACCCCGGCGGCAGTACCCGCGGCACGTTCCCCAGAAGACCTCCACCCGTGATATGAGCCATCCCCTTGATGAGCCCCAGCGCAGGCTTGAGTTGCAGGTAGTAACACCGGTGTGGTTCCAGGAGTTCGTCGCCGAGCGTTCTGCCCAGCTCGGGGTGAAAGGCATTCAAGTCCGAGAGCTCAACCCCGAAGATGCGCCTCACCAGTGAGTATCCATTGGTGTGCAGACCGCTGGAGGGGAGTCCAAGCACCACGTCTCCAACGCTGATGCGTTGCGGATCGATCCGCTGGCTCTTCTCGACAGCCCCAACGATGAACCCCGCAAGCTCGTAGTCCTCCAGCGCATACAGGCCGGGCATCTCAGCCGTCTCACCCCCAATGAGAGCGCAGTTGACAGACTGGCAGGCCACAGATATGCCTTCCACCACGCTCTCAGCCATTTCCGGGACCAGCTTGCCCATGGCGATGTAGTCAAGGAAGAACAGGGGGTCCGCGCCACAGGTCAGAATATCGTTCACGCAGTGGTTCACTAGGTCGATGCCGACGGTGCTATGCTTACCCAGCGCGGAGGCAATCTGCAGCTTCGTTCCAACCCCATCGGTGCTGGACACGAGCACGGGCTCACGGTACCCGCGGAGCTCGAACATCCCACCGAAGAAGCCGACGTCGCCCAGGACTTCGGACCGTGTCGCCGCCTGAACGTGTCTCTTGATCAGTTCCTTGGCCCTGTCTGCTGCAGCTATATCAACGCCAGCAGCCGCGTACTTACTGCCCGGTTCGTTTGTCGGCATAGCAGGAACCTCACTAAGCTTGCATTCGTCTTGGGCCTGTCTACGGGAGCGGTTGGACAGGGCTTCACTCTGCAGTGGGAAGGGCTTCCAGGGCCAGCTTGTCCATCTCCAACTGGACGGGAATAGGGTAGTTGCCAGTGAGACAAGCCAGGCAAAGGCCATCCCCGGGGAGGTCAACCGCCTTGATCAGCCCATCCAGACTCAGGTACCCCAGAGAGTCCGCCCCGATGAAATCTCGGATCTCCGGCACGCTGAGTCGGGCTGCCAGCAGCTCCCAACGTGTGGCCATGTCCACACCGAAGAAGCAAGGGTAGCATATGGGTGGAGCGCAGACCCGCATATGTACTTCCCTGGCCCCAGCCCTCCTCAAGAGGGCTACGATGCGCGGCGTCGTGGTACCCCGTACGATGCTGTCATCCACCACCACTACTCGCTTCCCATCAAGTATCTCACGTAGGGGATTGAACTTCACGGCGACGCCCAGCTCTCTGATCCTCTGGTCGGGCTCGATGAACGTCCGACCCACGTAGCGATTCTTCAGCAGCCCTTCAGAGAAGGGTATGCCTGACTCCCTTGCATAGCTAATGGCCGCGATCGTGGCAGAGTCCGGCACGCCAATGACCACATCGGCGTCCACGGGGTACTCCCGGGCCAAGCCAGCACCCATTTCCTCCCGCGCCCAGTACAGCGGCCGGCCCCCTATGGTGCTGTCAGGACGGGCGAAGTAGATGTACTCGAAAACGCACAGTGCCTTCCTTTCAGGCACCATCCCCTGGTGGCCGGTGATCCCCCGGGCGTCAACGGTCACTATCTCGCCCGGCTGCACCTCCCGTATGAACCGGGCACCAATGTGGTCCAGAGCGCAGCTCTCCGAAGCCAACACCTGGCCATTGTCCAACTGTCCAAGGCAGAGGGGACGCACACCCATGGGGTCCCTGACACCTATCAAGCAGTCCTTGGTTAGAACCACCAGCGAGTAGGCCCCTTCAAGACGGCGCATTGCATGGCTGATCCGCTCCACCATGGTGCGGCCCGGCGCATCGGCCATGAGATAAGCGATGATCTCAGAGTCACTGGTACTGGAGATACTGTATCCCTGTGTGGTCAATTCCCGGCGCAGCGCCTCGGCATTTACGATGTTGCCATTGTGAGCCAGCGCTATCGTCCCGGCAGCACCTTTGACCACTATCGGCTGAGCGTTGAAGAGCTGGCTGGAGCCCATGGTGGAGTAGCGATTGTGCCCGATGGCAAGTCCTCCGGTGAGACGGCTGAGGGAGGGCTCATCAAATACGTGAGACACAAGCCCCATTCCGGTGTGCAGCCAGATGCTTTCACCGTCAGCGCTGGCCACCCCGCTGCTTTCCTGTCCCCTGTGCTGGAGGGCGAAGAGGGCAAAGAAGGCGAGCCTCGCCACATCCTCGCCAGGAGCGTAGATGCCGAAGATGCCGCAAGCCTCGTGCACAGTCACCCTTGTCCGCTCAGGACTCCGAAGCCCTCGCAAATACGATTCTATACCCGCACACGAACCTGGGTCAATTGTGGCTGCGCTCTATCTCAGCCACTCCAGAGCCAGGTCCATGGCCCTGTCGCTCAGCCGCAGCCTGTGCCCAGCCCCTTCCACCAACGCCAATTCCTTGGGCTCCTTCGCCATCTCGTACAGCCGCAGGGCCTGGCTCGGGTCGACCACGTCGTCTTCCGTACCGTGCACGAGCAGGAGCGGCCTGGGGGAGATTCGGTCTATCCATTTCGCAGGCGCTACCCGCTGGAAACCCAGTGCCCATTCGTCCAGCGAGGATGGGAAGCCCTCGTCCCGGATCATCCCCAGCCGCCGGAAATGCTCCACGGAAGACCCCGCCGCCTGATCATCGATGAGCCCGCGGAACTCAGCGGGGCAGGCACAGAGGACAACCTTATCGATCCTGGGATCGTTGGCGGCAACATACGCAGATACAGCGGCCCCTCCGCTGAAACCCATGACACACACTGCAGCCTGGTCAACCTGGGGCAGGGAACAGACGTAGTCAAGAACACCGCTGAGGTCTCCCGCCCACCCTATCATGTCGAAGTCCCCGCCGCTGGCACCGGTACCCCTGAAGTTGAAGATGACGGTGGTGAAGCCAGCCCTGCAGAATTTCTCAGCCAGGACGGGGTAGCCGCCATCGGCAGGGTCCGGCGCATTCCCGGAAGGTATGCCGTGGCAGATGCACAGGACAGGGAAGCCGGCAGCCCCACCGCCCGGGACATATATCTCGCCGGCAATACGTACTCCCCCGACGTCCAGGGTTATGCTTTCCCTGGTGCACAAGTCCACTTCTCAGACCCCCAGCTCGGAGCGCAGCTTCATGAGGTGCAGCAGCCTGTGTCGCAGCACCACCCCCACCAGGACCCGGCCAACTACCACGGCGATCTCATTGACCCCCTCCTCCTCCATCCGCTCCATGACGGTGATGGCATCGTCCTTGGGAGTGACCGTCGGCATCTTTGAAGCCGGCAACATGACTGCGCTCACAGGCGTGGCGTCCCACAGCGTCTCCGGGACTGACTTCAAGTCTTCCACTGTGACCAGGCCCAGCAACTCCCTCTGGGCGTTCACCACGAACAGGCGACTGCCAGCGCCTGCCGCATGTCCCTGCGCCAGAGCCCTCAAACTCAAGCTGGGGTACACAGCCAGGAAGTCCGTCAGCATGACCGATCGCACCAGCAGGCTCCGCAGCGACTCGCGCATCTCCACCTGCCGGTAGCTGGCCGTGGCCGTCTGGTGCAGGAAGACGCCTATTATGGCCAACCAGATACCGTTGAAGGGGTTGATATCCTTGCCCAGCACGTTCAGGAACACCGTGACAACGCCCGCGCCGATCATGAGGTATGCCACACCACGCCCCACGGTAGCGGCGGCGAGCGAGGCCCTCCTGTAGTCCCCCGTCCTTCGCCACAGGACGGCACGAAGAACGCGCCCGCCGTCCAGGGGGAAGCCGGGGATCAGGTTGAAAAGACCCAGTAGCAGGTTGATCCAGGCAAGCCAGAAGACCATGTAGCTGGGTGCAGAGTCACCCCCGTCGCCATGCCCCCACACGAGGTACCACACAAGGCCCATCACACCAGCAATGACCAGGCTGCAGGCCGGACCTGCCAGTGCCACCAGCAACTCCGTCTTCGGCTTCGTCGCCTCTCGCGTTATCTGGGCCATACCCCCCAGGAAGAACAGGGTTATGCTCCGCACTGGGATTCCGTTCCTTATGGCTACTAGGCTGTGGGCAAGCTCGTGGGCCACGACAGAGCCGAACAGCAGCAAGCTGGTGGCAATCCCTGTCGCCACGCACGCCCACAAGGGCTCGCGGTCCGCGGGGTCCACGTCATACAGGCTCCAGGCCATGCCGAAGGTAATGAGCACGAAGATGATGAACCAGGAGTAGTGCAGTTGTATGGCAATGCCAAAGACCCTGCCGATCTTCAGCGACCCTTTCATGTTTCCCTCGCCCCCACTCTACATTCGCACTCCCATGCTGTCAATCCGTCACGGCGCTCGCCCTGCTGCGAGACGCGCCACTACGAATAGCTTAGCGTGGGCAGGGCTTTTCGCGCCAACAGTTCGGCCGTCAATCCCCAGCCATCAACCTGGTGTAGACGCTCTGGGGGAGGAATGCGTGACGGTGGACATCCTCGGCGTAGTACCGCGTGGCCACTTCGAGCTTCCTGCGGGGCTCACCCGGGTCGTGGGCCCTGGACGCGATCGAGAACGTCCACCAGTTGCCGGCGTAGGTAGCAACCGGGACCGTGTACAGTCGCACGACCGGGAAGACCTGCGTCAACCTGCGCTGCACGTCGCGAACGAAGTCCCGGTGAAAATGCAGGGACTCGGTCTGGGCCACGAACATGCCTTCCGGTTTCAGGGCCGAGAAGGCGCTCTCGAAGAAGGGGCTGCCGAACAGGGCCTCGGCAGGACCGACAGGGTCGGTGGAGTCAACGATGGCCAGATCGAACTGCCCCCTCGCTGCAGCCAGGTACTCCACCCCGTCCATCTCCACCACCTCCACCCTGGGGTCGCTGAAACCGGACGACAGGGTGGGCAGGAACTCCTTGGACGCCTCCACTACGCCCAGATCGAGCTCGACCAGGACGGCCCGCTGCACGCACGAGTGCTTGAGTATCTCCCTCAGCGTGCCGCCATCACCCCCACCCACAATCACGACGTCTGCCGGCGCCGGGTGGGCATGCGCCGGCACGTGTGCCAGCATCTCGTGATAGAAGTACTCGTCCCTCTCCGTGAGTTGCACCACACCGTCCAGTACCAGCACCCTGCCCCAGTAGGCGTTGTCGAATATCATCAGGTCCTGGTGCCTGGTCCTGCGCCGGCAGACCACAGCATCCACGTCGTAGGAGTACTGGACCGGAGCAAAGGGGTCTTCTTCATGGAACCGCTCTGGTGGCATATCCGTCATCTACTCCACGAAGTGAGTCCTGGGTATGGGGAAGCCATCGAACTCTGAGGCATAGGCGGAGGTGTAGGCGCCGGCAGACAGGATGCAGACCCGGTCACCGACCTCCAGGTCCGGCAGCTCAGCTTCCTTGCAGACAACATCGAAGTCGTCACAGGAAGGGCCGGCCAGGACCCACTGCCGCGCTGGACCGCTCCCATCTGCGACCATGGTGTACCTTATTCCACCCACACTCTCGAACAGGCCGTTGAACACTCCCACGTCCAGGTAGAGCCACCCTTCGCCATCCCTGACGGCCTTGGCCACTACCGAGGCCACCAGCACTCCGGCCTCACCCACAAGCCCCCTACCCGGGACCACGATCAGCCCGATCCCATCAGGGAAAGCCCGGGCCACGGACTCTCGCACCACCGCGGCGATCTGAGCTACTGAAGGCACCGGCCTGGTGTACAGGGCAGGGAAGCCCCCCCCGATGTTCAGGAAACGCAGCTCTATGCCCTTCTCCGCAACCAGGCCGCAGACCGCCTTGCTCTTCTCAATCGCCTTGGCCCACGTGGTCGGCTCGACGCACTGGGAGCCAACATGGAAAGAGATTCCCTCCGGGCGCAGTCCCCTGTCCCGGGCCATCACCAGCAGTTGCGCAGCCTCCTCGACATCCACCCCGAACTTGCGGCTCAGCGGCCACTCGCTGCCGTCGTTGGGGACCGAGAGGCGCACGTAGGTCCTGGTTGCCGGGGCCAGGGCGGCCAGCTTGTCCACTTCCGTACTGGAATCGATAGCGTAGACGTCTATCCCGCTTCGATAGGCCGCCTTGACGAACTCGGGGGCCTTCACCGGATTGCTGGAGATGATACGCTCCCTGGGCACGCCGTATTTCAACAGGACGTCCAGTTCGCCATGCGATGAGATCTCGAAGTCGCAGCCTATCTCCGTGAGCAACTCCACGACGCCGGGGTGTGGATTGGCCTTCAGGGCAAAACATACCCTGGACCCTGGAAACTCGGAGCAGAACTGCCCGTATCTGTCCCTTATGCGCTGTCTGTCCATGATCAGGACTGGTGTGCCACCAGCCCTGACAGCCTCATCGACGACCGATTCCGGTGGTAAGTCGTGTCCGGTCAACTCCTCAGCACCTCCTCGCCAGTCCAAGTATCAACAGCCCCGGGCGGTCCCGCACGCCCAAAGCCACATTGTTGGCCAAATCACACTTGAGCCGGAAGCGCCCGCGACAGGACATCCGCCTCCGGCAAAACAGAACATATGATAGACCACAGCCTCGTTCCACCGCAACACGCACATCCGCCCGCGAAGACCTTGTTCCGTGATGGAGCTTGGAGTGGCTCACCCGCAGGGTGAAATCCTGGTTAGTCTGTGAGACCAGACCAGAGGACTGCGGCAGCCAGCACGTTCCCCTGCTCCACTCTGCAGCTCAGCCTGGAGCATCCGCTCCAGGCGGCGTTGGAGCAAATACCCCAACCCACCCGAGATGTCAGAGCGCTGCTGCGTTGGGGCAGGTTCTCGAAGATGGAGCGATCGTGCTCACGGTGGGTCTCGCTACGCTCGACTCACCCCACTGGGCTCGGGGTCAGGGACGACCCCGAGTACGGCATCTGAAGTTGGGCAGGTCAGGGCTGGGGTCCCCGGCTACGGCGTCTGCGAAGTCCAGATGGTCAGGGTTGGTTCCTCTACCTATTCAACTTTGAACAGCCTGACCCACCCGACATGCCCACACCTTGTGCACTTCATGAGCCTGCGAGGATTGCCGGCGGCCTTGAACCGAACTCCTCCTGCATCCCACACTGACGTCCGCCAGCCACAGCTACTGCACACCGTTACCCACTGCCTTGACTCTGCCTCAATTGAGGCAGCCCATGTCCGTGGCAGCATAGCCTTGACGAGCCGCTGGATGATAGCCATAATCCAACATCATACTGTATCACTGTGGGGCATCTTGAACGATAATGAATGGTGTATTGAACACCTCCCTGGGATGCCCCCGTTCTTCGTACCACCCATGATGAGAGAGCTCCTGCCTGTGTAGTCCTCCCTGATCCGCTGGTGCTACAGGTTCCTCTACCGGTTGTCCCGGTTCCACTCCCAGAGACGCGCGTCGACGTGGAATTCCGCCAGAGAGAAGACCTCTTCGATGGCAGGCAACTGGGGCAGGGCATCACGGATCATCCCCAGGTAGCGTCTCTCCTGTATCCGTGCAAAGGTCGGCCCGAAATTGACATCGTATACCCATCCCATTTGTAGAAGCTTGAGATCGTTCAAGTTCGTGAGATCGGTATTCCTGACGACTCTCCCGTCCACCAATGCCTGGTACACTTCTTCGGAAATGCCAGGGGTGTCAGGCAGGCCAAGCTCCAGAGAGACACTCCGCTGGTCATCCTTCCGGCCATAGTAGTCGGTAACCACACGCCATATGTCCAGCTTGTCCGCATCGCGCAGCAGTTTGCAGAAGAACAGACAGGGCTCCGCCTCTTCCTCCGGCAGGGCCGGAAGGTTGTGGTAACGGACCGCCCTCAGAACAAGGGACTGGGTCGACTGGTCGAGCCCGCCCAGGAAGCCAGCCTCTTGAAGGACCTGGACGCCGAGTTCCGCATGGTTTACAGAGGCACTATCCGCAAACGTCCCGTAGCGGGCATACTGCTCGAAGCGACCGATATCGTGGAAAAGGGCAATGATCTCGGCCAGGCGAAGCTCGTCCTCATGCAGTCCGATCTCTTTGCCGATGCTGCTGATTTCCAGACAGACCCGTATGCTGTGCTCTTCCTTCAGGACTATGTTCCCGTCCGAGTCAGCATTTCCCGACTTGAATCGTCTCACATAGCCTCGGAACCACTCTCTGGAGAGCTCCGCGGTCTCTTCATCAAGGCTTCCCACTTCGGTTTCCCTATTGTCCTTCCTCTTTGCCGTTCCAAAGAGGAGGTGCATTCTGAGACAACTCCACGCCTTCACGATAGGGTAGCAGAAAGGGGCCGAGTCCGGTAGGGCGGCAGGTGGAATGAAATGGGACACCACCACCCCATCTGGTGGGTCTCCAGGGGGCGATCGCCAGAGGTCTCCCACGGCGACTCCATGATCGCCACTGGAGACCTCTTTGACTTTCGCTTCGCTTCACCTACCCTACATCTCGGGGTCGGGGACGACCCAGAGTACGGCCTCTGAAGTTGGGCAGTCGGGTAGGGTAGGCCCGGCCCACCAACCCTGTTTGAGAAGCTCGTCTCAGCCAGCGGAGAACACATCTCCGCTGGGGTCCCCAGCTACGGCTTCCGCGAAGTCGACCAGGTCGGGGCTCGGGCTTGGACCCTGACCCCTGCCGGGTTGTGGGCCGGACATCGTGGCACGCCTTCCTGGCAATGCGACACAGCCCCGATGACATGCGCAGTCCGACCGCCAAGTGACCTCGGGAACACTACGCTGGAGGGCCCGCCAGCTCTTCAAGTATGATCCGGGCCGCCATCTTGTCCAAGGGCTGGTTGTTGTTCCCGCACTTTGGGGACTGTATGCAACTGGGGCAGCCCTCCTCACAGGGACACTCCACCACCACCTTCAGCGTCTCCCTCCACAGGCTCGATATCAGCTCGAACCCCTTCTCGGCAATCCCGGTCCCACCAGGGTGAGCGTCATACACAAATACCTGCGCCCTGCCCGTGTCAGGATGGAAGACCGTGGAGACACCGCCCAGGTCATTGCGGTCGCACAGGGCGAACAAGGGGAGCATGGCTATGCAGGCGTGCTCGGCGGCATGTAGCCCGCCAGCCAGGTCCAGATGCCCCTCGCTGATCCTGTCCACAGCCCGATCAGGTATGTCGAACCACAGGGCGACCGTCTCAAAACTGAGAGGTGGCAGGTCCAGGGGCTCTTCTGAAATCAGCTCCTCCGAGTACTGCATCTTCTTCCGGTAGCCCACAACCATGGTGGTCACCTCCACCCTGCCGAGGTAGCTTCTCACCGTCCCGGCGTCCCCCTTCCTACGTTCAGTGCTCAATACGGCCAGGTCAGTGAGATCACGGGCCTGCGTGTAGTAGGAGACGTCGGCCGGGACAACATAGGCCACGTGATTGACCATGTCGAGCTGGATCACCTGATAGGACCTACCCTGATTCAGATGGATCGCCCCGGGGTGCACCAGGAAGAAGGCCACGCTGGCCTCGATGGTCTCAATCGGCCTTTCGCCCTCGGACACATCGACCACGGTGTAGCAGACGGAAGACGTGGACCGGATGTTCACCCCCTCGGCCGGATATCGCTCACTGGGGGCCGCGTACCACGTCCCATCCCTTGACCTCAGTACGCCGGCGTCCTCCAGTTCCCCCAGCACCTCAGACACACCTTCCCCAAAATGCGCGCTCTCGGCTTCGGCCAGAGGAAGCTCCCAGGCAGCGCAGGCCAGGTGCGACTTCAGAACGTAGGGATTGCCAGGGTCGGTGAGAGCGCTCTCGACGTGGCCGCCGAAGAACGCCTCGGGATGACGCATGAAGTACTGGTCCAGGGGGTTGTCCAGGCCGATCAGGAAGCTCATGGAAGTGTCGCCCCTGCGGCCGCTGCGCCCGGCCTGCTGCCAGGTGGCCGCAATGCTGCCCGGGTAGCCGGTCAAGACCGTGGCGTCCAGGTCGCCGACGTCTATCCCCAACTCCAATGCAGTGGTCGCCACCACACCCGCCAGCTCACCCTGGAAGAGCCTCCGCTCGATGTCGCGCCTTTCCTCCGGCAGATAGCCCCCACGATAGGGACTGATCCGGCTCTTGAGAATAGGGTCCTCCAACTGCTCTCTGGCGTAGTTATACACCAGCTCCGTCAGGCGGCGGGTCCTGGTGAATGCCAAGCTGCGTATCCCCTGGCCGACCAGTTGCGCCAGGAGGAAGGCAGCCTCACTGTTGGCACTCCGCCGTGCAGTTTGGGTTTCGTCAATGAACGGAGGGTCCCAGAAAACGAACTCCTTCCCCCCGTGAGGGGAACCGTCTTCGTCGACCAGGTGGAAAGGCAGGCCGACCAGCTTCTCGACATGCTCGGCCGGGTTGCCGATGGTAGCCGAGCAGCATATGAACTCGGGGTCGGCACCGTACGAAGACAGCACCCTGCGCAGCCGCCGCAGCACATTGCCCATGTGGGACCCGAAGACGCCCCGATAGACGTGCGCCTCATCCACGACCACGTACCTCAGCCGGCGCAGGAACCTGGCCCACGACTGATGATTGGGGAGGACTCCCAGATGGAGCATGTCCGGGTTGGTCAGCACGATCTGGGCCGAGCGCTTGATCTGCCAGCGCTCATCCCGGGGAGTGTCGCCGTCGAAAGTCGCCATCTGCACCCCGACCGGCAGCAGTGAAGCCAGGGCGCGGAGACCGCGCAACTGGTCCTGGGCCAGGGCCTTGGTGGGGAAGATATAGAGGGCCCGGCTTCCCTTCCGGCTGAGAAGGGCCTGGAGCACGGGGACGTTGTAGCACAGGGTCTTTCCGCTGGCAGCAGGGGTGACAATCACCACGTTCCGCCCGGAAAGGGCCGCACCTATAGCGGCTGCCTGGTGGCTGTACAGGGGCAGCAGGCCCGCCTCGTTCAGAGCGTCATCAAGCGCGGGATGCAGCGGCTCATCGAGTTCCCCATAGCTGGCCCTCGAAGGCGGCAGGTGCTCGACATGAACAACCTGCTGCTGATACCTGCTCAGGCCCTTGAGATACTCGACGAAAGAAGATGCTTCCACGGCCCACAGCTACCCGGTTAGTGTCGATCAGAGACGGTCATAAAGAGCCAACGTACTTGACTGCACAGATCGGCGATGTATCATCGATGGCGCAGCATGTCACTGCTCTGAAAATGGGGCTCCTTCACCATGTCATTGAGAGCGAAGCGAAGCAATCTCCGGGTGGGGAGGCCAAACACGTTTCTATCGCAGTGTCCCCCCACCCTGAGATTGCCCCGACGGGTCGGGACTGGCGCTCCTCGCAATCGGTCATTTCTCCCCAGGGAGACACCACGATGGATGAAAATGGCCCGACGAGGTCATTTTCCACGTATATCAAACCTCGAAGCACCAAGAGGAGGGACGGCGTGGGCCATCCGTTCGTGCCTCCATTCACCATCCCCTCTCCCTTGACGGGAGAGGGCTAGGGTGAGGGTGTGCCGCTGTTCCAGAACCGCACCACCCGGTAGCCCTTCCCGTTCAACTCTCCGCTCTCCGGAGGCGAGTCTTCGACAGGCGAGTCTTCGACCATCTGGTACGTTCTTCGTCCCTCCTGGCAATCGCCTCCTCGCCATGCTGTCCACCGTCCACTTCCACGACCAATCTCTTCTCAAACATCAGAGTGCAGGTAGGGGTGGGCTGGTCCCCCTCCCTCTAACTCCCTCCCGCCAGGGGTGGGAGGACAGCAGAGAAGCTCCAAATCCCAGGAATTTCTTCTCCCGATGAATCGGGACAAGATGACGCGCTGGGACACCAGCCCCGACGAGGTCATTTTCTACGTAATCCCTCATGAGGACTTGCGACACCAGCGAACGGTGAAAATGGCCCGACGACGCTGCGCCGTATATCATGAGTAGACTCGCTGTCACCCTGAGCGAAGCGAAGGGTCTCACGTTGACAGAGCAAGACGCGTTGACGGGATGTAG
>Ga0180432_10005641_pt1 | contig 16555 bp, 10 predicted proteins | sample SS_ome_10_FD_132414 | JGI IMG/M metagenome (GOLD analysis project Ga0180432, IMG submission 132414) | Hypersaline lake sediment archaeal communities from the Salton Sea, California, USA - SS_1_MS_2 metaG | ecosystem: Environmental > Aquatic > Non-marine Saline and Alkaline > Hypersaline >... | reverse complement strand
CACGAACTCGTGGAGGTGACCGACGGCCTGGTCCGGAACGAGCGGGTCGTCACTGTCGGCCACGGTGCCCTCCGGTCGGGATCGAAGATCACGGTGATCCCCGTGGAATCTGATGGGGTCACGGTGGCGGACTCGGCCCCCGGCGGCCAGGCAACTCCCTAGCCGAGGGGGAACTCACCATGCGGATCGTAGAAGGATCGATGCGGCGTCCCGTCACCGTGACGATGGTCACGGTTGCCTCGGTGCTCTTCGGTTTGGTTGCCCTGTCGCGTCTCCCGTTGAATCTCTTGCCCGAAATCTCCTATCCCACCCTCACCATCCGCACCGAGTATGCCGACTCGGCCCCCGCCGAGGTGGAGAAGCTCGTCACCGAACCTCTGGAGGAAGCGGTTTCGGTGGTCCAGGGGCTGCGGAACGTGCGCTCGATATCGCGTCCGGGGGTGTCGGAAATCACTCTCGAGTTCGCCTGGAAGACGAACATGGACTACGCGGCCCTCGACGTGCGGGAGAAGATCGATCTCGTCAACCTGCCCGAGGACACCGAGAGCCCCGTGCTCCTGCGCTACGATCCATCGCTCGACCCGATTCTCAGGGTGGGGCTGTTCGGTGATCGAGACCTCGTCACGTTGCGCTACCTGGCCGACCGCGTTCTGAAGAAGGATCTGGAATCCCTGGAGGGAGTGGCATCGGTTCGGGTCCGCGGGGGGCTGGAAGAGGAGATCCATGTCGAGGTTGATGAGGGGAAGCTGGCTGCTCTCGGGATCCCCATCGCCGCCGTCTCGCAATTCCTGGACAGTCAGAACATCAACGCGGCCGGCGGCCGCTTGCGGGACCGGGAAGCGGAGTTTCTCGTCCGCACCGTGAACGAGTTCCAGGCGATCGAGGATATCGGTCAGGCGATCCTCTATGAGGATGAGGGGCGTCAGGTCCGCTTGGAAGACGTGGCCGCGATCACGCGCGGATACAAAGAGCGCGAGATTCTCTCCCGCGTCAAGGGTAAGGAAGCGGTCGAGTTGGCCCTGTACAAGGAAGGGCACGCCAACACGGTCCAGGTGGCCCGGGACGTGATACGGCGACTAGATCAGCTCGATGAGGGGCTTCCCGATGATGTCGGCACCGAGGTGCTCTTCGATCAATCGACGTTCATTGAAGAGGCGTTGGGCGAGGTTCGTTCGAATGCGGTTGTCGGCGGCCTGCTGGCCGTCTTTGTTCTCTACCTCTTCCTCCGCGATCGGCGCAGTACGTTCATCATCGGCCTGGTGATCCCACTCTCGATCATGGCGACCTTCTTCGTCATGCAGCAGATGAGCGTCTCGCTCAACATCATGTCCCTCGGCGGGCTGGCACTCGGGGTGGGGATGCTGGTCGACAACGCCATCGTTGTACTGGAGGCGATCGGCCGACACCGCGGCCGGGGGCGCTCGGGTTGGGAAGCGACCCGCGACGGGGCATCCGAGGTATCCCGCGCGGTCACGGCCTCCACCTTGACAACCGTGGCCGTCTTTCTGCCGATCATCTTCGTCGAGGGAATCGCGGGGCAGATCTTCCGGGACCAAGCCCTTACCGTCACCTCCTCGCTCTTGGTCTCGCTGCTGGCGGCGCTGACCTTGATACCAGTGCTTTCCAGTCTGGGCGCGCGGCGACCCGCCAGCGAGGAGGAAGAGCCGGAGGCGAGGGCCGCCGCCACGACCGGGCCTCCCACCGAGGCGTCCGCTTCGCCCCAAACGCCCCGAATGGTCTCGCCCCGGGAGAAACGCCGCGGTTTCCTGCCCGCACTGGGTCGCGGTGTCCTGGTGGTGTTCCTATTGGTGATCCGCTTCACCAGGCTCATGCTGCGCTGGATAGGGCGGACGATCTTCGTGCTGCTGCCGGGGGCGCTGCTGCGCGGTGCCGGCTTCCTTTTCCACTGGTTGGGCCGCGGGCTTCTGATCGCGGTCCGTCCGCTCCAGGCGGCGTTCGATCGCACCTGGAACGGGCTGTCCCGTCTCTACCCCCGCGTGCTCGGGGCCGCTCTTGAGCATCGCGGCCGCACCCTCGGCATCGCCCTGGCTCTTGCCGTCGGGGCCGCTCTTCTCGTGCCGACCCTCGGTCTCGAGCTCGTGCCGCCCTTCTCGCAGGGTGAATTCACCTTTGATCTAGAGATGCCCCCCGGCACTCCCCTCGCCGCCACCGAGCGGAAGCTGAAGGCGATCGAGGCGGACCTCCTCCAGAATCCCCAAGTGGGGCGGCTCTTCTCGAACGTCGGAGAGAGCCCCGAGCTGGGAGGAGCGGCGACCGAGAGGCGAGAGAATATCGCGCAGCTCAACCTGGCGATCCGAAACCCGGGCGATCGCCGGCAGGAAGGGCGGGTGATCGAGGCTGTCCGGACGCGCTTGGCCAAGGACCCCGAGATCCGCTACACCTTCCGCCGTCCCACCTACTTCAGCTTCAAGACCCCCATCGAAGTGCACGTCTATGGGCACGATCTGGAGACGCTGCGACGGTACTCGGCGCGAGTGGCGACCGCGATGGCCGGGGTCCCCGGCTTGCGTGATGTGCGTAGCAGTCTGGAAGACGGAAACCCGGAAGTGCAGATCAATTTCCGGCGCGAGCGCATGGCGGCCCTCGATCTCGACCTGGAATCGATTTCCCGCACCCTACGGGGCAAGATCCGCGGCGATGTGGCGACACGACTCAAAGAGCGCGACCGTCAGCTTGATGTCCTGGTCCGCACCGCCAACGCATCGGAAATCGAGGTGGGTCAGGTGCGGGATCTGGTTGTGAGCCAGATCGATGGCGTGCCTATCCCGCTCTCTACGGTGGCGGACGTGACCCTGGGTCGCGGCCCCTCGCAGATCACCCACGTCGGCCAGCAGCGCGCGGCGGTCGTGCGCGCGAACCTCTCGGGACGGGATCTCGGCGGCGCCAGCCGCGACATCCACGCGCTCCTGCGAGCAATGCCGCCGCCGGGGATGCTGGCCGCCGAACTGAGCGGACAAAACCAGGAGATCTCGACCTCGTTCCGCAGCTTGGCGCTGGCCGTCTTCCTGGCGATCTTCATGGTCTACCTCGTCATGGCGAGCCAGTTCGAGTCGTTCCTCCACCCGCTGGTGATCCTCTTCAGCGTGCCGCTGGGGGCGGTGGGCGTGGTGTTCGCTCTGGCGATCACCGGCACGGCGGTCAGTGTGGTCGTGCTGATCGGTGTCGTGATGCTGACCGGGATCGTGGTCAACAACGCGATCGTGTTGGTCGACTTCATCAACCAGCGGCGCCGGGCGGGAAGAGAGAAGATCGAGGCCATCATGGAAGCCGCCCAGGCCCGGTTGCGACCGATCTGTATGACCACGCTCACGACCGTGCTGGCCCTCTTCCCGATGGCGCTTGGACTGGGACAGGGGGCCGAGCTGCGAGCGCCGATGGCGATCGCGGTTATCGGCGGACTTACCCTGGCGACGATGCTCACGCTGGTGGTGATTCCGGTCGTCTACGCATCGCTCGACCGGAGGTCGTGATGGCGCTCTCGGATCACGCGCTGCGCCGCCCGGTCACCGTTCTGGTGATGACTGCAGCCCTACTGGTGCTGGGGGCGGTGAGTTTCACCCGACTCAAAATGGATTTCCTACCCAAGATCGATTTTCCCTTCATCGGGGTTTGGGCGCCCTATCCGAATGCGATTCCCGCTCAAGTCGAAAAGGAGATTGCCCGCCCGGTCGAAGAGATCATGGCGACCCTGGGCGATGTGAATGAGATCTTCTCCGAATCGGACGAGGACGGTGCCTTCATCGGGGTGCTCTTCGACTTCGGGCGCAGCGTCGATGTCCTGCGGATGGATGTGAAGGAGAAGCTCGAGCAGGTGAAGCCGCTCCTGCCGCAAGATCTCCGGGACACTTATATCTTCACCTTTAACACCAACGACATCCCGATCATGGTCGGGCGGATCAGTTCCCGCGGTCGCGATCTTGCCGGATCGTATGAACTGTTGGAGCGCCGGGTGATCAATCCGATGAGGCGGGTGGAGGGGGTGGGGCGGGTCACGGTCGACGGGATCGCGCCCAAGAGCATCCGCATCTACCTCTTCCTCGACAAGATCCTCGAACACTCGATCGATGTCGGTCGGCTCTTCGAATTGCTCAACTCGAACAATGTCGATCTCTCCGTCGGCCGCGTCTACGACGGACGGCAGCGGGTCACGGTTCGCGCATTGGGTCAGTTCCGCTCCTTCGAGGACATCGAAGACCTGCAGGTGTCCCCTACCGGGCTGAGGCTGAAGGACATCGCGGAAATCGACTACGGGGAACCTGCCCCGCGCTATTACCGGCATCTGAATGGCGAACCGGCGGTCGCTTTCGAGATCCAGAAGGCCTCGGGCGCCAATATCGTCGACGTCTCTCGTGGGATCCATGACGTATTGGATCAGATCAAGGAAGATCCCGCACTCGAGGGCATTGATGTCGTCGTCTTCTTCGATCAGGCCGAAGATATCCGCAGTTCGCTGCGGAGCGTCTTCAACGCCGGCGTGATCGGATCGCTCCTCGCCGTCGCGGTCCTCTTCGTTTTTCTGAGGCGCCTGCGCACGACGCTCATCGTCTCGGTGGCAATCCCGTTCTGCATCATCTCCGCCTTCGTCTTCCTCTACCTGAGCCACCGCTCGCTCAACCTGCTGACGATGATGGGCTTGATGCTGGCGGTGGGCATGCTGGTCGACAACGCGATCGTCGTCCTCGAATCAATCTACCGGCGCCAGGAACGGGGCTACGACACGCCCAAGGCGGCGTGGCTGGGCTCGCGGGAAGTGGCGATGGCCGTCACCGCCTCCACCCTCACCTCGATCATCGTATTTGCCCCCATCATCCTGGAGAAGAGCGACCAAATGGGGGTATGGCTCTCGGAGGTCGGCATCACGATCTCGACGACGCTGGCCTTCTCGCTCTTGATCTGTCTCACGCTGGTTCCCCTCCTGGCCGCCCGTTCTCCTCTGGTCGGCACCCAGCGCCAATTTGTCTTCCTCCAGCGCTTGCGCGGATCCTACCTGCGCATGCTGCAGTGGACGGCGGTCCGCCATCCGAAGATGACCGCCCTTCTGTTCGTTCCCGCGTTCCTGATGCTCACCATCCTGGCGATCAAGGTGACCGACTTCAAGCCGGAGGGATTCGAGGGGAAAGGGGTCAAGCAGGAGTACCTCTACTTCTCGCTCGACTTCACCGACAACATCAATGTCTACGGGGTGCACGACTACATCGAGAGATTGGAGGCGTTTCTCCTTCCTAAACAGGACTCGCTGGGGGTGGAGTCGGTTTACAGCTTCTACATCGACAACTACGCGGGCGTGAGCCTCTACTTCCCGGAAGGGCAGGCGCGCCCGGATTCCGAGGTGCGCGAGCTGCGGTCCTATCTTCGGGAGAATCTTCCAGTGCTTCCGGGGGCGGAATACCAGTTCGGTGACGACGAGGATGCGGGTCAAGGAGCCAAGCGGGTTTCGGTCACGCTCTTCGGCGAAGACACAGATCTGCTGCAGGAGTTGGCGGGGGAGGCGAAGCGCCGCCTGGAGGTCATCCCCGGGCTGGAAGATCTCCGCACCGATGCCGAGGAGGGGCGCGATGAGGTCCGCATCATCCTCGATCGCAGCCAGGGCGGACGCTATGGGATCGACTCGCGGACGCTGGCGAACATTCTGGGGCTGACCTTCCGGGGAGTTCCCTTGCGCGAGTTTCAGGGTCGGGAGCGCGAGATCGACATGGACATCGTGCTGGAGCCATCAGACCGGCGAAACATCGACAACCTCGCGCGCTTGCCGATCACCTATCGCGAGGGGCGTCCGATCCTGCTGGGGCAGGTTGCACGCTTCGAGATCGGCAAGGGGCCGCAGACCATCCGGCGCGAGCAACAGAAGACGGCGATCACCATCCGGGCCAACTACGAGGGGGAAGAGGTCAACCAAGCGACCGATCACGTCGAACGGGTGATGGACACGCTCGAGCTGCCGAGCGGCTACAGCTGGTCATTCGGGCGCGAGCTCCGAGAATCCCAGCAAGAACAGAGCCAGATGGGGCTCAACATCCTGCTCGCCCTCTGTTGTGTCTATCTGCTGATGGCGGCCCTCTTCGAATCGTTCCTCCATCCGTTGGTCATCATGCTCTGCATTCCGTTTGCCGGAGTCGGGGTGGTCTGGACGCTCATGTTGACGGCGACCCCTCTCAATCTGATGGCCATGATCGGGATCGTCATCTTGATCGGAGTCGTCGTGAACAACGGGATCGTACTGGTCGACCATATCAACAGCCTCCGCCGTCGCGGATTCGATCGGACGACCGCGATCATGGAGGGCTGCCGCGACCGCTTCCGCCCGATCCTGATGACCGCTAGCACGACCATACTGGGGCTGATGCCGTTGGCCCTGGGCAAGGCCGACATCACCGGCGGCTACTACTTCCCGCTGGCACGCGCCATCATGGGGGGGCTCGCCACCGGGACGCTGCTTACCCTTATCGTGCTTCCCACGTTCTACGTCATGGCCGAGCGGGCGATGGCCTACGTGCGACGGACGATCGCCTGGGGACGGGGAGAAGGACCGCTTCCCTGGAGGGTCGTCGACACATCTCTATCCGCGACCAGTTCCAGCTCTTCCTAGCTTCTTGAAGAGTAACCTTGTATCCTGTTCCTAGAGTAGGTGCACTGCGCGAGGGTGAAGGCATGGGCACGAATATCGAGATCAAGGCTCGGCTCCGCGACCCCGTCGGGGTTCGTTCTCGGGCCGAGGGGCTGAGCGACGCACCTCTCGAGATTCTCCGCCAAGAAGATACGTACTATCGAGTCGACCGCGGGCGGCTCAAGCTGCGCGACTTTGGCAACGGCCGTGGCGAACTCATCTACTACGAGCGGGGACGGTCGCTCGAACCACGATCCAGCTGCTATCGAATCGTGCCCACGGATGAGCCCGAGGCTTTGCGACAGGTACTTGCGCAGGCGCTCGGCGTTCGTGGGGTGGTGCGAAAGGTACGGCATCTCTATCTTGCCGGCCGGACGCGGATTCACTTGGACGAGGTTGAAGGGTTGGGGCCCTTTCTCGAACTGGAAGTCGTTCTCGGCTCGGAAAACAGCGAGGAGGAGGGTGGCCGAATCGCACGACAGCTCATGGATGCACTGGGCGTTCGATCGGCAGATCTGCTCGATCGCTCCTACATCGACTTCATTGAGGAGGCCTAGATTTCCGAAGTCCCGAGCCCGACAAGCCGAAGGAGGTGCGAGATGAAGCATTGGATATGGGGAGCCGGAATGCTGCTGATGATCGGCACGGGGGCATCGGCCGACCTGCCCGAACCGGTCTACTCCACGGTTCTTCCTCAGGACGACATGCAGTTTCCGCGCGTCGTGGGGGTTCCGTCGGGCGAAGAGGAGTCGCCGCACGCGACGATGTACATCACCGTGCGCGACTTCTACGGCAATCCGGTCCCGAACGCCTTTGTTGAGTTGATCTTCAACACGCTCTGCCGAGATCCACTGTGTACGTGCAATGAACCTTTCGCCAACGGTTATGCGGACGAGAACGGGTACATCGAACTGAATATCAAGGCGGGAGGATGCTGTGAGGCGCAGGACGCGGTGACCATCATAGCCAACGGGATCAATCTCCGATATTACGACTGGGTAGTGAGCCCCGATCACAATGGCGAAGAGGGGGATTGCGCCGTCGACCTGGCCGACTTCGCGACGTTTGCCAACGCCATGATGAGCGGCATGGCCGGCTGCGCGGACATGACGGGCGACGGGGCGGTCAACCTGGCCGACTTCGTGGGGTTTCGCGATGGATGGATGCGGGAGTGCGATCCGTCGAGGTAGGAAGGGATGAAGGGCCGAGGGCGGCGAAGCCCCCGGCCCCGGTTGCGCTCCAGCGGAAGAGGCTCTTGATCTCGCCCCAGGACGAGTGATTGACCGGCGTTTGAATGTCGGCCGGGAAATTGGCGCCGTCGGCATACATACCCCAGAACATACCGAAGACGACGGGCGCCGGCACCGAATGGCCGTCGCCGCCGTTGAAGTTGAAGCACGATTCAGTGATGGTGATGCTCTCGTGCGTATAGACCTCCGAGGGAACGTGTTCGGGATCGGTACCGAATAGGTAGAACGCATCCATGCCCCTGCTCTCGTAGCCATCCTCGGGCCACCAGGCGGGCAAGACATAGGTGCCGCCGGCCACCAACACCACCGGGTCATCGATTTCCAGGTAGCGATAGCCTTCATCCTGGATCGGCGCCTCCGTGCCGGCCGGAATGATGATCTCCGCGATCGTCTCCATGCTGCTTCGCTCGAAGAGCGCCACCGCATGGTGGTACTTGAAACCATCCTCGGCGTAGAGGGGATGCTCGGGATCCCAAACCGGCTCGTTGGCCGGACTCATGTCGAATGCCCCCAAGTCGGTGACGATCAGGTTGTCTTCCCCACCGACGGCAATGACGATGCCTAGAACCTGGGGTGCGTAGAAGTGCAGGAAGTACTGGTTGTTGTTGATCGCGTTGGCGACGTCGAAACCGATGGCCGGTGAGGCGGAAACGTTCGAGCAATCCGTGGAGAGCCCCCCTGGTAGAATGCACAAGATCAAAAGGTGCTGCATTCCCAAACTCCTGTTCCCTGTCCTCAGAAGCTCACGCTATACAACCATACGCTGAAGTGCCATGCCCTCGAATCGGAAGGGAAACGCGTTGTGGGAGGATCAGTAGGTTTGACGGTGGTGTTCAGGATGCCTACGTCTTCACTCGCACCGATTCGAAATCGCTCTTGCCCGCTGCCAGCATCATCGCGAGCGGCATCCGTTCCTGAGCTTGGTGAATCATCTGGGTGGCCAACTGGCGGATGTCCCACTGGGCATGTTCGTCCATGCGCAGGCGGGACAGGTGATACAGCTCGCGGGCATTGGCCTGGAAGAGGACCCGGCGACGATGGGCGTTGGTGAGCGCATAGGTCGCCGCCGGTGGACAATGCTCGCAAAGCTGGGCGTGGATGTGCTCCGACTCGGCGCGGATTTGATCGAGCTTCGCGCCGAGAGCGACCGGTGCGAAGGATGGGGGCACGGTGATCCCGAGCGATGGATCGTAGGTCTGCGGCAGAAGGGTTGCCATCCGATGCCGCTTGAGCTGCGCAAAGGCTGAAGCGCTCAGGATGAGCTCGAATGTGAAGTGTGCGACCTCGTACTGCCGCAGGGGACCCTCGTAGGCCTCCATGCGCCGAAGGCTCTCGCGAGCCAACCGGAGGCGGCCCTCTTCGTCGAGTGATCTCACGTGCTCGGAGGCCTGCTTCCAGGACCGGTGACCGTGTCCGTGAACGATGGCCGTGAGAATAAGATCATCCCCGGCGGTCGAGCCATCGATCAGCCGCACGCACGCGTCCACGTCTGCGGTCGGGGTGTCCGGCTCGCCCAATTGGCGGCAGAGACTGGCGGGGGTCTCGCGGCGATGCTCCGAGGCTGCAGTGTAGCGTACGAGAGAGGGGGCGATCCCCACGACGGCCCGGTGGAGGGCTTCGCCCAGCGCCCGCACCTCGGTCAACGGATCGGCGGCGAGGCGACCGATCGTCGACTCCAGGCTGCGTGCGTTGAGGGTCACGCCGACCTGCCCGGTCGTGGCCATGCCCAGGAAATAGCGGGCATCCTCCTTGGCGATCCCCTCGAGCCCCCGCCGCCCTTTGCGCGATCCCCACGCCTCGGGGTGGGTTTCCTCCAAGTGCCGGCACAAGGCGGCATAGGCCTCCTGATAGCCGTCTTGCTGAACCCGGATGAGCCGGCGGAAAGCCTTCTCGTGCGGGCTGCCCGCGATCTCCGCCGGGATAACGACATCCCGGTCGAGCAGGATGTAGCGCTGAGACTTCTCGGTATAGGAACCGAGGCGCGTCGCCTCCAGAGCCTCCATGGCCAGGCGGGAAATCCCAAGGACGTCCAGATTGAAGACCGCGTGCTCGGCGACACTGGCGTGTCCGAAACCGAAGACAATCCGCTGGTTCGATTGCCGGGCCGCGGTCACATCCCCGATCGCTTCTTCCCGGAGTTCGGGGATGGGACGGGGATCGCGGCTGATCCGCGCGTAGGCGGCCGATAGGGTCTCGGGCGTAACGGCGTTGGGATCGAGGCCGGCGAGGTCTTCAGAGAGCGAGCCTTGCCGCAGAGATTCGCGGAGACGTGAAAGCAGGGTCTGGTCGAGATTGTGCCCAGCCAGGATTACCTGCACCGGCCGCGCCCTCTCATCCAAGCGCGCCGTCGGCCATGGGGGGGAGATTCCCCGAGATCAACCGGATCCGATAGGTCCTGTCATCCCTTTTGTAGATCGGCTGGCCAGACTTGACCGCGCCGATGATGCGCTGGAAGAGGTCGTCGTAGTTGCGGATCTCGCCCACCTTCCGATCCGCGCTCTCCGGCGGATCCTCGACACTGGCGTAGTTCGTGATCCACACGCGGTCCATGCCGTCGGTCGTCAGCTCGCCGTCGCGGTTGCCGTCGTAGATGTCTTCGAGTTGGACGCCGACCTTCAGATGCGTGCGGTTGACGTAGGTCCTGATCGTCAGCTGCGAGTAGTCCGACGTCACGGTGATCGTGTGGTCATAGTGATGGCGATCGACCGGATTCCCGCGGGTGTGGTCGTAGCAGCCGGCGGCGAGCACGACCGCGAGCATCAGCCAAAGGAAGGGCGAACGGATCGATGTCATCATCCAAACCTCCGTCGGAGGATTCTTGCCTCACGGAGCAAGAAGAGTACCCAATGGACCGGCTCCTGATCAACCCTCAGGTCTGGCGGTGGCGGACGACGGTAGTCTAGGAATGCTGGGGTGGATTCGCCAGGGAGGTTGCTCTCGCCGCTGTGGGCCCCTATAGAATCATGGGGGCCGATCGGGAGGTCGACGCGACGGAATCGGGGCGGTCTTCGGTCTGAGGAGGCGAGGGGATGGGCGCGTATCTCTTTTTGATTATGGCACTTCTGTTCAATGCGGCGGCGAATCTCCTCATGAAGCATTCGGCCGTGAGCACCGCGGGGGGGGGGATTCTGAGGTCCTACCTGACAGCCTCCTTTGTCACCGGGCTGGCCTGTTTCGGCTTGAACCTGGCCCTCTACACTCAAGCTTTGAAGCGGCTGCCCATCTCCGTGGCCTATCCGGTCATGGTGTCGGGGGGGTACCTCATCATCCTCGTCGTTTCCTGGTTCCTCTTCCAAGAACGGCTGACCGTCACACGCTACGTGGGGGCGGGTCTCATGGTGGCTGGGCTCTGGCTCCTCGTCCGTTAGGCGTGGCCTCCCAATTGCTACGTCTTCCCTCAGGTGAGGGGAGGTGGGCAGTTGTTGGCCGTCGTTCACACCTACGCCCTGTGCGGCATCGAGGCCCACCCGGTGAGGGTGGAGGTCGATCTCACCACCGGGGCGTTTCCGAACCTGATCCTGGTGGGGCTGCCGGATGCTGCGGTCAAGGAGAGCCGCAATCGGGTCATCTCCGCGCTGCGCAACCAGGGCTTCCGGTACCCGGCCCGGAAGATCACCGTCAATCTCGCACCCGCCGGATTGCCCAAGGTAGGCGCGGGCTTTGATCTGCCGATCGCGATCGGGCTGCTGGTCGCCTCGGGACAGGCGCCGGGGCAGCGACTGGCCGACTTCGCTTGGGCGGGGGAGCTTTCCCTCGACGGGAGGGTCCGGCCGGTGCGGGGGGCCCTCGCGATGGCGCTGGCCGAAAAGGGCGGTGGTTCTCATCCACGCCATCTGATGATCCCGCGGGGCAATGGGACGGAGGCGGCGGCCGGTGGGGTACCGGTGGCCGAGATCGGTTCCCTCAGTGAGGCCGTGCGCGTGCTTTTCGATGGACCCGAGCAGCTCACGCTGTGCTGCGAGCCCACCCCCTCCCGGCCGCCGGCGGCGATGGCCGACGTCGATCTCTCCGAGGTTCGGGGTCAGCCGATCGCCCGGAGGGGGCTCGAGGTGGCAGCGGCCGGCGGGCACAATCTCCTCCTCATCGGATCCCCAGGCACGGGGAAATCCATGTTGGCCGAGAGGCTGGTTGGGATTCTTCCCCCCATGACGCGGTTCGAGCAACTGGAGACGACCACGATTCAAAGCGCCGCCGGGCTTCTCCCCCCCGGTTCGGGTCTGCTGACGACACGGCCGTTTCGTGCTCCCCACCACACGATCTCCCCCATCGGCCTCACCGGTGGCGGGCGGCCCCCGGTGCCGGGGGAAATCAGTCTCGCCCACCACGGGGTCCTTTTCCTCGATGAACTGCCGGAGTTTCGACGCCACGTTCTCGAAAGCCTGCGGCAGCCGCTGGAATCGGGGACGGTCGTGATCAGTCGGGTCGGCAAGGCCGTCCGTTTCCCCAGCCGCTTCCAGTTCGTGGGGGCCATGAACCCTTGCCCCTGCGGTCTGAGGCTTGACGCGAAGGGCGGATGCCGCTGCACCCCGCGGGCGGTGGAGCGGTACTTGGGGCGGATCTCGGGGCCGTTGCTCGATCGGATCGACATCCATGTGGAGATGCTTCCCCTCAGTTTCTCCCAGATGAGCCTGCTGCAGCCGGCGGAGGATAGCCTGACGGTCCACGCCCGGGTGATCGAGGCGTGGGAGCGGCAGCGGCGACGCTTTCAGGGACACCCCCGGATCCTCTGCAACGCGCAGATGGGATTGCAGGAGATCCGTACCCACTGCCGACTGAACGGGCGGCCGCTCGGCTTCCTACGCATGGCAGTGAGCCGGTTGGGGCTCAGCCCTAGGGCGTTCCATCGCGTGTTGCGCTTGTCGCGCACGATCGCCGATCTCGCGGCTTCAAGCCGGGTGAGAGAGAAGCACGTGGCGGAAGCGGTGAGCTATCGGCTGCTCGATCGGGGGATCGGGTCGCTGGTCCGGTGAGGTCAGCGGAGGAGCAGGATTCGGCAGCTGGCGCCGCCGGCGGGTGTGGACCCACGAGCGAAGTACATACCGGCCGGCGCCCGGCGTCCGTCGGCGCCCCGGCCGTCCCAGGCGAGGGGGCCGTCCTCGATCGACAAGCTCCGCACGCGGCGCCCTCGAAGGTCGATGATCTCGAGCGTTGTCGCGGGGCTCGAGAACGCGGTGCGATCGGAGAAGGGATTAGGCTGAGCCGTGAGCCCGGTGGGCGCGAGCGCGGTCGGAGATGGCGCGGCCTGGAGATCGGTACACCCCAAACCTCGGGCGCCGACAACGCCGCAGTAACCCTGCAGGCAGGGCGAGTCGTTCCAAACGGTGAGGTCCCCGGGGCAGTAGAGCGGATCGGCCGAGAAGTTGCGATCGACGTCTGACTGATTCGCAATGCAGTCGACCCAGTCGCCCCCCTGGTTGCCGTAGACGTCGCAGCAGGTGAGCGCGACCGAGCTCAGGCCATCCCCGCAGTGAACCGCCGCCCCATCGGTGCTGAAGGCGATCACGCAGGATGCAAGCACGGGATGCGCGCCTCCCGTGGCAACGATCCCGGCGCCGTGAAGGGAAGAGGCGCACTCGTGGAAGGTCACGCGGGAGAGGAGCGGGGAGGCGCCGTTGCAGAAGATGCCTCCTCCCTGTGCCGCGTGGTTCCCGAGGAGGATCACCTCCCGGAGGGATGGCGCGGCGCCGTTTCCGCAGTAGAAGCCTCCTCCCGCCACCGCCCATCCACCCGTGATGGTGAGGCCCTCGATGCGGGTGCCGGCGTCTTCACCGGAATGGAGATAGAACCCCGAGTGGGGATCGCGCTCGCTCCCCTCGCAATCGATGATGCACTCACCTGGCCCATCTTCCGAGTGGATGATGAGCCCCCTGCCGCGCGTGTCGATGTCGCGGTTTCCTTCGCCTCGATAGGTGCCGGATGCCAGAAGGAGCGTATCGCCGACGAATGCGCCGTCGATGGCCGCCTGGATGGTCGGGAAGTCACCCGAACCGTCAGGCAGGATCCGGTGGGCCGTGGGCCAACAGCCGACCGCACGGGCGCCGATGCGCCCGCAGTCGGGGTTGTTGGCCTCCGCGCAGGGCGACGTGCAGTGAAGCGAGAGGTCGCCGATTGCGGGATCGCAAAGCAGGGGATCGGCGGAGATGTTGCCATCGGCGCCGAGTTGATCCGCAACGCAGCCCACCCAATCGCCGCCGGCGTTGCCGTGAAGATCGCAGCATGCGAGGAGCGGCTGGCTGCCGGCATCCTGGCAGAAGACCGCTTCTCCCTGCGGGCTGCCGGACAGCAGGCAGTGGCTGAGGGTGGGTGATGCCCCGTCGGCGCAAGCGACGGCCGCGCCGTGAACGGAGGCGCGATTGGCGTGCATCGTCACGTTGACGAGGGCCGGTGAGGATCCGCTGCAGAAGATGCCGCCGCCGGTGTGGGCTCGGTTGTTCCAAAGAGCGATGCCGGTGATCGTGGGGTGGGACCCATTGCCGCAGTAGATGCCGCCGCCGGCCGCGAGGTATCCCCCGGTGACCATGAGGTGGCGGATCTGCGCCGCGCTCGATTCGCCCGAGTGGATGTAAAAGCCGGTGTGGGGGTCATCTTCACTTCCCTCGCAGTCGATGGCGACCGGCTCGGCCCCCCGTGCCTTAATGCAGATCGGTTTGCCCAGCAGATCGATATCGCGATTTCCTTCGCCGCGGAAGACGCCCCCGGCGAGTGAGATCGTATCCCCCGGAAGTGCGGCCAGCACGGCATCCTGGATCGTCGGGAAGTCGCCGGTACCGTCGGGGGTCACGACGTAGATCGTTGGCCCACAGGCTACGGGGCGTGCGCCGATCTGCCCGCAGCTCGGGTTGTTTTCCTCCGCGCAGGGGGAGAAGAGGTGGAGGGTGAACTCACCGGCCCCCGGGTTGCAGTAGAGGGGGTCGGCGGAGAAGTTGCCCTCGGCACCGGCTTGATCGGCGATGCAGCCGGTCCAGTTGCCCCCCACGTTGCCGTAGACATCGCAGCAGGTCAGGGCCGGTTGCGCGCCCCCTTCGCAGGTGATGAGTTCGGCGCCCGCGTTTTGGGTGAAGATCGAACCGGTGATCTCGGGGGAAGCTCCCGCGACGCAGTGAAAGGCAGCCCCCACTCCGCTGGATGCGTTGGCATGGAAGGTGGCGCGCACGAAGCGGGGGGAAGTCCCGTTGCACATGACCGCCCCCCCGTTCCCGGCGGTGTTCGCCCAGCAGATGATCTGCTCGAAGGTGGGCCGGGCACCGTTGCCGCAGTAGATGGCACCCCCCACCGTCAGATGCCCGCCCGTGATCGTCAAGCCCGCGATCTCGGTTGCCGGGCTCTCCCCGGAGTGGGCGTAGATGCCGGTATGGGGCTCACCGGGGCTCCCCTGGCAGTCGATGATGCAGTCCTGGCCGGCATCCAGCGGCTCGATCCGGATCGCCTTGCCCATGGGGTCGAGGTCCCGGTTGCCGGCGCCGCGGTAGATGCCGGGGGCGAGACGAATCGTATCCCCGGGCGCGGCGGCGGCGATCGCACCCTGGATCGTGGGGTAGTCCCCACCGCCATCGGGATGGACGAGAAGGGCCGCGCCGCGTGCGCCCGGCGAGAACGCCAGGGCCAGCGCACCCAGGACGAGAGCCACCCTTCGTCCACGTGTTCCCACGGCTGCACTCCTCTGGGACCGAACCTAGCATCGGTATGGAATCGTGGCAATTAGGGGACCTGCAGACGCCGTGTGGCCGATATCGGCCTTTCGGCTCCAAATGACTCCAGCAGGGCGCTCTGCATGCCTCATTGGAGGTTTCCGCCTATGTCCACGGATGTGATATACTTAAGGTTGGTGTATGCGGGTGTCCCCCCTAGCGGCGCGGACATCGAACGACGGAGGAAGGGACGATCCTCCTCCGGGCGCGATGGTCGGAGTCTCGGCACATCGCAACCAATAGGAGAACGCCATGGAGAAGCGCATGATTTCCAAAACTCTCCTGTGTCTGCTCGCCATCGCCGGCTTGGCGGTAGGATCGGCCGGCGCCGGAACCTTCGTGCCCCTGACCGACTCGGCGGTCCCGGAGAACGACCCGGTGGGGGTGCGCGTGTTGGGGGATAGCCCCGACGCGATCCGGATCGAGTACCAACTCGAGGGCTTCGAGCTTACGCCGGTCGAGATCGAGGGGCAGACGTACTACTCGGTGGCCTTGGGGGGCGAGAGCCGGTCATTGGATGCCGGCCTACCCGAGCTGCCCAACATCGCGCGCAGCGTGATCATCCCCGATGATGCCGCGATGAAGGTGCAGGTCGTCTCCTCCAGCTTCCAGGAGTTCGCGAACGTCGATGTCGTGCCGTCGAAGGGTAACCTCCTCCGTACGGTCGATCCGGCCTCGGTTCCCTACGAGTTCGGTGATGTCTACGGTGAGGACGCTTGGTATCCGCAGGAAACCGCTACCGCGCGCGATCCTTACATTCTGCGTGATTTCCGCGGCATGGTCGTCGTGATCAACCCGATTCAGTACAACCCGGCCCAGCATCTGCTGCGGGTTTACGACGAGATCGTCGTCGAGTGCGTCCGGATCGGCCCCGGTCACATCAATGTCTTCAATCGGCCCGCGCCGCCCGATCGGGTCAATCCCGAGTTCGGTCAGATATACGACGATCACTTCATCAACAAGGACGATCGCTACGTTCCCATCCCCGAGGT
>Ga0180432_10005639_pt1 | contig 16555 bp, 21 predicted proteins | sample SS_ome_10_FD_132414 | JGI IMG/M metagenome (GOLD analysis project Ga0180432, IMG submission 132414) | Hypersaline lake sediment archaeal communities from the Salton Sea, California, USA - SS_1_MS_2 metaG | ecosystem: Environmental > Aquatic > Non-marine Saline and Alkaline > Hypersaline >... | reverse complement strand
TGGAAGACTAGCAAGAGAGAAAAGTGGAATGGGATTGTTGAGAATGAAGCAGAGTATGAAAGACAGGTCAAACTTTATGCGTGGCTTTACAAGAGAAAGTTTGGAGTCATCCCTAAGAAACTCACAGTTTATTATCTGAGATACACTGGAGAGAAGGGAGAGATGAATTTCTTTCCTACAGAGGAAGATGTTCAAGAAGCAGAGAAATGGTATAAGGAGATTAATAAGAAACAAGAATATTATGCTGATAAAAAAATATGTCCTGGAAAGTGTGATGAATGCTATAAGTGGTGTCGTTACAAGGATCATTGTGAGAAGTATGATGTGAAGCGTTTAGACTACAAGATTCACACATTGAATAATTATATGAAAGTGGAAGGTCCAATCCCGGAGATTCTGGACAAACAATTAACTAAAAAGTTTAGTTATGAACTCAAAGGGGCTTACTTCATCAAAAAGAATAATCCGTATGCGAACACCACGGTAAAATTTTGGTTGAGTGATTGCCGAATGATGCCTATAGGATTCTTGAAAGGATTAAAAAAGACTCTCAAGGATTATGCACAATTTAAGAAGATGCCCGGAAGTATCAAACAGATAGAGCACAGAAAGTTTGATGATCTGAAGGTTGAGATGCCGGACGAATTGCAAGATGGAAAAGAACTTAGAGAATATCAGTTTGAAGCTGTAGAGGCTTTCTTGAAAGATAAGATAGCTATGATACAAATAGCAACCGGTGGGGGTAAGTCTTTAGTGCTCATAGAGATTCTCAGAAGGCTCGCTTGTAGTAGTATCATAATCGTTCACAGGATAGAGTTATTACGCCAATTAAAGGCTGATATTGAACGATCTCTAGGAATAGAGGTTGGAGTGATAGCAGAGGGAGAAATGGATTATAAACCTATTACAGTAGCCACAATACAGACTATTATGAGCAAGTTCGAAGAAGTCAAGCCATTCCTTAACGAAGTAAGGTTTGCAGCTATTGATGAAGCTCATATGATAAATCATAAGTCTTACTGGGCTGTTGCTAATCAGTTGAAGAATACAGAGTATAGGTTGGCAATGAGCGGGACTCTCACTAGAACGGATGGCAATGAGATGTATCTTAATGCTGTTGCTGGTTATAAATGCTACGAATTGAACGCTCACAAGTTGATACAAGATGAGTGGATTATGAGACCAGAGATAAAGTTTATGAAAAATTTTATGGATGAGAAGAATATTAAACTTACAGAGATAACATCTACAGGTGATGAGATTAATGCTACAGAGAAGTATGAGGATAAGTATAAGGCATTCATAGTATTCAATGAAGAAAGAAATCAGGTGATACAGGATATTGTTGATAAGCACAAGGATGACAAGATATTGATTCTTACTAACAGGATTGATCATGGAGTATTATTGGCTGAAAGATTAGGAGCTCCATTTTTGCAGGGAGAGACTCCAAAAAAGGAAAGGTTACAATTAATGGAAGATTTTAAGAGTGAAAAATTGAACATTCTTATAGCAACAATATCGATAATGGCTGAAGGTTTGAATATTCATCTATTACAGGTTTTGATTAATGCATCGGGATTATGTTCAGAGATTAAGAATGTACAGTCATTGGGAAGACTGTTGAGAAAACATCCTGATAAGAAAGGATGTATATATTATGATTTCCTTGATGAGAATCGTTTTATGCGAAAGGCTAGTTGGAATAGGATTAGAGCGTTTAAGAGTCAAGGACATAATGTTGAAATTATTGATTGGGCAAAGAAATGATATTATCAATAACATTGTTTTTTGTAATAGCCTTGGGGATGGGCTACACAGTTTTAAGTCTGTGTAAGATTGATCCAGAGGATAGCCTTTTAGAATATTTGTTTCAGATTCTTGTGGTGGGGTTTGCAATATTCTCTTTTCTGGCAGTTCCCTTGAATATATTGCATATCCCACTTCATATTTCAGTTTATATTATTTTAGCATTAATATATCCAGTATATAAGATTCAGGATATAAGTGTTATGTTAAATAGTAGGAAGAAGATTTTTAAGAGGATTAATTGGTTTGCTGTAATAATATTATTACTATTTGTAATACACACGAGTGTGTATATATTTGGTGCTACAAGATATCCTTATCTTGAGGACGACGACCCTTGGGCCCACGCATCCGCTTCCAAATATGTTGCAACTTATCTAACATATTCATTAAAGGACAACGCAAGATTTTCAAGCTACCTTGAACCGTATCCTCCAACTTATGATGTGATTATGGGGATTATGCATCAATCCAATCAGTCTATTAATTTAACGCTTAAAGTCTTTAATGCTATAATGGTCAGTCTATCATTAATATTCTTTTATCTGTTTGCGAAAATTCTTATTAATAACAGATGGTATGCAATGTTTTCTACTATCGTTCTAGCAGTGATTCCAGGCTTTATGAGCCACTTTATATGGTCTCACACTCTAGCGGTCACTTTGATGATTGCGGCCTTGTATGCGACTATACAGGCGGCTCTTGATAAGAAGTGGATGATTCCAGCGATTATAGTTATTGGGAGTATGATGGTATCGCATCAGTTTGTTAGTGTATTATTCGGACTATTTTATATCTTTATTCTATTAGTGTATTTTATCAACAAAAAATACACTTTTACAAAGCGGGTGTTTAAAGTAGGATTTTTCGGTGTTGCCCTAGGAATGGTTTTTTGGATTGAACAGTTCATCAAGTATGGGATGCAGGTCATAACTATGAGGTCTGGAGAGTTTCAGGCAGGTCAAGGATGGATGAGTGCTTACGCTCTGCAGAAGTATACTTTGAAGATGTTAGTATTTCCTAATCCTTTCCCAAGGATTGATCAGGCTACAGGTATTGGACTTATAGTTTTCGTCCTAGCAATCATCGGGCTATTTGTTACAATATATAATTGGAGAAGTCTGTCAAATCAGTTCATAATCTTATTGACAGTGTTTACAACATATTATCTTTTCTCAGCCCATTGGATTCCCATTCCTGGAGTTTCTAGAGCTTGGGTTTTTATATCTATACCAATAGCATTATTATCAGGGAAAGCGTTATGTGTAGTGCAAGCAAGGTTTACTAAAACTTTGGGTATTATAATAGTGATTTGTTTAATTGCTACAATGATATATAATCCAGGGTTTAAATATAAATATGATGCACAGACTGGTCCGTGGGCTCCAGGAGCTATGTGGAAGTCTGTAGAAGAACTTCAGGGATATATGAGTCTTACACAACTTCCACCAAATTCTAGAGTATTGCCTTTATGCAAGAATAATGATCTTGCCGTAGGAATGGATATGGATAATGATTATTGGGATATCAAGGAACGAGAATTCTTATTATCACTACCTAATCAATCAGTTCAAGGAGTTAATGCATATATGCGCTCAAGGAATTATGAATATGTGATTGGTGATGTTTCGTGTCTTGAATTTATAGGATACAATGAGTCAAACTATATTCTGGGAGGATTAGCTCAAACTAATGAGGTTGTGCTATCTAATCAAAACTTCTATTTGTGGAGAGTGATCTGATGCAACACCATTGGGGTTCAGGACTTGTGCATCCAACAGATAAGGATCTTCCAGGATTGAAGTTCAAGTATGTGTATGATTGGATTAAGGATAAGAAAGGAACTCTTTTAGAGATAGGATGTGGCAGTTGTAAGATATTGAGATCTATAAGACATTATAATAATGATATTAAATTATATGGTGTTGATATTGACAGAAATCAGATTTTGAACACACCACACCTTGAGAATACATCATTGTTTATAGAGGATGGTACTAAACTTCATTTCGAGGATAATTTTTTTGATAATGTATTAGTATCCGATTATCTAGAACATATTGATGATATTGAGATAGCATTAAAAGAGATAAGGCGAGTTCTCAAGAAAGATGGAGAGTTTTCCTGTTTTATACCTATAGAGGGTGAGACATTTAGCGCTTATACGGCATCTAGAATGTTGTTTGGAAAGGATGTGTTTTGGAAGACCAAGGATCACAAGAGGGCTTATAAGAAGTCAGAAGTGATGGATATTGTCAAGAAATATTTCATAATAAAAGATGTTAAGTATAGTTATCATCTTATAGGACATACAATGGACGCTATACTTTTTACTCTAACATTGAATAAAAAGATTGCAAAATTGTTCTGGAGTGAGAATAAGTATTATAATGAAAAACCGAAAAAATCATTATTATCGAAAACTTTTAATATATGCATGTCTGCAGCTAATTATATTGCTTATGTTGAAAGCATATTATTAAAAAATTTAAAGGTGGGAGCTTCTGGGGTTCACCTTATTTTGGAGAGGAAGAGTGATGGCTAAAAAAAAGTGTTCTGAAAAATATAAGAATGGGGAACCGTGCCAAAGAGATGGAGAATTCCTAGGGATGTGCGTAATGCATTATGTTCAATACCTTAAAAGGCAGGAAAAGAACAAAAATAATAAATAGTAGTTAGTTTCATAATCATTGTTTTCTCGAAAAAAGAAAAAGCCTTTCTTAACCTCGAGGAAATGGGTATCATTGGGGTGGCCTACTCAACCACCCCACTTATATTAAAAAGGGGGGGTAATAAAATGGATTTGCAAAAATGTCCGTATTGTAAAAAAGAATTTGAAGCACCAGATAACGAACTTGTATATTATTGTTCAGAGGATTGTGCAAAAGCAGACAGTCTCACCGAAGAGGAACTTGGAGATGATTAAAGAAGTTCATTTGGCCGCATGGGATTGTTCAAAGATTGTAGAACAAGAAATGTACATATGGAAGTATCTGGCATATCCTATATGGTTTATAATTTTAATGATATCATATATAGGGGGTCATAAAAATGAACAGTCTTAGAATGTATGGGGATGACTATGGACTTATAGTCAAGAAAGTAAGAAATGGATTTATTATTGAAACAATGGAGTTTGATGAAAATATAAACGATCATAAAAAAGTTATTGCGGTTATTGAAGAAGATATGAATGATCCTTTAGGTGACAAGAAAGCTATGAGCCAAGTGATATATGCAATGCTTAATCATTTTGGTGTTGATTCAATTGATGTTAATCTTAATATGCAGGGGTGAATATTTTGACAACGTGTGGAAAAGAATGCGAAGTATATAGTAGAATAGTTGGATATTATCGTCCAACTATAAGGTGGAATCCTGGAAAAAAAGAAGAATATAAGGATAGAAAAAGTTTTAAGGTTGGGGAGCACCAATGAGCCAATATGAAGTTTATAATTTTTTGAAAGCAAATATTGGTAAAAAATTCAATATTGCAGAATTAGCTGATCAATTAAATAAATCTAATAAGAGCACTCTAACAACTAATTGTATGAAACTTAGAAGAAGTAATGATATAGCGTGTGATAGAATGATAGCTTCTAATGGTCACAAAGTTTTTTATTATTATATTCCAAAAGGTAGAAAAAAAATAGATAATTCAGAATTTTATTAACGGGGGGATGATACTATGAAAGAATGCTTACATTGTCGTGGACAGATACCAGATGATATGCAGTGGTGTAGTGTACAATGCAAAGAGAGATTTTATGAGAATAATTTTAATAGAGATTTTTCTCAAAGGATTGAACAGAAGAAAGAGGAAGAAAGACAGAAGATAATAAATTCTCCAGATCATCAAGCATTCATGAAGAGAGCTTCAGAAGTAGGATATTCACAAGCAATATATGAGTTGAGCAAAAACAACGAATTACCTATAGAGAATGATATAATTACAGAAAAACCAAAAAAGGATAATTGGTTCAAGAAACTCTGGAATATGACAATATTTAGTGAATGGATAAAAGAAGCCAAAGAGAGAAAAAAGGTTGAAAGAGAACTAAAGAGAAAGGCAAAACTCAAGGCTTTAGAAGGAATGGAAGATGAGTTGGCAGAGAAGTATAAAAAACAAGAGATAGAGAAGATGACTAGCGGTGGCGTTCTTGGAAAGATAGGAAAAGGTCTCAGTAAAATAGGAGAAGAATTTAAGAACAGTGATTTTGCAAGCAATGAAAAGATGGAAAGAATTTTAGGAAGAGGTAGTAATCCAGGAAGACACGTTGATAGAGGATTTGGAGGAACAGGTGCGAGCAATCAAGAAATATCACATATGATGGGTGCTGGAAGAACCCCTAATGTTGATCCATCGATGTTATCAAGAAGACAAGAATCACAACAAAAGGATTATTCATCATTCTTAAAATCAAAAGGAAATTCAGGCAATGATAAAATATCACAGATGCTTGGAAGAAAGAAATCAAATATTGATCCTAATGATAAGATTAGACAGATGCTAAAATAAGGAGGAAATAAAAATGACCGAAAAAGATAAAATAGAAGAAATTGCAAAGATGGTTGAGGTTCTTGGTCCACTACTTAAAGGTTTAAATCTAAACCTTGAGACTGAAAGTGGAAAGGACGAAAAGACCGAAGATGAGAAAAAGAAAGAAGCTGATTTAGATATGGTAGGTCTTTTTGGAGCTATACTTGGAACAATAAGTAAAGCACAAAAAGAAAATGAATGTAAAAATGAAGAGAAGGAAGAAGAAGATAAAGATGAAGAATCATATCTACAAGAACAAGTCACAAGAATAATGAAAAAAGTTGAACCTGAAGTTCGTGCATTAATCGAGGGGGTGATTCGTAATGCCTGAAATAACAAATGAAATGTTGGACGAAATAAAAGATAGTATAAAGCAACTAAAGGAAAGAGTGGAAAAACTTGAGAAATTTAATGAAGAGATTGAAAAGCAGAAGGAACATATAAGAGAACAAGTTGCAGCTATTGGAAGCGATGAGCACATGAAAAAACTACTTGGTGGAATTATGGGATCTTCTGGTGATTCAGAGGATAAGGTAAATAAACTTTTAGGCAAGTAGGTGTAATAAATGGCAGCATTTGGAAAGCTTTCCATAATAACTCTTGTTATTTATTTTATTCTTTATTTAGGAATCCATTATTTTATTGGACTCAAGAAGAAGAAGGTTGAAGAAGAGTTTTTGGAAAAACCAGGTAATGGACATCTTGAAAGAGAGTATAAGAAGTGGACTAATATATTCAAGTGGTTTCCAGCAATTTATGTTATTATAATAGTATTATTAATGGTATTATGAACTCTTCAAGCAGTGAAGATTTTGGTATCAAGGTAGATGATGGCACAGAGTTTTTGACAGATTATGCTATGGAACAGAATGAAAAAGTTATACTTTTACACGATTGGCAGCGAAGGGCTATAGAATATTTCTCTAAAAATAATCACGCTATATTCGAAGTTGTTACAGGTGCAGGAAAGACTTTTATGGCGATAGAGATTATTAAGAGGGTGATGAAGGATATTCCAGAACTCAAGGTCTTGATAGTAGTTCCGAAGAATGTTATAATGGAGAGAGGATGGTATAAAGAACTCGTGGATGCTGGAATATCAATTCCAGATATTGGAATATATTATGGTAATATAAAGGAGATATCCAAGATAACACTTACTAATATGCAAAATCTTGATAATATAGATCTCAATCAGTTTCATATGGGAATATTTGATGAGTGCCACAATTATGGGACTAAGCGAATGTTAAAATTATTGAATCATCCTTTTGATTTTAAGATAGGACTTTCAGCAACGCTTACGGATGAATTAAAGACTTACAAGATAATGGAAGCATTTAAGAATAATGTGTTTAAGTATACTCCCGGAGAAGCGTTACAGGACGATGTTATTAACCAATTCAATTTTGTGAATATTGGTATAGAGATGGATGAAGATACTGCAGAAAAATATGAATCATTAACGCAACAGATTAATTTTTTATTACAGATGGGTGGAGGATATAATAAGATTATGAGAGATGGTGGGGGTCCAAAATATAAATTTTTATCATTGACTACTGAGAGAAAAAAATTAGTTAATAATTATAATCGTAAATTTGAGGTTGTTAAAAAGATATGCAAAAAACACGATGGTGATAAGATTATAGTATTTAACGAGTTTAATGAGATCACAAATCAGATGTATTGGCATCTTCTAGACGAAGATGTTAGGGGATGTATAATCCATAGTGGGATTGAACGAGAGAAGAGAGAGCAGAATCTTAATGATGTCAAGACTGGAAAACATAATGTTATTATTTCAACGAGAGTTCTTGATGAAGGATATAACCTTCCAAAACTTGACACTGCAATAATAGCTTCAGGCCAAGCAACCCCTAGACAGACTATACAAAGACTTGGAAGGGTTCTTAGAAAGAAAGACACTCCAAGTGTTCTTTACCAGTTATATGTTATTGGAACTATAGAACAAGATCAAGCGGAAGAAAGAAACAGATTATTCAAGGAGTTGTGCACAGAATATAATGAGTATTTTTATATGGTTTTTGATAATGAGTTTACAATTTAGTAAACTTTAAATACAGGTTATTTTATAAAATTTGGATGGGGGTTATTAGATGAATCTTTTGACAATTATACATATCAATGACGGACTAATATCATTACTTCATCCGGGCAGAAAACAGAGATTAAAAACATTTCTGACATTCTTAAAGTTAGGGTTTAAAAGCGTGATTTTCAAGAAAACTAAGAGTGAGAAGTTTTTTGGATATGATGTGAGAGTATTTGATTATCGTTCTTTTGCTATGGTGTTCTTAGAGATATTTATGAAGAATGATTATTATATTGATTTGAAGAAGAAGTATCCAGTGATTATTGATTGTGGTGGGAACATCGGGATGTCAGTATTATTTTTCAAGTATCATTATCCAGAGTCAAAGATTCACGTCTTTGAACCATTCCCAGAAAATTATCAGATATTACATAGCAATATTGTTCGTAATGGATTGACAGAAGTATATGGACATAAAAAAGCCGTAGGAGATAGTGATGGAAAAGTGGAGTTCTTTTATAGTGATCCTAATAACAATACCAACTCTTTGGGTGGAAGTCTTGTGCATACTGCAGGATTTGGAGATCAAAAGATTATGGTTGATAAGATAAGACTTGGAGACTTCTTTGATGAATTTGAGGAGATAGATTTACTCAAGATGGATGTTGAAGGAGCAGAATGGGATACTATGATAGATCTTTGTAAGACTGGAAAGATCAAGAAAGTTAAAAATTTTGTTTGTGAATATCATTATGATTCAGATGATATGAGTAAACCGGTTGATGAGTTTTTGAGATTAATCAGGGAGAATGGTTTTACTTATGATGTTTATATGAATAAGGGGGTGGCCAATATTATAAAGGCATACAGAGAATGAGACCGTATATGGTTTTTTTATTAACGCAGAAACTGCGTATAGATTTAGCAGCATCATTCTTAGTATTTGTAAATTTTGGTCTTCTTATAATTACAGCATCTGATAAGATTAATAATGCTATAGCAACATTACTTGGAAGAGAAGTTAGTACATATGTTGTAGTATTATCTATGTTTATAATTCTTGGAGGAGGAGCGTGGCTTTTAGGATTTATCTTAGATAAGTTCTTTCATTATATACAAGCACAAGCAACAGTTGGTAATGAAAGGAATCCACAGATATGTGAGATTATAGAGAGAGAAAAACAATTGGAAAAAGAACTTTATGAAATAAAAAATATGTTGAGGTATATGTATCATGAAAACCAAAAGGATAGCGGTCGTAACAACATCTATAGGAGATGAAAAAGTCTTTGAAAGGTTTTTCAAAGAATATGGAAAATGCAAAATTCCTAGAGGTTGTAAGATAGATTTTATAGTTATTGGTGATAAGAATAGTCCACACATTGATTTTGATAAAGTTAAATATTTTAAGAGTTTTAATAAAAAATTTGGGTTTAAATTTATTAGTTGGGTAGAACAAGATATGCATATTATGAAAGAGTTTCCTTATATGGAAGATCTTATACCATGGCGTAGAATACAGAGAAGAAATATAGGATATATAGAAGCTTATAGGAAAGGATATGATTTTACAATAACTGTAGATGATGATAACTTTCCAATGGATGATAATTTCTTTATAGAACATTATACAAATATATCAATACATCATAAGATATATTATGATCACAAAGATGTGGTTTGGATGAATCCTTGTTTTAAGATGGATAATATCATTCATAGAGGGTATCCTTTAGAATATCGTGATGTTAAAAGTTCGGCAAAAGTTAGGGGTGGATCTAGAGCCAGAGTAGCATTATCAGAAGGATTTTGGGTAGGTGATGCAGATGTTGATGCAGTGAGTAGATTAGTTGGTGAGGGAACAATAAACAAGAAACCAAGTAGTAATGTAGTTTTATCACCAAACATTATAGCACCATCTAATACACAGAACACTATCTTCAGGACTGAATATACTCCTGCAATGTTCTTGAGTGCAAAAGTTGGAAGATACGATGATATATGGGCATCATATTTATTAAAGGCTATATTATATGTTACAGGAGAACTTGTATCATATGGAAAACCTATCGTTAAACAAGATAGAAACGATCACGATATATTCAAAGATTTTGAAAAAGAAGTTTATGGGATGAAACACACAAAAGAATTTGTAGAAGAACTATTTGCTTATGTTAAAGAAAACAAAAAAAATCTTGAAATATGTGAACTACGATATATGATATTTCAGATAGCTAATGATATGGCACTTAATAGTTCGAAGTTTTCTTGGTATTATATTGACATTATAAAATGGGTAGAGGTGTTAAGGAATGGTAAAGAATGGTAAGGAATGGTCGGCTGCTAAAAAATGGAATCCTTTTAATAGTTATAAATTACTTGCACAAGTATATCGATGGAAACAGATTAAGGAAGGACAACCAATACCACAGCCAGCATTGGTCACAGTGGATCCAATAAATGTTTGTGACTTAAAATGTAGTTTCTGTAATGCAAACGCTATTATGGAAAAGAATAAGAGTATGATTTCAAGAGATAATTTAATGAAGATTGCAGATTTTTTAAAAGACTGGAAAGGAAGTCCGAACTGGGAAAAAGGGGTTGAAGCAGTTTGTTTAGCTGGGGGTGGCGAAGATTTATTACACCCAAATATTAGTGAGTTTATTGAAAAACTTGTAAGTAATGGTATAGAAGTTGGGGTAGTAACTAATGGAACACAGATTCATAAACATCTTGAAGCCTTATCAAAATGCACTTGGGTTGGAGTAAGTATAGATGCTGGAACAAGACAAACATATAAGGATATAAAACAGGTAGACGCTTTCGAAAAAGTTTTAGAAAACATTAAGATGCTTGTGGATTATAGTATTGAGAATAAGACTCAGTTGGCTATGGACAGACAGGGATATGGAGTTTCATACAAATATCTTTTAACACCACAAAATGTTGGAGAAATATATGAAGCGGCACAGAAAGCAAAAGATATAGGTTGTAAGAATTTTCACATGAGACCCGCAGGGGTTCCGTGGTCAGAGATAGGATATAAAAAGAGAAGCATATTTAATTTTGATGAACGAGATGTTAAAATATTTCAGGAACAGACAGAGATGGCTAGATCATTAGAAGATGAACAATTTGGGGTTTTTGGAATAACCCATAAGTTTGACAATAAGTTTGATAAATCAAATAGTTTTAAAACTTGTCACGCTGTTTTTATGACAGGGGTGTTTATGCCATCGTGCGATGGAAATAAAGATGGATTTGATTTTGGACTTTGTTGTGATAGAAGAGGGGACGATAATTTATTATTAGAAAGAAATATATCAGATCCTAACATTATAGCAAAGAGTTGGGGTAACAAAAAACATTGGGATATCAAAAAAAGTATCGATGTTAATAAGTGCTGTAGGTGTACATACCAACCCCACTGCCAAATCTATGAGCATGTTATCGAAGAAGATAGTATGACTTACAAATTTATATGATCCAAACCAACTATGGTGGATGACGGCCTATCGGAGGCTGGCTTTATCCGATGAGGTCAAATAGTTGCGGAGATTTTGGTTCACCCCTTTATCTCCGCATTTTATTATCAAAATGCAATACGAAATATATGATAATCCGGAAGAGAAAGGTATAGACCTCGTGTTTGATTTAGAGAATGGTATGGCTATAACTATCTTCATGGATGATAATGCAGCACAGCAAATGATAGATATTATTCAGAACAAACTTAATGCGAGATTATAATGATACAGTGTAAAAGATGTAGTAAAATTCCGTTGTTGGGAGAACCAATTCCTAGTAAATTTTTTTGTAGATCCTGTCATAAACCAGGAGTTTTTGGTAATAACGAGATCCCAAAACTTTGCAAGGAATGCTCTGAGAAACTAAACAAGTGTCAGAGATGTATGGGGGATTTGTAAATGCAATTATCAGTAGCACTTCCAGTGTTTTCAGAAACAGAGTCAGTGATTGAGATAGTCAACTGGCTCAAGAAATATATCAGAGAATTATACGAGGTTATAATAATCATATCTCCAAAGTCTAGTAAGGAGAGCAAGGATATATGTAATCGATTAGCCAAGCGAGATTATGTCAAGGTTTATACACAGAAAAATAATCCAGGTTTAGGTAATGCTTATCGTGAAGGTATAGAGTATGCTAAAGGAGATTATATTCTAATGCTTGATAGTGATGGTGAGATGAGTCTTTGGAGTATTCCATTGATGATTGATAAGATTAACCAAGGGTTTGATGGAGTGGTTGGAAGTCGTTTTATGAAAGGTGGTGGTGTAGAAGGTTATAATCCTTTGAAACTTATATATAATAAGATTTATCAATTTGTTGTAGGAAAGATGTTTAGAACACATATTACAGATCTTTCATTAGGATTTAAGATGATGCGTACTGATATGATGCAGAGTATAAAGTGGGAGGGGACTATGCATGAGTTTGCTACTGAAAGCACTCTTCTTCCAATAAAGAAAGGGTTTGTCTTGGATCAAGTTCCAGCACAATGGAAATGTAGAGAACAAGGAGTATCAAAAAATAAGATGATAAATAATTTAAGATATCCAAAGATGGCGTGGAAAATATGGTTAGAAAAAAATACACAATAGAAGATATGCAGAGAATGGCAAAGGAAAGAGATGGTGTATGTCTTTCTGATAAATATAAAAATCCTAATATTCCTTTACGATGGAAATGTAATATTTGTAATAATGTTTGGGTTGCCAATCCTAGTAATATTATATATAGAAACCAATGGTGTTCATATTGCCGAATGAAATATTTTGGAGAATCAAATTTTCGGAATATATTGGAATATAGAACAGGATTAAAGTGGCCAAAGAAAAGACCAAAATGGATGAATGATGGAAAACCTGGACCCAGAGAATTAGATATGTATAATGAAAAATTAAAGGTAGCTATAGAATACAATGATCATAAAATAAAATTAAGACAACAAACAGAAGAATCATTCAAAAGACAAAAAGAATATGATATAATTAGGGAACAAAGATGTAAAGATAATGGAGTGAAGTTGATATGGGTTCCTTTAATGAAGATTGAAGATATGGATGATTATATTAAAAAAATATGTCGAGAAAATAATATTAAGATAGTAAATAATGATAAGTTGGATTATAAAAAATTGTTTAATTATTCGAGATTAAGAGAAGATTTTGATAAAATTAAAAAAATAATAAAGGAAAACGATGGTGTATGCTTATCAGAGTTTTATCAAGGAAAATATAAAAAAATAAAAATCAGATGTAATAAAGATGGAAATATATGGCAAACAATTCCAAGACTAATATTGAATGGGTCATGGTGTCCAAAATGTCATTATAAGAAGGTATCAATAATAAAAAAACTATGTATTAATGATGCAAAATATCTGGCTAAACAAAAAGGTGGGAAGTGTGTATCAAAAAAATATATTCATTCAAGACAATTATTAGAATGGGAATGTGAGAAGGGGCATAGGTGGAAAGCATCATATAATAATGTGTTAAAGCAAACTTGGTGTCCAAAGTGTATTAAAAAAAGAAATGATGATTTAAAGCGGTTATCATTAGATGATGCACAAAAATTAGCAGCAAAACAGAATGGTCAATGTTTGTCTAAAAAATATATCAATAATAGAACGAAGATGAAATGGATGTGTAGTAATGAACATATATGGAAAACAAAGTATTCGCATATCAAACAAGGATCGTGGTTTCCAATTTGTTATAAACAAAAAAGAGGAGAAAAAAATGAAGTTTGATAAGATAACTTTGGGTGGAGTATTATTATTAAGTATAATTCTTGTAAGTACTTTTGTGGGTCTTTACAGTGTTGTGTGGGCTGATGATCATTATATGAGTTTAAAATATTCCGAAAGCTTTGCTAATGGATGTGGGATAGCGTATAATTGTGGTACACCTGATGAAGGAGCATCTTCTATAATGCTTATAGTTACTATAGGTATAGCATATTTTTTTACTCACGGAAGTCTTTACTTTCTCGCAAAGTTTATACCATTCTTATTCGTTATTCCAACGATTTATTTTATGTATAAAATTCTTGGAAAATATATTGAAAATAAATTGTTCTTGTGGTTTTCTATAATATTCATATTTTTGGATGTGAACTTCTTATTGTATTCTGTTCTTGGAACTTCTAATATGATCTTTCAAGCATCGTTGTTTTGTATTATATGGTTTTTTATAGAGGATAAAAAGTTCTTTGGTATTAAGGCGTATCTGATACCACTAGTCTTTCATTTGTTTACAAGACAAGAAGCAATATTTACTCTTTTCGCATTAGTTGCATATGAAGGATTACACGCATTTTTTAAGAAGGACAAGGAGAAGATGTATCTTACAGGTGCATTAATTGGTATAGGTATACTCTTTTTGTGTTTTAAGGTATGGTATTTTGGAGAGCTTAGTTCTCCACCAAGTATCAGGAAACTTTCAAGTCTTTCAGGATTATCTTTCGGTATGGTTCTCACCAACTTAATGAATATCATAACAACATATTTCTATATGATTCCAGGATTTATAGCATTGTTTTCTGACAGGAAGGTGTGGAATAAGATGCAGTCATTAATGTTGTTTTCAATGTTTTTTATAGGAGCTCATATTTTGATAAGGATTACAATACTTCCGGATGTTGGAAGATATTTCAATCAAGTTGCAGGACTGATATTCATATTATCAATGATGGGCTATTATAAGATTTATTTGAGTTTAAAAGGACTTTCTTCAGAAAGCATTATGAGAGTCATATTGTTCATAATACTTGCCATAACAGCAGTATATTCATTTCAACAGGTTAATATGACCAAGGGTGTTCTAGCATCAACACCAGTGTTTTTTGCTTATTGCCCTGCAGGTGAATGGATCAAAGAACATTCAACTAAAGATGCTATTGTAGCATCGGTTGAAGTGGGATGCCCAGCATACGAATCTCAAAGAGAATTTTATGATCTTTCAGGACTAACAGACTATGAAAACGCCCGCATTTGGAAGAAGAACTCTGGACTGTTCTTAGAACAAGATTTGAACTATTATCAACTTGTTAAAGAAGATCCGGCTAGGATAGTGAATATTCCTGAATTACAACCTTATTATAATCGCTTCTTCAATGAGGTTAGCCCAGACTTTGTGTTTGTAATTCATAATCCCCCAAGCTATGTTCTACGGATTCATCCGTCTTGGGCTAACTATGAAGAAGTCTGGGTTAGAACCAGACAGGATAATTTTAGAGGATATTATGCTGTTTGGGCAAAAAAAGACTCAAAGGAGGTTTTGTGGGATGCAATATAAAAAACTGTCAATCGTGATTCCGGCTCATAATGAAGAGGATACTATCAAGGAGCTTGTAGATAAAGTCAAGGATGCACCACTTTCAATAGATAAAGAAATTATAGTTGTTGAGAATGGATCAACTGATAAGACTATAGATATATTAAAAACCATAAGTGGTATAAAAGTCGAACATCTTCCAGAAGGCGTTAAGGGAAAGTCTGTGGCTATCAGGAAGGGCTTTGAGCTTGCGACTGGTGACATTATTATAGTACAGGATGCAGATCTTGAATATGATCCTAATGAATACCAGAGTTTGATACAACCGATAATTGATGGTAAGGCCAAGGTGGTGTATGGGTCTAGGCGTTTGAAGAAACAAAAACAGCATAGCCATTATACTTTTTATCTTGGTGGACAACTATTGACAGTTATTGCGAATCTAATATATCCAGGGCTTCACATCACTGATGAGGCTACTTGCTATAAGGTGTTTGATGCTAAATTGCTCAAGGCCATAAAGCTAGAATCAGTAAGGTTTGAGTTCTGTCCCGAAGTCACTGCAAAGCTTGCAAAAATGAAAATTCCTATTCACGAAGTGCCCATATCATATTATCCTAGATCAAAGGAGGAAGGTAAGAAAATCAACTGGAGAGATGGTGTAGAGGCCATTTGGACTTTAGTCAGACTAAGATTCTGAGCTGAAAACTCAAACAATTCATAGTGCCTAACTTTTAGAAAATGGAAAGACGAAAATTAGCAATAATCCTTGTATTGACTTGCACATTGTGCACATCAACGGCAGCTCTGCTTAATAAGATGGGCGCTAATAATCTGTCACTTTCATTA
>Ga0180432_10005635_pt1 | contig 16562 bp, 8 predicted proteins | sample SS_ome_10_FD_132414 | JGI IMG/M metagenome (GOLD analysis project Ga0180432, IMG submission 132414) | Hypersaline lake sediment archaeal communities from the Salton Sea, California, USA - SS_1_MS_2 metaG | ecosystem: Environmental > Aquatic > Non-marine Saline and Alkaline > Hypersaline >... | reverse complement strand
TAATTCAGGGTGTTACTGTTTTCGGGGGAAAGGTCAGTAGGACATCTACTCGTCATCCGCATCCGACAAGTACTCAATCAAGTCATCAGAATCGTCGAATTGTGCCGCGATGCTCTCGACCGAAATCGGCACGCTGCCTTTGTCTCCTCGTCTTTCCCAAGCCTCTTTCCACGCGCGGTCATGGGCTTTTTCCCACCTGACTGACCAATGAACATTGCCCCATGACGCTATGGTTTCCTCCAAGCATTCAACGTCTGAATCGCTCAAGTAGTCTAGGTCAGCTTCTCGTTGGGGTATGACCTTGTAACCCGCGACCTCCAAGCCTTCCACCATGCCCCTCTTGGCGTCGTTCAAGAGGTCATACGCCCTAGACGGCGTTGCTCCCTGTTTCATCGCACAGTAGGCGTCTCCAAAAATGAAGCGCCCATATCTTTCCAGGCTCGTCATGTCAGCGAAATAGAGTAGCTTGCAGATATTGTAGATGTCCGAGTCAGACACCCGAGGTGACAGATACAGGATTGTCTCAATGGCTTTTGCTCGGTCAAACAAGAAGGAAACACTGTTCATAGTACTATTTCCTCCTTCTGTCCAGAATCTACCATCTATGCATAAGTATAACACAGATAGTCAAGCGTATGCGATTATGCTCGCCAAAAGGGTTGACAAACGTGTCGCCTGTGTCTATACTATAATCATCGTGATAAGCATCCCTATGGTACGAGGAGGCCATTATGGTCAAAATCACGCGGTTGAAGTGTAAGCGATGTGGTCACAGATGGGTTCCCCGAATACCTAACCCAGCAGTGTGCCCTAAGTGCCACAGTCCCCATTGGAACAAGGCTAAGAGGCAGAAGTGATGCACTAGATAGTGCTCAGAGGCCAACATATTCTGGTCGTTTGCGACAAGCACTAGGGGAAACGGCAAGTACGGAAGTATGTCATGGTGAATCTCTGTTGTAAGCACTGTGGCTCCACCGATGTAGTCCGTTACGGACAAGAGGGCGGGGTCTTGTACTGGTGGTGCAAACGCTGCAAGCGTAAGTTTGCCGATAACGACGCCCTACCGAAGATGAAGACACCGATTATGCAGGTCGGGTCTGCCCTGAGTATGTACTACAAGGGTGTGTCCATCGGTGAGATACGTGAACACCTAGACCAGCAGTACAACAACTGCCCCTCCAGTAGCAGCATCTATGACTGGATTTCCCGCTTCACCAACGAAGCAGTCCAGAAGGCCAAAGACTACAAACCGACTGTGGGCGATGTTTGGGTTGCCGACGAGACTATCTTGAACATCGGGGGTAAGAAGGTCTGGTTTTGGGATTTGATAGACACGAAGACTAGGTTTCTCTTGGCCTCGCATATGTCATTTCAGCGTACAGCCCAACACGCCAGGGCACTGGTTGAGAAGGCTGCCAAACGAGCAGGCAAACCGCCCAAGGCTATCATCACAGACAAGCTGAGTGCCTACCTGGACGGCATCGAAATGGCCTTCGGGTCTGAGACTGAGCACATACGCTCAAAGGGCTTCACTGTCCAGCCGAACACGAATCTTATCGAGCGGTTTCATGGCACGCTGAAGTCCAGAACCAAGGTAATGCGGGGCTTAAAGACGCCAGAGAGTGCCTTGTTGATACTAGACGGCTGGTTGGTCTACTACAACTTCTTCAGGCCACACGAGGCACTACAAGACAGGACACCGGCAGAGAAGGCTATGCTCGATTTCCCTCTCAAGAATTGGCTGGACGTGGTGAAGGAATCAAAGGGGGCGAAGCCATACACGCGGCAGTACACCCACGAGCGGGTGCTTATGGGTCTGCCTACCGCATACAACATCAAGAAGAGTAAGAAGAAGAGGAGGATACCACCGAGACAACTGACATCAATTCGTGGCTAATCAGACCCAAAAGAAAGACGCCCTCGTGGTGTTCTCTCAATAACATTGCGACCCGTCGAGGGCGTCACGATGGGGGCTTAGTGTAGCGTAAGCACCTCCGTCTCTAAAACGGATGGGATGGGTTAGAATCCCATAGCCCCCACTTGGCCTTTTTATGATACCACACTATGTCAACATAGTCTAGCCCCTATACACGAAAACCGAACAGAACCTGTGCCCCGCCTTTCCCCCCAGCTACGACCGCGCGCAGAGGAGTGCTCACCGTCTTGGCCCGTGACCGACCCCATAGCCCTCGCGTTGCCGCTCATTCCGCCGGGACCATCTGAGTGGGCGCATGGGATGCTACCATCGTAACCTGGGTGGCACCTTTCCGTGAGTTCTATTCAGCAGAGGACTACCACTACAGGCATTTCGAGCGGAATGCCGGGCAACCGTATTGCCGCGTGGTGATTGCGCCCAAGATAGCCACGCTTCGTGCCGGGTACCTGAAACAGGCGAAGAACACATAGATGGCCGTCGGGTCCAGTCGGATTTCGCGTTGATGGGCCTCGTCGGCGGTGCAGGGCATCCTGGATGGAGCCAGCGGTCGGAATCGAACCGACGACCGGCGGTTTACGAAACCGCTGCTCTACCTCTGAGCTACGCTGGCGATTGAGGCTGAATCGGGAGAAGCTGGCGACAACCTGGCGACGGAAGTCCCTTCTATCCCTGCCGGTGGCACCCTGTCCAGTAGCACCGTGGCGTCGCCGTGCATCCCCTCAATTATATGGGAATGGCTACCCATTGTGAAGGCGACTGAGCTGTGTCCCAGGGCCTCCGAGACGACCCTGGTCCCGGTCTGCACTTCGGGCAATCGCAGGTAGTGCGCGCAGTTGGCCGGTTGGACCGCTTGAGAGCCCCTGACCGAAAAGACAGCAGAACCTGGCCCGGCTAGATATTCAGCAGTTGGGCTACCTTTTCACGGTGATAGTCACCATCGCCGAAGGCAACCTCACAGGCCTTGGCCCTCTTGAGATAGAGGTGCATGTCGTGGTCCCAGGTAAAACCGAAACCACCGTGAATCTGAATGCCCTCAGCCGCCACGTGCTTGTAGATATCACTACACCAGGCCTTGCCCATGGAAGCCGCGAGCGGCAGGCCAGGGTCATCTTCTGCGGCTGCCCAGCTCGCATAGTAGGTGATTGAGGTGGCTCCCTCTACCTCGACAGCCATGTTGGCGCACTTGTGCTGGATGGCCTGGAAGCTGCCGATAGGCACCCCAAACTGTACCCTCTCCTTGGCATACTCCACCGAAGCCTCCAGTACCCATTTGGCCCCACCTACCATCCAGGCGCACTCAGCGATGGCTGCCTCCTGCATCACCCTCTGCACTATCGGCCAGCCCTGATGCAGCTCACCCAGCATGTTGCCTCCGGGCACCTTCACATTGTGAAACACGACCTCACAGAGCTTCTCACCGGTCATGGTCTTCAGCACCTCGGTATTGATGCCGGCGCTAGTGGCATCCACCAGGAAGAGGGTAATACCGTCTTCCCGGCTGGGGCCGTCCTTGGTCCTGGTGACACAGAGGATGTAGTCGGCGATGTGAGCATCAGGGACGAAGAGCTTCGTGCCATTGATAACGAAATCGTCTTCCGATGGTTTCGCCTCCATCGTAATGCCGGAGGCCTCCAGACTGCCACCGGGCTCCATGAAGGCCAGCGTCATCAGCATGTCACCGTTGGCTATCGCGGGGAGGAACCGCTTCTTCTGCTCTTCGGTGCCAGCCAGCAGGATGGGACGCCCGGCCAGCACCACCGTCGGGAGAAAGGGGCCCGGTACGAGGGCCCGTCCCATCTCTTCCAGCAGCACCGCCAGGTCAACGAAGGTGCTGCCGACGCCATCGTACTCCTCGGGGAAGACCAACGCCATCCAGCCGAGTTCAGCCATCTTCTTCCACAGGTCTGGCGAATGGCCCGTGGCGTCGTCCATCATCGCCCTGACCAGTTGCTTGGGGCACTCCCTGTCCAGAAAATCACGGGCCGAGGTCTTCAGCATTAACTGTTCTTCGCCTAGTTCAAAGTCCATGAACTCTTACCCCTTTCCTAATACGACCGCGGCAGCCCCAGCACCCGCATGCCGATGATGTTCCTCTTGATCTCAGGGGTGCCGGTGGCGATAGAGCTCCCCCGCGATTGAAGGAAGCTCTCCTGCCATCTTCCGTGCTCAAAGGCGTACTTGGAGCCCCTTATCAACTGGCTGTAGGGGCCCAGAAGCTCCATGGCGAGGAGCTGCAGGCGCTGCCCTGTTTCGACCCCCATGAGCTGGCTGATAACGCCTTCGGGGCCGGGCCGTCCCTGCCTCAGCAGCCTGGTCAGTCCACGCAGGTCTGTATACTTGCCAACGTTCACCTCAACGAACAACTGGGCCAGCTTCTGGCGGATCAACGGGTTCTCGGAGAGGAGCTGACCGTCACGCTCGGTATTCCGGGCCATCTCTATCAGGTCTTTGATCGTGTTTTCCCGCTGTATGGCCGCGCCGGCGCCCGACCTCTCAAACTCGAGAGCCGCCGTCGCCACACGCCAGCCGTTGTTCTTCTCGCCCAAAATCTGATGCTTGGGAATGCGTACATCGTCGAGGAATGTCTCATTGAAGTCGGCGTGGCCGGTAATCTGCACCAGCGGTCGAAGGGTAATGCCCGGGGTGCGCATACTCATGAACAGATAGCTGAGGCCACGGTGCTTGGAGGCATCCGGGTCCGTCCTGGCCAGCAGGACGGACCAGTCGGAGTAGTGCCCACCGCTGGTCCAGACCTTCTGCCCGTTGACCACGAAATCATCGCCGTCCTCCACCGCCCTGGTCTGCACCGCCGCCATGTCGGAGCCCGACTCGGGCTCGGAGTAGAGCGTACACCAGATGTCGTCGCAATTCAGAATCCGGGGAATGAAATGCTTCTTCTGCTCTTCAGTGCCAAAGGCCAGCATCGCTGGCGCTATCCAGCCCATCCCGTGGACATTGAACGGGCTCGGTGCACGGTGTTTGGCCAGCTCTTCGTAGAATACCACCTGCTCCATGATTGTACCGCCGCGACCGCCGTACTCCTTGGGCCAGGTGATGCCAAGGAAACCGGCGGCATTGAGCTTGCGGTGCCACCAGATGAAGAAGTCGAGATACTCTTTCGAGTCCATCTCCGGCCTGGCGATATCGCGACAGCCCCACCATTCGGGCAGCTCTTTCATGTTCTCCGCCAGCCAGTTCTTGACTTCTTCACGAAAGGCCTCTTCTTCGGGCGTATACTTGAAATCCACCTTCTCGCTCCTTCCTTCAGTCGTGCGCAGTCGATGCAGATAACGCGACCTCTGCTCAGTCTAAGCCGATTGAATCGCCTCTCTTCCAGGTCACCCGTTTGGCCAAGGGCCTGTGCTCCCACCGTGCGGGGGGTGCACTCGCCCCGGCTTGCGAAACCGCTGCTCTACCTCTGAGCTACGCTGCCCTTTGGCGTCAGCCAGGATTATACCTGAGAAGCGGCAAAACGAGCAACGGTACCCTGCCAACGACGGTTGCCCCGCTGACTTGAGTGTGCTGTTGTCGCCGCAGCGAGTCTCGTAGAGCCTGGAGGTCGACAAGTGGGCAAGTCATCCTTGTTTCCGGGTCGGATGTTCACGGCGGCAAGGGTGGATGCAGGCCTGCATGAAGAGGGCTGGCAGACCTGAGCTACCTTGGTCGCAGCAGCCAGCAGCGAAGCATATATAAGAAGAGAGGGAATTCTACAGGCTCAATAGCGACCTAGCTCCTAGATTGATGACAATTGTTGAGATTCCGGAGCGACTGCAAGACTGGCAACAAATGCCTACAGTAACTCAAACCACTCAATATCCTAGCGTTGTTGATTAATCTCGAACCTAATACCGCATTGGTCGCAATCGTATGTATGTGTGTCGGGGGATACACTCCCGTCCTTTCTTCTATAGCCTTGTGATATCATCCGACTACGCGGAACGTTCCGTAGATGCCCCTTACATGCTGGGCAGTATTTGATAGCAGGCTGTGGACCACTGATATTGGCCATGGCTTCCCTCCTTCGGTGAACCTATTTCGTTTGTTTTTCAGTAATTCCTTTCTAGCAACGGACCTGCTCCCACAGATCATACCACTTTCCAATTTACTCCTATCGGCATAACTACTGGCATTGTAGCTTTAGCAGCAGGCGAGGTAATTGCTGTATTTGGCGACTTCCGAAGTGGCCCGGACGTTCTCGCCTGAGGACGGCGTCTTTCATCCCGCGAGGCAGTGTGTGCATCCCCGAGAAGCCACCTGGAGCGGGGTTCCAGCCATCTTCTACCTGGGTGCTGGGCTCTCACGCGTCGTAGGTCGTGCCTGGCCGGCCCCACCGGCCAGCCTTGGGGATATCATACTGTGACACTCTTGCCGGGATCCCACCCGCTGAACGCACCACAAATGCGCGTCGATGTCGACTACGTGCCGCCAAGAGGCACGCTACGACTGTCAATGTACCGGCAACGGTCGTTGTCAAACAGGTATGGGGGTGGCCTGTTCCGCCAGGGAATCATACGAGCTTGTTTTCGAGTTCTGCTTGTCTGCCACGGTCACTTTTGCCATAATGAATTGCCGAACATGAACCGAGTTTCCAGGGAAGTGTCGTGAAAACCGTTCTCGTAGGACTGGACACAGATGAACTGCGGGCGCTGGTGGAGCAGGAAGGCGAGCCACCTTACCGTGGCAGCCAGCTTGCTCAGTGGATCTATCGACATGGCGTTCACACGTTTGATGACATGACCAACCTTCCAGCCAGGCTTCGGACAAGGCTGGCGCAGAAATATGAGGTCGGTCGATCTAAGATCGTAGCCACGCAGCACAGCCATGACGGGGCCACGAAGTTACTGCTCGAAATGCATGATGGTGCGAGGATAGAGACTGTGGGGTTGCCCTACGCAGACCGGTTTAGCTGCTGCCTGTCGACACAGGCGGGATGCCCAATTGGCTGCGCCTTTTGTGCTTCCGGCCGGGGTGGGTTTGTTCGCAACCTCATGCCGGGAGAGATCGTGGACCAGGCGTTGACGGTGCAGGAAACACTGCAATCCGGGACTGTGCCGATTGACAACCGCAGTCATCGGGTCGACCATGTTGCCATCATGGGCATGGGCGAACCACTTCTTGACTATGTATCAACCGTCAAGGCAATACGCCTTCTGAACAAAGAGTTGGGCATCGGCATGAGGAGTATCACAGTCAGTACCGTTGGCCCTCCTCCGGGCATTCTGAGACTAGCTCAGGAGAAACTGCAGATAACGCTGGCAGTATCACTCCATGCCCCTACCGACGGACTGCGGCGGCAGCTCGTACCTGGCATGACCAGGTGGAGTGTCGCCGAGATTGTAGACGCCAGCCGGGAGTATGTGCGCCATACCGGTCGGCGGGTTACATTCGAGTATTGTATGCTCGACGGAGTAAACGATGGTGAAGTAGAGGCCCGTGAGCTAGCGAGGCTACTCAGTGGCTTGAACTGCCATGTCAACCTGATTCCATACAACCCCGTATCCGGCCTGCCGTTTCGTGCTTCTTCACCGGCACGGCTGCGAGTCTTTCGTGAGACCTTGCGTGGAGCAGGCATCCAGACAACGCAGCGGGTTCGGAGGGGAGTCGACATTGACGCTGCCTGTGGACAGCTGCGACGACAGATGGAGAAGGTTCGCAAGTAGAAAGCTACAGTTGGCCCGTGACTATCGAGGCGATGACAGTCCTGGAACGAAGAAGGACAAGTCAACAGGCAGACCCTCAGCGGCACTTCGGACTCGCCGCTACGAAATCGCTGCACTAGCTCTGGGCTACGCTGGCGATTGGGGTCAGCCAGGATTATACCTGAGAAACGGCGAAGTGGGCAACGGTCTCCCGCGGGAGATGGTTGACCCGCTCAGGTGAGTGTGCTATCGTCGCTGCAGCGAATGTCATAGAGCCTGGAGGTCGATGCGTGGGCAAGTCAACTTCGTTTGTGGGTCGGATGTACAGGGCGGCGAGGCTGGAGTCCGCTATCTACGAGGAGGTCGAGGCTGATACCAGCGCCACGTGGCAGGCGCTGGCGGTGGTCTTGCTCTACAGCATCTGCGCCGGGATTGGCTCCGGCCTTGGCACGCTGCCTGACATAACGGTGGGAGGGTTCTTCTGGAGCCTGTTCGTGGGGTTGCTGAGTGCTCTCGCTTTCTGGCTCATATGGTCGCTAATCACCTACATCATCGGCACCACATTGCTCAAGGGTCCGGAGACTTCGGCCACCTACGGCGAGTTGCTGCGCACAATCGGTTTCTCAGCAACGCCCGGCGTGCTCATGCTGTTCTCCTTCGTCCCCTTTGTCGGCTGGGCCATATCCCTTGTCGCGCTGGCGTGGATGCTCGCCGCGATGATCCTGGCGGTGCGGCAGGCCCTGGACTTCGACACCGGGCGAGCCATCGCTACCTGCCTCGTCGGAGCGATTGTCTACGTGATCTTCGCTGTGATTCTTGGCCTGATAGCTGGGTTGGGGATGTGGGTGTTTCGCTGGTGAGCCGGGTGCGGTAGCGTGCTTGCATATACGGTAGTGCCAGCTTGGAGGTCTCGGTCCGACCGCGGCGCGGTGTGACGGTCCCCCAACCGTGTTGTCGCGCCGGGCCCTGCACCTGAGTCAGCACCCCTGTCCCGTCGCGAGTAGCATCCCCTTCCCTATGCTATAATCTATGCAGCCCCCACAGGGAGGACGAACATCGATACTGAGCGCCTGCGCGAGATGCTGTCGAAGGTGAAGGCCGGGGAGATGGCCATCGATGATGCTATAACCCGGCTCATCGGCTTGCCCTATGAGGAGATAGGCTTCGCCAAGGTTGACCATCATCGGGAACTGCGATGCGGTTTCCCTGAGGTAGTCTTCGGTCAGGGGAAAGCGGCGGAACAGGTTGCCGCCATCGTTCAGCAGCTCGCGTCCACTTCCGACCGGGTGCTGGTCACCAAGGCTGGCGAGGACTGCTTCGAGGCAGTTCGCCGGCTCGTGCCGGAGGCGTCATATCACCCGGTTGCGCGGGCGATCACCGTGCGTCGAGGGGGCGAGGAGGCGCTGCGCCCGGGGATCATGGTGGTCTCCGGCGGCACCTCGGACATATCGGTTGCCGAAGAGGCAGCGATTACAGCGGAGATCATGGGGAACGAGGTGGAGCGGTGCTATGATGTTGGCGTGGCCGGCGTTCACCGTCTGCTTGATCATCTGCCCCGGCTGCAGCAGGCAAAGGTGGTGGTAGCGGTGGCCGGCATGGAGGGGGCACTGCCCAGCGTGGTCGGCGGCCTGGTAGCCGTTCCGGTAATCGCGGTTCCCACCAGCGTGGGCTATGGGGCCAGCTTCGGCGGCCTGGCGGCGCTGCTCACCATGCTCAATAGCTGCGCCGCGGGGGTGTCGGTGGTCAACATCGACAACGGCTTTGGCGCCGGCTACCTCGCCGCGCTAATCAACCGCTAGTCTTCGTCCCCGGTCGCTTCTTCCTCGGCCTGCGGAACGGACTCGTCCTTGATTTCCTCAGAGGCTGTCGCCTCCTGGGCCTGCGGGAGAGACTCGCCCTCGTCCGTGGCTTCCTCATCAACCGCTGCTTCCTGGGCCTGCGGTGGGGACTCGTCCTCGTCCGGGGCTTGCTCAGAGACCGTTGCTTCCTCAGCCTGCGGGAGAGACTCGTCCTCGTCCGTGGTCTCCTCAGCAACTGTTGCTTCCTGGGCCTGCGGTGGGGACTCGTCCTCGTCCGTGGCTTCCTCAGCAACCGTTGCTTCCTGGGCCTGCGGCTGGGGCTCGACCTCGTCCGTGGTCTCCTCAGCGACTGTTGCCTCCTGGGCCTGCGGCTGGGGCTCGACCTGGTCCGTGGTCTCCTCAGCAACTGTTGCTTCCTGGGCCTGCGGCTGGGGCTCGCCCTCGTCCGTGGTCTCCTCAGAGACCGTTGCTTCCTCAGCCTGCGGCTGGGGCTCGCCCTCGTCCGTGGTCTCGCGCGGGCCGGACGACTCCAGAGCCCGCAGCAGCGCCAGGGCCTCCGGGTCATCTGATACTGCTTCGAGGGCCAGGGCTTCCGCGCCTTCAGCAGGCGCCTCCATCTCCGGCAGAACCTGAGCTTCCAGCGTGACACTGGAGTAGGCCGGGATCAGTTTGCCGATGATAACGTTCTCTTTCAGGCCGCGCAGCCTGTCCGTCTTCCCCGCCAGGGCCGCTTCGGTGAGCACCCGCGTCGTTTCCTGGAATGAGGCTGCGGAGAGGAAGCTGTCGGTATTGAGCGATGCCTTGGTAATGCCAAGCAGCACCGGCTGAGCCGTGGCCGGGTCTCCCCCCTCTGCCAGAACCTTGGCATTGATGTCATCGTAGACGAAGCGGTCCACCAGTTCCTCCGGCAGGAGCTCGGTGTCGCCGGGAGAATCGATACGGACCTTGCGCAGCATCTGGCGGACGATAACCTCGACGTGTTTGTCGTTGATGCTCACGCCTTGAGACCGATAGACTCTCTGCACCTCGCCCAGGAGGTACTCCTGAACCGCCTCCTTCCCCATAATGCGCAGAAGGTCCTGGGGGTCTATCTGGCCTCCGGTCAGCTGCTGACCGGCCTTGACCAAGGCGCCCTGTTCCACGCTGATATGGGATGAAGGAGGCACGGGGTACTCTCGCTCCTCCCTCTCTTCATACCAGACGGTTATCTGTTCGTCTTCGACATTGACGGTACCGGCAACCCTGGCGACAAGGGGGTTTGGCTCCGCAGCCACGGCAACATCCGTCTCTGCCGATTCCGAAGGCTCGGCCAGTGACTCACCCACGTCCACCCGTTGGCCGCTTTCGACTATGGACTTCCACCCGGGAAGCAGGGGGTACTCATCGGAGTAGAGCTGTGAGTTCGACACCCTTATGCGGCGCTCCTCCTCGTTGTCGACAACCTCCACCTCGCCATCGATCTCAGAGATGATGGAGTGGACCTTTGGTGAGCGAGCTTCAAAGATCTCTTCGACGCGAGGGAGTCCGCTGGTAATGTCGACGCCGGCGACGCCTCCTGTGTGGAAGGTGCGCAGGGTTAGCTGCGTTCCCGGCTCGCCGATGCTCTGAGCGGCTATGATTCCCACTGCCTCTCCCACGTCGACGATGTGTCCTCGAGCGAGACTCCACCCGTAGCATCGCTGGCAGACTCCGTGCCTCGACTGACAGGTCAGGGCCGACCTGACGAAGACACGGGTGATACCTGCCGATACAATCTCGTTGGCCTTCTCCTCGTCGATAACGTCGTTTCTCTCGACGATCGACTCGCCGGTGTCGGGATGAACGACTCTGGCGGCGGCAAACCGCCCCAGCAAACGCTGAAAGAGCGGAGGGGCTATACTGCCCTCGGGCGCTTCATGTACCCAGATGCCGGCTGTGGTGCCGCAATCCTCATCGCCGACGATTACCTCCTGGGAAACGTCAATAAGCCGCCTCGTCAGATAGCCGCTGCCCGAAGTCCTCAGCGCTGTGTCGGCCAGCCCCTTCCTGGCGCCGTGGGTGGAGATGAAGTACTCCAGTACTGACAGTCCCTCTCGGAAGCTCGACTTGATGGGCAGCTCGATGATCATCCCCGACGGATCGCTCATCAGCCCTCGCATACCCGCCATCTGCCTGATCTGCGCAATGTTCCCTTTGGCGCCGGAAACCGTCATGAGGTAGATAGGGCCGTAGCGGTCGAGTGACTCGGCCAGAGCGTCAGAGACGTGGTCCGTGGTCTCCAGCCAGGTCTCGACCGTGCTGTTGTAGCGCTCCTCGTCGGTTATGAGGCCCTGCTGGTACTGTCTGTCGATCTCGGCGACTCTCCTGTCACCCTCCTCGAGCAGTTCTCGTTTAGACTGGGGAGCCTCGACGTCGTGCATGGCGATGGTTGTCCCCGACCTGGTGGCGTATTCAAACCCCAGCTTCTTGATGTTGTCGGTCACCTCGGCAGCCTTCTCGCTTCCGTACAGCTTGTAGCATCTGGCGATTACCTGCTTCAATGCCTGCTTGTCCATCACGTCGTTGATGAAGCGGAGCTCCTCGGGAAGCACCTCGTTGAAGATCAGGCGGCCGACAGTGGTCTTCATTCGCTCCCCGTTGTCGCCGTTCCTCACCTGGATTTCCGCCTGCGTATCTATGGCCCCAAGCTCGTGGGCAAGCATGGCCTCCTCGGCGCTGTTGAAGCGCTGGTTCTCCCCTTTGGCCTGCGGCTTGAGCAGGGTAAGGTAATAGCAGCCCAGCACCATGTCCAGGGTTGGGGCCACTACGGGTTCTCCGGAGGCGGGCAAGAGCATATTGTGGCTTGCCAGCATTATCTCTTTGGCTTCTCTCACCGCGTTCTGAGAGAGGGGCACGTGTACCGCCATCTGGTCGCCGTCGAAGTCAGCATTGAACGCGGCACACACCAGGGGGTGAATCTGTATGGCGCTGCCGTCGATGAGAACCGGCTCGAAGGCCTGGATGCCGAGACGGTGCAGCGTCGGGGCGCGGTTGAGCAGCACCGGCCTTCCCTTGATCACCACCTCCAAGGCATCCCAAACCTCGGGTCTTTCCCGCTCCACCAGCCTCTTGGCGCTCTTGATATTGTGAGCGTAGCCCTGGAGGATAAGACGGTGCATCACGAAAGGCTTGAACAGCTCCAGGCCCATCTTCTTGGGGAGGCCGCACTGGTGCAGCTTGAGTTCCGGACCTACCACTATCACCGAGCGCCCGCTGTAGTCGACTCGCTTGCCCAGCAGGTTCTGGCGGAAGCGCCCCTGCTTTCCACGAAGCATGTCTGACAGCGACTTCAGCTTGTGGTTCCTCGAGGTAGTGATGGGGCGTCCCCTCCTGCCATTGTCGATGAGGGCGTCCACCGCTTCCTGGAGCATTCTCTTCTCATTGCGCACTATGATCTCAGGGGCGCCAAGCTCCAGCAGACGTCGCAGCCTGTTATTGCGATTGATGACCCGCCGATACAGGTCATTGAGGTCTGAGGTAGCGAATCTTCCGCCATCCAACTGCACCATCGGGCGCAGCTCAGGAGGCAGAATGGGCAGCACGGTGAGGACCATCCACTCGGGCTTGTTTCCACTTCGTCTCAGCGCTTCGACGACGCGCAGCCTCTTGATGGCCTTCTTCCTCCGCTGCCCCGTGCTGGAGTAGATTTCCTTGTAGAGGGTCTCGCGAAGCTTCTCCAGATTGAGATTGCCCAGTATGTCCAGAACCGCCTCGGCCCCTGTACCGGCTCGAAACACGTCGCCGTGCTTCTTTTCGAGTTCACGACAGTTGATTGGAGAGAGCAGCTCGAAGGGGGTAATCCCCTCCAGCTCGTCGATTTCGGCACTGAGCCCCTCAAGCAGTTGCTTCTGCTGCTCTGCCGCGGCCTGGTGCAGTCGGCTTATCTCCTGCTCCGCTGGCTCTCTGCGCTCTCGGGCCTCATTGTCGATTCTGGCATTCAGCTCGCCAAGGGCCGTGGCGTAGTTGTCCTCAATCTCAGCGGTCTTCTCCTGTGCTGTGCTTCGAAGAAGGCCAATGTGCTCATCAGCGACCTTGGTGCCCTTGGGCACAACGGTGACGTCTCCCAGGGTGATTGCCTGGGTCGCCTTCTTGTCCATCTTCTCCTGGAGCTTGCTCTCCACGGCAGCTACCTGCTCGGTAATGAGGTCAATGGCACTGGCGCGCTCCTCTTCGAGGCGTTTGGCTTCGTCCTGCCTGTCGCCCTCGAAACTGGCGAGCTCCTCGTCGAGACGTCTCTTGACCTCTTCCACCTTCTCTCTGGTCGCGTCTTCTCGATTGGCTACCTCCTGGAGGACATCCTCTCGCACCCGTCTGACTGCCTCGCTCTTGGCCGCCTCGTCCACCTGGGTTACTATGGACTGAGCGAAGTAGATGACACGCTCCAGATTCCGCGGGGAGATATCAAGAAGCAGCCCCAGCCGGCTTGGCGTTCCTCGAACGAACCAGATGTGACTCACCGGGGCGGCTAGGTCGATATGGCCCATCCTCTCGCGGCGGACCTTGGCTCGGGCAACCTCCACCCCGCACTTGTCGCAGACAATGCCACGGTACCGCACCTTCTTGTACTTGCCACAGTAGCATTCGAAGTCCTTTGTCGGGCCGAAGATGCGCTCGCAGAAGAGCCCGTCCTTCTCCGGCTTTAAGGTACGGTAGTTGATGGTCTCGGGCTTGGTCACCTCACCCCAAGACCAGCTTCTGATCTGTTCGGGTGAAGCGAGAGAAATCCGTATTGAGCTGAATTCGTTAACCTCGGGCATAGCTACCTCTCCTGAAATCCGCCTATTCTGGACCTAGGGAAATCCAGTCCTAAATCTTCCACCAGGGACATCTTGTCCTCCTCCTCGTTCAACACCTCCACTGCCAGCCCCAGGCTCTGCAATTCCTTGACCAGCACCTTGAACGATTCCGGCACACCGGGTTGCAGGATGTCCTCGCCCTTGATAATGGACTCGTAGGTTTTCGCTCGGCCTACCACGTCGTCTGACTTGACGGTCAGCAGCTCCTGAAGGATATGGGCGGCCCCGTATGCCTCAAGCGCCCACACCTCCATCTCTCCGAATCGTTGCCCTCCAAACTGCGCCTTCCCCCCCAACGGCTGCTGAGTTATCAGGGAGTAGGGCCCGGTGGAGCGAGCGTGTATCTTGTCCTCGACAAGGTGAATCAGCTTCATCATGTAGATGTCCCCAACGGTGACTGGCTGGTTGAAGGACTCCCCGGAGCGGCCGTCGCAGAGAGTAGTCTTGCCCCACGTCGGCAGCGGCAGCCCGCTCTCCCGGGCCATCTGCTGGGCCGTGGCTGCCACCTCATCATCGCTGAGTTGCCCATGGTCGACACCCCGGTCGTCAAGCCAGATTCTCAGGCAGGCTCTTGTCGCCTCACCCTTCGAGTCATCGCTGAAGATACGCTCGCCGTCATAACCCCGTTCGTCGAGCCACGCCTTTGCCCGCTCCAAGTCCAGCGGCTGCTCCTCCTCGGGATCATGACTGACCGCACCAGAGCGCTGCGCCAGCCACGCCTGGCACAGGCTCTCTTCGATGGCGTCGTTGTCGGCTCCATCAAAAACGGGCGACAGCGCCCTGAATCCCAGAGTATGAGCCGCCCAACCGAGATGGGTCTCCAACACCTGACCCAGATTCATCCTCGAGGGTACCCCGATCGGGTTGAGGATCAGTTCCACCTGCCGGCCGTCGGGCAGGAAGGGCATGTCTTCGTCAGGCAATATGCGGGCGATAACGCCCTTGTTGCCATGCCGACCCGCCATCTTGTCTCCCTCCGATACTTTCCTCCTCTGCGCCACCCAGACCCTCACCAGCCTGTTGACCCCCGGAGGAAGGTCGGCGCCAGATTCCCTGGAGAACTCCTTCACACCGATGACCTTGCCCCACTCCCCATGGGGCACCCGCAACGAGGAGTCCTTCACATCCCGCGCTTTCTCACCGAAGATGGCCCTCAGTAGCTTCTCTTCGGCACTTAGCTCGGTTTCCCCCTTGGGCGTAATCTTGCCCACCAGGATATCTCCCGGCTTCACTTCGGCACCGGAGCGGACAATGCCGTCCTCATCGAGGTTCCTCAGGCTTTCCTCGCCCACGTTGGGTATATCCCTGGTTATCTCCTCGGGACCCAGTTTGGTGTCCCTGGCTTCGGATTCATGTTTCTCGATATGAATCGATGTGAATTTGTCCTGCCGCATCAAGCTCTCGCTGATGACCACTGCATCCTCGAAATTGTGACCCTCCCAGCTCATGAAGGCGCACAGTACGTTCTGCCCCAGGGCGAGTTCCCCTGCATCCGTGGCAGGGCCGTCGGCAAGCACCTCGCCTGCTTCGACGCGGTCGCCTTTGGACACCACGGGGCGCTGGTTGATGCAGGTTCCTTGATTGGAGCGGGCGAATTTCCTCAGGGGGTAACCGGTTTCCTCACCGCCTTTGCTCCGAACCACGATTCTCTTGGCATCAACCGACGTCACCACTCCATCGCTCTTGGAGAGCACCACCTGTCCGCTGTCGCAGGCGGCTTGTCTCTCCATGCCGGTGCCGATAAGCGGTGACTCGGGACGGATCAGAGGAACGGCCTGACGCTGCATGTTCGAGCCCATGAGAGCACGGTTGGCGTCATCGTGTTCCAGAAAGGGAATGAGAGCGCTGGAGACGCTGACTATCTGCTTGGGCGACACATCCATCAGGTTCAGCCTCTGTGGCACCATTTCGGCGAATCTGCCCTTCTGCCTTACCTCTATCTTCTCGTTTACGAACTGGTTCTTCGCGTCAAGCGGCTCGTTGGCCTGGGCGATGATAAACGGCTCTTCTTCGTCAGCGGAGTAGTAGACGATATCGCTGTGCACGAAGGGCACGATGTTGACTGACTGCTCGGGCAGTGCGGCAAGGCGTCGGGCAACGGCCGGCGTGACCATCGTTCCCGCTTCCACCACCGTCTTCCCACTGTCATCCAGGACCGCTTCCCTCACGGTCCTGCCCACCAGCTCCTCCGACGTACTCGGCAGCTCGGCGACGACCCTACGATACGGTGTCTCAATCAGCCCGTAGTCGTTGACTTTGCTGTAGGTGGCGAGAGAGTTGATCAAGCCGATGTTTGGCCCCTCCGGAGTCTCGATGGGGCAGATTCTGCCGTAGTGAGAGTGGTGCACGTCTCGCACCTCGAAGCCGGCCCTCT
>Ga0180432_10005634_pt1 | contig 16562 bp, 14 predicted proteins | sample SS_ome_10_FD_132414 | JGI IMG/M metagenome (GOLD analysis project Ga0180432, IMG submission 132414) | Hypersaline lake sediment archaeal communities from the Salton Sea, California, USA - SS_1_MS_2 metaG | ecosystem: Environmental > Aquatic > Non-marine Saline and Alkaline > Hypersaline >... | reverse complement strand
GGCGTGGGAGAGGACACCTTTCTGGCCCAGGTCATCCGCCTGGTCGAGCAGGCCCAGGCCAGCGAAGTGCCGATCCAGCTCTTCGCCGACCGGGTCACCGCTCTCTTCGTGCCGGTCGTGATTACTCTGGCCGCCCTCACCCTGGCTCTCTGGCTCCTGCTGCCCGGGGTCATGCAGGCCGTGGCGGCCTGGGCCGCCGGTTTCCTGCCCTGGGTCGACCCGGGGCGGGGAACGTTCAGCCTGGCTCTGTTTGCAGCTATCGCCGTGCTCGTCATCGCCTGTCCCTGCGCTCTCGGTCTGGCCACTCCCACCGCCCTGATGGTGGGCAGCGGTATGGGCGCCGAGAAGGGCATTCTCATCCGCCGCGGCGAGGCGATCCAGCGTCTGGGCGAGGTGGACGTTCTCCTGCTCGACAAGACCGGCACCCTGACAGTCGGTCGACCGGTCGTGACCGATCTCGTACCGCTCGTACCCGAAATCACCGCCGACGAACTGCTACGCCTGGCAGCCTCGATCGAACAGGACTCCGAGCACCCGGTGGGCCGGGCCATTGCGGAGTCTGCGGCCGAGCGCGGTTTGTCCCTCAGCGATGTTCGAGACGCAGAAGCCGTGCCGGGTCACGGGATCACTGCCCGGCTGGCGGGGAGGACGATGCTGGCGGGTTCGCGGGAATTTCTGAACGGGGCGGGGCTCGACACGACGGCCGGCGAGATCGTCTTTGCCGAACTCGAGGAACAGGGAAAGACGGTGGTGGCTCTGGCCGACGCTGAGTGCATTCTCGGCGCGATCGCGGTGGCCGATACCCTCAAGCCCGATGCCGCCGAGGCCGTGGCCGGACTGCGCCGGCTGGGACTCGAACCGGTCATGATCACCGGCGATAACGAGCGTACCGCACGGGCTGTTGCCGCTCAGACAGGGATCGAGCGGGTGCTGGCCGGCATCATGCCCGCAGCCAAGAGCGAAGAAGTAACCCGCCTGCAGGCCGCCGGACAGGTCGTGGCCATGGTCGGCGACGGCATCAACGATGCCCCGGCTCTGGCCGCGGCCGATGTGGGGATCGCCCTCGGCACAGGGACCGACATCGCCATCGAATCAGCCGACATCACCCTGGTGCAGGGGGAACTGAGGACCGTTATCAGGGCCGTCAAACTCTCCCGGGCGACTTTCCGGAAAATCCGCCAGAATCTCTTCTGGGCTTTCATTTATAACCTGGTGGCCATTCCGCTGGCGGTTCTGGGTCTGCTCCATCCCCTCATCGCCGAAGCCGCCATGGCTTTCTCGAGTATCAATGTGGTCTCCAACAGCGCCCGGCTGCGCCGGGCCGACATCTCGGCCGATGTGCCGTGAGACACATTTCATACGATCCGGACAGACGAGGCCTGCGTCCCTTCGCTGAAGGAGAATGAGAATGAGCGTCGAGAAAAAGGAGCCCTCCGGAACCGACCGCGGAACCGGCCGCGGGACCGGTTCGGAATCGGGAACGGGCAGCCTGCACACGCCGGCGGTCAAAGAGGAGATCCGGCGCCGTCTGGCCCGACTCTCGGGCCAGCTGGCCGGCATTCAGCGCATGGTCGAGGAAGAGGTGTACTGCGTCGACGTGCTCCAGCAGATCTCGGCGGTGCGCGGCGCTCTTGGTAAGGTGGCCGCCCGCCTGCTCGAAGCGCACGTCAACCACTGCGTCTATGCCGCCTTCACCGGCGGCTCCGAGGCCGATCGGGCAGAGAAGATCGGCGAGCTGGTATCGGTCTTCGAACGCAGCCTGAAGAGCTGAACATTTTCCCCAGGCTGCATTCGTGCTCTGAAATGCGGTTCTGTTACCGGTCGAGCCGGTAGGCGGTCACGATCGGGATCTCCATTGGATCGGCCTCGACCAGATAGAGCCGGTCGCCCACGAACTGCAGGAAGGCCGGGTTGTTCACTCCCTCGATGAAGATCCGCTGCATGAACTGACCGCGCAGATCGAAGATATCAAAGGCGTTGCCGTTGTGGGTGCCCTCCTGGCTGACCTGGGCCCAGATGTAGCCGGCCGGGTCGTAGTAGAGCAGGCCGAGGAAGGCCCGGTGGGGGTCGGGCTCATAGTCGATCGTGAAGTCGGGAGGCAGCTGGCCACCGGACTGCTGCTCGATGATGCTCAAGACAGTCTCGCGTTCCTCTTCGATCTCCTGCTCCGATTTCGGGATCGGGGGGACGTCCTTTTCGACCACCATGTTCGTGGTGCCGTCGCTGTTCCAGACGGTGATCTGGTAGACGTCGGAGCGGGGCCGGCACTGCCAGATACGGCTCTCGCTGTCTTGGGTGTAGAGCGGCACGTTCTCCTGCAACCCGCCGAGCTGCAGGTCCTGTATGTCCATCTGGAAAGTGGCTTTGAAGAGTGTGTTCAGGGTGTCGCCGTCGGCGTTGAAGCGGCGCAGGAGATAGCTCAGTTCGACCTGCCCGTCTCCGATGGGACGGGGTTCGACATGGATCCCCATGAAGCCGTCGGCGGTGGTCTGGATGAGCATCGGGGGAACCTGACCGAAGGGGATGTTCTTGACGAACTCACCTTCGGGCGTGAAGACCACGATGCGGACCGAACCGGCGCTCGGAACCCAGATGTTCCCGTCGGGACCGAAACTGACGCCCTGGGCCAGGTACATCTCACCAGGCCCCTGGCCCTGCCGGCCGATGGTGCGGATGAATTGCCCCTCGCTATCGAAGGCGCGGACGATGTCTTCCCGGACGATCTGGATGTAGATGTCGTGGTTCTCGCTGACCGCGATGCCGCCGATGCCGGTGAAGATGTACTCGTCCCCGGCGTTCTCGTCATCGCCGATGCGGAAGAGTTCCTCGAAGCCGATCTCCATGTTTGGACGCAGAGGCTCCTCGGCGTTGATGACGTGCAGCACCCCGTCGATCATCTGGGTGGTGGCCCGCTGTCCCGAACAGGCTGTGACAACCAGAAGGATGAGAAAGGACAGTATGGTCAGGCCTCTCAGGCCGTGGTTCGCGTGCGTCGACATGTCTGGTACCACCTCGGTTCGGGTACGGGCCGTCGGGTATGAACGGACAGTATGGGCTTATCGGCCTCTCTATGAAACACAGTACGGCCCCGGCCGCTCATTTTTTCACGACAATATCGCCGGACTCCCCGGCACCGCCGGGCACAGTGCGGTGTCCGGGGAACCGTGACAGCTTCAAACAGAAAAGGCAGCTCCTTGGAGCTGCCTTTCCTCCTGTCGTCGGGCGAACCCGGCCGGTTGTCTGTTCCGATCGTTCTTTCCGGCTACAGCCGGTGACGGATCCGGACAGAACCCGGCCCGGCGAACTACTTCAGAACTTTGACCAGCAGGTCCTCGCCGTCTTTCTGCGTCTTGATTTTGATCTCGAGCAGGTCGGCGGCCCGGCGAACCCGGTTACGCAGGGTGGTCAGGCTCTCCCCGCGGCCCGGCTTCAGAACTCCGACGCCGCCCTGACCCGACAGGGTGTCGAGGTAGGTCATGTACTCGCGGGTGACGTTATGCACGCGACTCTTGGCGAAACGCTTGTCGGCTTCGCCACCGGTGATGTGTTCGAACTTTGCCATGGACGTCTGCCTCCAGAGACTGTGGGTTTCTTGTATAGGACAGGTTTTAAAATATGATCGGCATGAAGAACAGCAAGTTCATAATACAAAATATACGTTTATATTCCATACAGATTATCATTTGGGAAACGATTGGTAATACAAATATTACCCGTAGCCGGATATGTTGTCATTATCCGGTGGCGCTTCTACTCTGTTCGGCATGAAAGGAGTCGCAAAAATGGAATCTTTCACCGAATATCTCTGGTTCGAAACCCCACACCGTCGGGACTATCTGAATATCACCCGTAATGTAAAGGAATGTGTGCAGAAAAGCGGCATCCAGGAAGGTCTCTGCCTGGTGAATGCGATGCATATCACGGCCAGTGTCTATATCAATGATGCCGAACCCGGTCTGCTGCAGGATTACGATGACTGGCTCGAGGAATTGGCTCCGCACGAACCGACCGATCACTACCGGCACAACCGCACCGGTGAAGACAATGGTGATGCTCACCTCAAACGCCAGATCATGGGACGCGAGGTCGTCGTGGCCCTGACCGGCGGCGAACTCGACTTCGGCCCCTGGGAGCAGATTTATTACGGCGAGTTCGACGGCCGGCGGCGCAAGCGGGTGCTGGTCAAGATCATCGGGGAATGATGGGCTCGGGTTCGAGTCCCGTCCGGTACCGGATCACAGGACGGTGAAGGGTGACAGAAAATGTCAGCGCCGGGGCAGGGCGAAACGGAAGACCGCGACGGCTCTCTCTCCGTGCAGCGGCTCGGCGTACCCGTAGATCAATCCGTCGGCGGCATCGGTCAGAGTTATCTCCATCTGCGGCAGGGGCAGTTCGACGGCGTAGCGGTACAGGTACGCACCATCCGGGTCGAAGCGGTCGAGGAGAAGGACGGATTGCCGTCCGGCATAGCGGCGGTCGAGCAGTTCGGGGTGCCAGTCGGTGGTCTGTACCAGACAGCCGGTATCATCGAGTGCGAGCAGGGCGTGGATCCGGGTCGGCTCCACGATAGGAACATTCTGGCGCTGGGTGCTGACCCGGAAGCGCATCAGCCGTCGTCGTTCCTCCAGCAGCCAGTCGGGAACACGGTTCTCGCGGGGAGAACGGGTCACGACCCGGTGCCGGCCGTCGGGCAGGACCTGATGCAGGGTGTAGTCGAGAGCCGCCGCCCAGAGGGTGCCGTCATCGGCCACCGCCAGGCTGATCGGCAGTGGGGTTCTGATCCCGGCGGTGCGTCGCCGATCGAGCAGCAGACTGTCGGCGCCGGCGATCGGGTGACTGCGCCCCGAGAAGTCGAAACGCCTGACGCGGGTCAGCTCTTCCTGACCGTCCGGGCTCCGCAGACTCGTCAGGACGAAGAAATCGCTGCGGGTGCCCAGCCCGATATCGAGCGGAATCCCCGGTTCGAGGTCAACGGTACCTTCCAGCTCGCCCGCGTTGGAGAAAATGACGGCCCGGCGCAGGGCCATGTCGATACAGAGCCCCCCCGAACGAAGCAGCGCCAGACCGACCGGGCTGGTCAAGCCCAGGGTGGGATCGCTCAGATCCATTCGCAGGGTGATCAGGCCGTCAGGGTCGAACCAGGCGATCTCATTGCGATGCAGATCGAGCGCGGCCCAGGTGCGGTGGGGACCGGCCTGGACGTCCCTGATCGCCGTGAAGGGGGGAATGTCATTGCTGCCCGCTTCGAGAACGAGCAGGTCGCGGGCGGGCCCGGGAGCGGGCAGGGGATCGCCATCGAGAGGCCGGACGTGGTTATGCACGTACTCCACCCCGTCGATCTCTTCCCGGCGCGGGGCCCGCTCTGCACCGCAGGCGGCCAGCAATCCGGCTCCCAGACAGACGAGGGTCATGAGGCGGGGAAAGGACATTGCATTTCTCCGCAGACAGGAAGCGGTCCGAGCTGCAAACTATGATACACTACAGCATGTGGAGGAGAGAGTCATGCATACCGTTCGCGTGCCCCGTTTTGGAGCCCCCGAGGTCCTCGAGTATCTCGAGCTGCCCGATCCCGTACCCGGTCCCGGCGAAGTCCGGGTGCGGACGGCCGCCATCGGGGTCAACTTCGCCGATATCACCGCCCGGATGGGGCTGTACCCCGATTCGGGTAAGCCCCCCTTCGTCACCGGCTACGAGTTCGCCGGAACGGTCGATGTCGTGGGAGAAGGAGTGACTGCGGTCGCTCCCGGGGATGAGGTCATCGGCATGCGCAATTTCGGCTGCTATGCCGATACCGTCGTCACCTCCGCCGATCTTCTTCTGCCTCGGCCCGCCCGGCTCGACGCCGTGGCCGCAGCGGCTTTCCCGGTCACCTATATCACCGCCTGGCACACCATGGTCTATATCGGGAACATCCATCGCGGCGAGCGGGTGCTGATCCAGAACGCCGGCGGCGGCGTGGGGACGGCGGCGGTGCAGATCGCCCGCCACCACGGGGCCGAGATCTACGGTACCGCCTCGGCCGGCAAGCACGATTTCCTGCGTTCGCTGGGTGTCGAGCACCTTTTCGATTACCGCACCGAGGGCTGGGAGGAAGAGCTGCGCGAGCGGACCGGAGGCGAGGGGGTGGAGATGATCCTCAATCCTCTCGGCGGACCCGGCCTCAAGCGCGACTTCGAACTTCTGGCCCATACCGGCCGGCTCATCCTGTTCGGGATCTCCTCTGGCGCGCCCGCCAAGAAACGCAATCTGCTCCGGGCCTTCGTCAACTACCTGCGCACGCCACGTTTCAGTCCCATCCGGATGATGATCAAGAACCGCGGCGTGGCCGGGGTGCATATCGGTCACCTCTGGCACCGGCCCGACCTTCTGGCCGGGGAGTTCGCCGAGATGCTGCCCCTGCTCCAGCAGGGCGTGTTCGATCCGATCGTGGATCGCACCTTTCCCCTGGCCGAGGCTGCAGCGGCCCACCACTACATCCAGGATCGGCGCAACCGGGGTAAAGTGATCCTGACTCCCTGAACCGCTTCAGGCGTCGAAACGGTCCTCTTCAGTGCCGCCGAACCGATTCGTCCGACCGCATCTCTACGGTCGGTCGGCCATCTGGAACAGGGTCATGTAGACGACCCGGGTGGTACGGTAGAAGGCGTCGTAATCGATCGTTTCAGGCACGTCTTCGGGGGTGTGAGCCCGCCCCCTGGCCCCGCTGGAGTGGAAGTAGACCGTCGGCACGCCGGCGTTCACGAAAGCCGAGTGATCGCTCGCCCCGGCCCTGATCTGCGTCGGATCGCGCTCGGCGATCCCCAGCCCGCCGTAGTACCGGTCGGCCTGTTCGACGAACTCCTGGAAGATCGGTGTCGTGGCGCCGCCATCCATCGCCAGACGGGGGCCGGTACCGACCATGTCGAGGTTGATCATCCCGACGCAGTTCTCGATCGGACGGGGGGGATCCGAGGCGAAGTACTCCGAACCGAGCAGGAAGAGCTCTTCACCGGCGAAGAGCACGAAGCAGACGCTGCGGCGCGGTTTGACCGGAGCCCGGGCCATGGCCGCAGCCATGCCCAGGACCATGACCGAACCCGAGGCGTTGTCCTGGGCTCCGGCGCAGAGCATGTCGGCCTGCTGACCGACGTGGTCGAGATGACCGCCCACGACCACCCATTCGTCGCGCACCGCTGGATCGCTGCCTTCGATCCAGCCGACCACGTTCCAGGTCTGGGCCTCGGCGGTGTATTCCGCGTGGGCCTCGATGGTCACCCGGGTGTTCAGCTCCATCGAATGGGAGCCGCCAGATTCGTTGATCGCGCGGCGCAAATTGACGGCCGTGTGCGGCAGGCCGTAGAGCAGGTCGTCGGCAATGCGGTTGCGGATCGAGAGCTGCGGCAGATCGGTCTGTTGTGAACCCACCATGCCGTGATAGACACTCACGATCGGGCTGAGGACCCCGTCCCCGGGATCGTCGATGAGCAGGATCGCCACCGCTCCACGCTCTTTGGCCACGGTGGCTTTGTAGCGCGGCCGGCTCCGCTCGCCCCAGTCGACGCCGTTGCGGGGCGCGCCCATGAACATCAGGGCCGCTTTGCCGCGGGTATCGATCCCGGCATAGTCGTCCCAATCGCCCTCATTGTCGACCAGGCCGTAACCGACGAAGACGACTTCAGCGCTTTCGATCCGGCCGCTGCCCGTGAAACCGCGGGCCACGTAGTCGCGGCCGAAACGGTAGGGGGCGCCGCGCCAGCCCTCGTGCTCGACCCGCAGCTCCATCGGGCCGGTGATCAGATTGGTTTCGACCGTGAAGGGCTGCAGCCAGGTCCCCTCCGGCCCTCCCGGCTGCAGGCCGGCGGCCCGCATGTGCTCGACGCCGAAGCGGGCCGCCAGATCGTATCCGGCCGTACCGGTCAGCCGTCCGGCGAAAGCGGGCGAGGCGAGTTCGTAGATCATCTCCTCGAGCTGTGCTTCCTCGATGAAGGGCAATCCCAGGGCGGCCCGCATGAAAGAGGCGTCCGGTTCGTGGCGGCGCTGTTCGGCGACGGGGGGATCGGTCTGTCGCGTGCGGGTCTGGGAGAGCGCGGTCCCGGGAACGGCACAGCCCAGCAGCAGGGTGCCGGCGGCGAGGACCGCAACGCAGGTAAGGGAGTGGGAACGGCGGCTCGGGAAACGGGCGCTGGTTCGGATCATGGCGACTCTCTCTCCTCATCGGGGAGCGGGGCTTGCGGCTTCCTCCACTCTATTCTTCCCTCCTTCGAGGAGCCACCTGAAATCCCGGCCGGGAAAAAATTGAAAATCGGGCCTTTTTATCCTTTTCTCGGTCGGAGGGGGACTTTAGCTTATTGTATGTCAGTCGGGCGCCCCCGCAGCACGCGCGACTGAATCCCGGGGCGCGCGACGCCTTCTTTGAGAACGACAGAGCATCGGGACGACGGTGACACCAGGGTCGGCAAGGCAGAGCCGAATGCAAAACGGGTGGGCACTCTCTGGTCCACCAGAGTCCTGATACCTGAACGGACAGCCGTACCTCCTCGCGCTCGCACCGGTATCCGTTCGGGTTGCTACCCCCTTCACCTCTCCGGTGCAGGGGGTGGCTTTTTTTAGGGGGTATTTAGGCTCCTCAGGCGGGCGATGATGTCCTCCACGACCGGTCCGACGGCCGCCGCGACCTCGGGACTCATTTCCTCCCCGAACTCATACACGTCGTCGGCTTCGATACCGATGATCGAAACCGTATCGGGCATCGGGATGTCGAGGGTGTGGGCGAGTTCGAAAGCTGCCTCGAGCCCGATCTCGTGAACCGACATCAAGCGGGCGCTCCCGGCGATCTCGCTCATCTCGACCTGCCTGATCCGGCCCGGTCGGGTGTCGGGGGCCTGAAAGGCGTCGACGATAATGACCTCGTCATAGCCCGAGAGCCGATCGATTACTTCGAATCCCGCTCTCTGGCTGGTGAGCAGTTCGACACCGGGGCTGGGCTCGGCGGCCAGGATCCGGTCCAGTTCTTCGATCACTTTCAGCCCCACGGCGTCGTCCTTGAGAATGGGATTGCCCAGACCGAGGACGGCGATCCGTCTGCCGCTCATGACCTTTTTCCGCTCATATCGCTCTCCCGCTCATCACGTTCTTTCCCTCGAACCCTGCCCCTTCTCCCTGCGGCCTGCTGTGACCGGAACGGATCGGATCCAAATCCCGGCAGGAAAACGCCCGCCCTGTCCGAAGGCAAGGCGGGCGGTTCGCGTGACAGACTGTCGAGGCCCGAAATCAGGCGGCTTCGGGCTGCAGAGCGGGCTGGGTGGCGGTGGCCTCCGCGCGCTTCCGCACCGCGCTGAGATAGGCGGCGGTGGGCCGGTAGAGCAGGTGGGCCCACTTCCCGAAGGGCACCTCCACGGCCAGCATCGGCACCGCGATGGCCAGGTGCACCACGTACATGACATAGGCCGGCATGGGCTGGTCGAAGATCCGGAACAGGTGCAACATGATCCCCGAAAGGGCAGTCAGCAGCAGCAGGATCGGGAAGAGCCAGTCCGAAAGGTGACTATCCTTGTGGATCTGGTCCTTGCCCTGGGCCCGGTCGATCAGCAGCCAGGTGGAGACGGCAAGCAGGACCAGGGTGCCGTAATAGCCGAGGAGCGAGGTCCAGTGGAAGCTGGCGTCCTCGATCTGGAAGATCGGCAACAGGGCCACGACCAGCAGGAACATGGTGCCGTAACCGGTCACCAGGAAGATGTGCCTGATCCAGTGCTTGCCCGAGCTGGTCTCACACTTGGACCACCGCTTCTGGGTCAGGCCGTGGATGACCATCTCCTTGAACTCGGCCACGTAGGAACCCAGCCCGGCCCCCGAGCCCTTCATGGTCCAGCTGACCATGCGGGCGGCATTGGTGAGCAGGAAGAAAGACAGCAGGCCGGCCAGGATGAGGTCGCCGACGTGAACGATCTCCTTGGGCGCGAAAGAATGGAGCATCACCGTTTCGCGCGCTTCAGGATGCTGGGCCAGCAGGTTGAACCCGAAGTTGGCGGGGATGGTGAACAGGGCCACCACGACCGCCGCCACGATTCCCAGGAAGAGGAATTCGGTCCATTCCTTCTGGTACATGAGGCGGCTGATGCCGGTCCAGTCATAGGCCGCGGTCAGCCAGCGGCGGGCGGCCATCATCAGTTTGCCCGGCTCGGCATCCCGCGGGCAGGTGTCGCTGCACTCGCCGCAGTAGTAACACATCCAGGGATCGATCGAACTCTTCATCTTGTCTTTGAGGCCGAGCTGGATGTAACGGATAAATTTACGCGGGAAGCTGGCGTCGTTGTCAGTCAGTCCGCAGACTGCGGTGCAGTTGCCGCAGTTGAAGCATTCGGTGGCCGTGTCGCCGCCGTAGGAGGCCAGATCCTTGACCACCTGTGTGTCGACCCGGGAACTCATCGGCCATCTCCCTTCAGCTGGTACGTGTAGTAGTCGCCCTCGCGTCCGGCTTCGAGTACCTCGCCGTATCTCTTCATGGCCATAACGTGCCACATTACGGCGCTGGAATCCAGTCCACTTTCACTCGCAATCTCCGGAACCGTTCTGGCACCCGAGCCCAGGGCGTTGCGGATGACCTTGCGGGCGGTGTTCTGCTCCTTCACGTATTCCTTCAGTTCGGGGGCTATCCCGCCCTGTCGCTCGCGGAAAATCTGGATCGGTGTCTGTTCTTTCTCAGCCATGATCGACCTCATGCCCGGGTTCGTGTCTCAGGTGGCGGCCACCGTGCGGGTCGCCTCCAGATAGTTGGCCGCTTCCATGGCGGCCGATCCTGCTTCGACAATGGCGTCGGGGATATCCTTCGGACCGGCGGCCACGCCGGCCACGAAGACGCCCTCGATCGAGCTCACTGTCGGGTAGAGTTTGAGGTTGGGGATCTCGAAGAAGCCGTCCTCGTCCTCGCGGGCGCCGAGCACACCCTCCGGGTGCCAGCCGGCCCGCAGACCCTGCGAGAGAACGACCATGTCGTAGGTGCGCTCGACGACCTGACCGCCCTCGTCGAGCAGCTCGACCCGCAGCACCGGGTTGTGATCGGCATCCTCTGTGATCCGCGCCACCTTGCCGTTCACGATCCTGATGCCGTCGTCCATCGCCCGCCGGTAGAACTGCTCGAAGCCCTTGCCGAAAGCCCGGATGTCCATGTGGTAGATGGTGATCTCCACATCGCCGTAGCCCTTGGTCAGGATGGCCTGTTTCAGAGCGTACATGCAGCAGACCCGCGAGCAGTAGGGGTAGCCCATCGACTGATCGCGGCTGCCGGCGCACTGCACATAGGCGATCGAAGTGGCCACCTTGCCGTCGGAGGGTCGCATGATGTGCCCGTAGGGACCGTCGGAGGACTGAATCCGCTCCACCGCCAGGGGATTGAGAACGTTGATCAGCTTCCCGCCGCCCCACTCCTGCTTGTCTTCCATCGGGATCAGTTCGAGCCCGGTGGTGACGATAACGGCCCCGGCCTCGATCGTGACCTCTTCGGGCTGCTGCAGATAATCAACGCATTCGACGGGACAGACCGTGGCGCACTTGCCGCAGAAGGTGCAGTGCTCCACATCAAGGGTGGCGACCTGCGGGATGGCGTTGGCGTGGGGGATGTAAATCGCCCGTCGCGCCCCTAGCCCGTAGTCGAACTCGTGCGGCACGTCCACCGGGCAGGCCAGTTCGCACTGGCCGCAGCCAATGCAGGCTTCGGCGTCTACATAGCGCGGCTTCTCGATCAGTTCCACATGGAAGCCGGTCCCGTTCTTGGAGACCTTCTTCACCTCGGTGTAGGCCTGCAGGGTGATGTTCTCGTGGTGGGCGGTCTCGGCCATCCGGGGGGTACAGATGCAGCTCGAACAGTCCAGGGTGGGAAAAACCTTGTTCAGACCCACCATGACTCCGCCGATGGAAGGCTCCTTCTCCACCAGCAGCACGCGGTAGCCCTGATCGCCCAGGTCCAGGGAGGCCTGCATGCCGGCGATGCCCCCGCCAATCACCACTGCGTCGTACTGCTTGTCTGACTCTGCCATGCTCTTTCCCTCATCTCTGACGGTGCGTCAGGCTCTTTCTCCGGTCGTTTCCCCTCAGTCCCGCCGGGCTTCTTCCAGAACGGTGCCGTCGACATCGCGCAGCCGCACGATCATCGGCATCTGGCCGGGCAGGGAGTGGGTGGCGCAGCCGTAACAGGGGTCGTAAGCCCGGAAGGCCATCTCGACCATGTTCAGCACGCCCTCGGTGATCTCGGTCCCTTTCGTGATCAATCCCTGGGCGGCTTTCTTGACCGACATGCAGATCGGGGCGTTGTTGTTGGTGGTGCCCACGATCAGGTTGGCTTTCTGCACGATGCCGTTCGAATCGGTCACGTAGTGGTGGGTGAGCGTGCCGCGCGGGGCTTCGACGATCCCGACCCCCTCCGAGGGGGTCTTGTCGCAGACGACCCGGTAGTTCTCGGGGTCGGTGATCTCGGGATGCCGGATCAGCTCCAGGGAGCGCTCGGCGGCGTTCATCAGCTCCACTACCCGCGCCCAGTGGATGGCCAGGGTGTGATGGACCGGCTTCGAACCGTTCCGGTCGCCGGTCAGGGTCTCGAAGTACTCCTCGTACGCTGCCTGCGCCTTGGGGCTGTTCATGCCGTTCGAGGCGTTCAGGCGCGACTGTGGCGTAGCCCGGTAGACCCCCGAGTCCATGCCATCCACGAAGCCCTTCCAGCCCACCTTTTTCAGGTAGGGGAACTTCAGGTAGCTCCACGGTTCGACCCGCTCGGCCACGTGCTCGGCGTAGTCGGCCGGGGCGTACTTGCAGAACTCCTTGCCCTCGGGGTCGACCACCCGCACCTGACCCTCGTAGAAATTGACCCGGTTGTTCTCGTCCACCAGGCCCATCGAGTAGGTCTCGTGGTAGTAAGGCCCGTTGAGGATGAGGTCGACATAGGCCTCGTTGGCGAGGACCACATCCTTGAGCAACTGGATGGTGAATTCGCCGAATTCGACCATGAAGGAGCAGATCTCATCCAGGCGGTCGCGCTCCTCGGCCGAAATCGGCTTCGACATGCCCCCCGGAATGGCGTTGATCGGGTTGACCGGCTTGCCGCCGAAAATCGACGCGGCTTCATGACCCCACTGCCGGCACTGGATGACCTTGCTGCCGATCTCCAGTCCGACCTTGCCGATCACCCCGATCAGGTTGCGCAGGGCCGGATCGGAATCCGGGCCCATCACGAAATCGGGTGCCCCCAGAGCATAAAAGTGGGTGGTGTGGTCGGTGACGTAGAAGATGTTGTACTGCAGTTCGCGCAGCATCTTCGCCGTCAGGGGCAATTCGGCGTCATAGACGGCGTCGCACGCCTTGGCCGAGGCCATGAGGTGAGCCTCGGGACAGACGCCGCAGATACGGGTCGTGATCCGGGGCAGTTCCTCCACCGGCCGGCCTTCGCAGAACTTCTCGAAGCCGCGCAGTTCGGGCACCTGGAAGTAGACATCGGCCACCTCGCCCGCTGAGTCGAGGAAGATGTCGATCTTCCCGTGTCCTTCAAGCCGGGTGATCGGATCGATGCTGATCCGCCGGTAACCCTCTTTGGTCTTCACATGTGGAGTCGTCATCTCACACCCACCTCTACTTGCGTGCTTTCATGTGGCTCGAAGCCATACTGAACCGGTAGAACGTGCCGGCCGGATCGACGATCTGGGCGATCATTTCCCGGGCGGTCTCCTCGTCGGTGGCATCCAGGATCGAGGCGATGGCGCTGACCATGGCCGTACCCTGGTCCTCGACCTCGCCCGAGGGACCGTAACAGCCCCGGCAGGGCAGGCCCCCCTTGATGCAGAGCGCGCCGCAACCGCTGCGGGTGGCCGGTCCCATGCAGATCAGACCCTGCTCGAGCAGGCACCAGTCGGGTTCGGGACGGACCTCGTGCGGGCGCTTGAAGCCGGTGATCTTCTCATGCCGTTTCTCGCGCGGGCACTCGTCGCAGACCGACTTGTCGAAGACCGCCACCCGGACGTTGGTATTTTTCAGCGGCACCGCACCGCCGGTCACGGCCACGATCGCCTCCCAGACCCGTTCGGCCTGCGGCGGGCAGCCCGGGATGACGTAGTCGACCGGAACGACATCCTGCAGGCGCAGGACCTGATCGTAGAACTCGGGAATTTCCAGCTCGCCCTGCTCGCATTCGGAGATCGGGAGCGGCTCGGTGCCCTCGGGATTGTCGATCGACGGATTGGTGTGGTAGGCCGCATCGAAGATCCCCGGCACGTCCTTCAGGTTGGCCAGGGCCGGGATCCCGCCGTCGACCGCGCACTCCCCGTACGCGATCAGCGACTTGCTCTTCTGCCTGAGCAGCCGGGCGATCTGTTCCTGTTCACTGGTCCGGATGGCGCCGTTGTAGAAACAGACGTCGATGTACTCGTCGGGGTAGTTCGCCACATCCTGATATTTGAAATCGGCGGCGCAGGGCCAGAAGGCGATGTCTGCGATCTCGATCAGCTCGAGGATGTGAGGACCGATTTCGAGCAGGGAGATGTCGCAGCCGCCGCAGCTGGCCGCCCAGTACATCCCGACCTTGAGCTTCTGCTGTGTCGTGCCGGTGTCGTTTTCACTCATCACTCTTCACCCCAGGGCTTGAGGTCGTGGCCGTGGCCGACTCCCCGTTCATGCATGAGCTCGGGCCAGTTCAGCGGGCCGAGGGCGCGAACCTTCTCGGTCAGGTCGGAGACGGTCGCGGCGAACTTGGCCCCTTCGGCGGCGCTGATCCACTCGTGGCGGAACCGGTCGGCCTCTATACCCAGTTCGTCCAGGATCCGCTTGAGCAGGGGCATCCGGGCCATGGTCTTGTGATTGCCCGTCATATAGTGGCAGTCGCCGATATGGCACCCCGCGACCATGACGCCGTCAGCACCGTTGGCGAAAGCCGTGGTGATCAGCTCGGGATCGATCCGCCCGCTGCACATCACCTTGATGATGTCCACGTTGGGGGCGTACTTCATCCGGGCTGTGCCGGCGCCGTCGGCTCCGGAATACGAGCACCAGTAGCAGAGGAATCCGACGATCTTCGGTTCCCAGTTCTCCGGTACCGTCTGCACATCCTGTGTGATGACCTCTTCGCTCATTCCTCTCCTCCGTCAGCCGGTGGTGACCGGTTCTTGCTCGGTGTGGAGGACACCGAGCAGAGCCAGAACCTCGGACATCACCTCGGCATCGTTGAAACCGAGCTGCTGGATGGCGCTGCTCGGACAGGTTGCAGCGCACGTTCCACAGCCGGTGCAGAGTGCTTCGCTGATCGTTGCGATTTCCTTTTCCTCGTCCTTGGTGATGGCGTCGAAGGGACAGATGTTCAGACAGGTCTCGCACCCCGTGCAGAGATCCTCGTTCACCTTGGCGATGAAAGGATCCAGCTCGATGAATCCGCGGGCTACCAGAGCGGCGGCCTTCGAGGCTGCAGCCGAGGCCGAAGCCGAGGCCTCGGTGCCGTCCATCGGGCCCTGCGCCGAGCCGGCCAGGAAAAGACCGAAGCTGGCCAGCTCGACCGGCCGCAGTTTCGGGTGGGCTTCGAGCAGGAAACGGTCGGCACCGCGCGAACAGCGATACAGGTCGATCAGGGTGGACATGTCGGTGGGCACAAAACCGGTCGCCAGGACGACCATGTCGGCAGGCACTTCGATTTCTTCGTCGAGCGTCCAACGGTCGCGGCAGGTCACCGTCAGGGGAGATTCCCCCTTCGGATCGGGGACGACCACGGGCGGATGGTGAGGATCGAAGCGCAGGAAGAGAACCCCGCGCTCGCCCGCCTCGGTATAGTACTCCTCATGTCCCCGTCCGTAGGTCCTGATGTCCTCGAAGAAGTCGAAGACGTTGACCTCGGGCCAGCGCTTCTTGATCTCCACCGCCGAATGCATGATGGCGGTACAGCAGTAGCGGCTGCAGTAGTCGTTGACCTTGCCGTCTTCGCCCGCTTCGTGTACGTCGGCCCACTGCCGGCTGCCGACACAGTGCAGGAAGGCCACGTTGCGGACCGGGCGCCCCTCGACCTCGAGACGGCCGCCGGTCGGGCCCTCGGGATCGAGCATGCTCTGCAGCTCGAGCAGGCTGATGACCGCCGGAGAGGTTCCCGCCCCGTATTCGCCCGCCCGGGGCTCGTAGAGATCGAGGCCGACGGCGAGGATGATCACCCCCGAGTGGATCTCGACTTCGGAGCCGTTGACGGCCACGGTGGTGTGGAAGTCGCCCACGCTGCCGGTCGTGTCTCTGAGTTCGGCTTCGGTATGGACCGTGATGCGGGGATGTTCCTGGACCTGTGTGACGAGGGGGCCGATGATGTCGGCTGCCTTCTCGCCGGTGGGGAAGACCTCGTAGAGCTCGAGGAAGCGGCCCCCCAGCCGGTCGCTCTTCTCGATCAGGAAGACATCCACACCCCGCCGGGCCAGGTCGAGGGCGGCTTTGCATCCGGCCAGGCCGCCGCCGATGACCAGGGCCGCCTTGTGGATCGGGATGTTCCTCTTCTCCAGCGGCTCCAGATGCCTGATGCGTCCCACCGAGGCGCTGAGAAGGCGGGTGGCCTTGCGGGTGGCGGCCTCGTGGTCTTCGAT
>Ga0180432_10005632_pt1 | contig 16563 bp, 13 predicted proteins | sample SS_ome_10_FD_132414 | JGI IMG/M metagenome (GOLD analysis project Ga0180432, IMG submission 132414) | Hypersaline lake sediment archaeal communities from the Salton Sea, California, USA - SS_1_MS_2 metaG | ecosystem: Environmental > Aquatic > Non-marine Saline and Alkaline > Hypersaline >... | reverse complement strand
GTATCCATCAAGCATGCATTTCCGATTCCTGATGATGGATAACCTGTGTATGTCAATCCGGGTGATACAACAATCGGTTGCATACCGTAACTGCTGTGTGTAACCCATCCATGCATCTGAAGACTATCACCAGCAGGATAATCAAAGTTTTCTACAAAAATTATTTGTGCATTTAAATTTATACTAAATGCAAAAGCGATTACAATAGAAATAAGAAATTTAATTCTCATAATAAATTCTCCTTTATAAGTTATTTAGCTGAAAAATATTTTGTTTAGAGTTTTTGGAATGATTAAATATATTTAATACAAAGATAAATGAATTTAATATAAATTTCTATAATCATAATAACATTAACAAAAAACTAATGATTCTAAATATTATTTAGATAAAAATTTATTGAGTACGTTACTTCAAATCTTATTATAAATCAAGTAAGATACGAACGAGTAAGAATTCAATATCAAATTGTATTTAGGAATACTTTTAATTATTTTTGTAGATGTACATTTTTTTGCGTGATTGGCGGAACTGGTAGACGCGCTAGATTTAGGATCTAGTGGGGTATCCCGTGTGGGTTCGAGTCCCTCATCACGCACTGAAGTAACATATTTAATATTATTAATTAAGCATTCTATAATGCCTACTAAAACATCTCAAAAGCAAAACCAGCCAAAATGTTCCTTCTGTGGTAGAAACGCGGATAAAGTTACTAATATGATAAAAGGTCCAATAGACCATCGTGGAAAAGCTGTTTACATCTGTGAAATATGTGTTAGCAATGCAATGCAAATTATTAAAATGAACGCAGCATCCGCAACGGATAAATCAATGGATAAGATTAGATCTAATATTGTTCCTCACGCAATAAAGAAGTTTCTCGATGAATATGTTATTGGACAGGAAAGAGCAAAAAAATCATTGGCAGTTGCAGTTTACAATCACTATAAGAGAATTGATTCACTTGAATTCAAGTATTTGGACGATGTTGAAATCGAAAAAAGCAATATTTTACTAATAGGTCCTACGGGAACAGGGAAAACATTTCTCGCACAAACCCTTGCGAAACTTCTTAACGTTCCTTTCGCAATCGCAGATGCAACAACACTAACCGAAGCTGGTTACGTAGGAGACGATGTGGAATCAATTTTAGTTCAGTTACTTCAAAATGCAAATTACGATGTAGCTAAAGCCGAGAGAGGAATCATATATTTGGACGAGCTTGACAAGATTACAAGAAAAAGCGACAGCACTTCTATTACAAGAGATGTTTCCGGAGAAGGAGTTCAACAGGCATTATTAAAACTACTGGAAGGAACATCATCTGGTGTACCTCCACGAGGTGGCAGAAAACATCCCGAACAAGCACTAATAAACATTAATACTAAAAATATACTGTTTGTATGCGGAGGATCATTTGATGGTCTTGACAAAATTATCGAAAAAAGAGTCTCTAAAGGTTCAGTTGGATTTGGTGCCGAGATCGTTTCGAAAAAGGATATTAAAAGGGATCAAATATTTTCACAAGTTGAACCAGATGATCTTATTAAATTTGGTTTAATTCCAGAACTAGTTGGTAGACTTCCTATTGTATCAACGCTTAACTCCTTAGATAAAATTGCATTATTATCGATTCTGACGAAACCCAAGAATGCATTAATTAAACAATATAAGAAACTTCTAAGAATTGAAGGTGTGGAACTTAAATTCGATGAAGATGCCCTTGAAGTAGTCGCTGATATTGCAATCAAAAGGGGTACAGGCGCCAGGGCATTACGATCAATACTCGAGGATATCATGATTGATATAATGTATAAGATTCCATCAAAGGATAATATTTCGCATTGTATAATAACTAAAGATGTAATTACAAAAAGGAAAGAACCAATTTATGCAAAATCGAGTAAAAAGATTTTTGCATAAATGATATACCTTATTAGATAACAATGTTCACAGAAATGTTAATTTACATTTATAACTTTTAGTACTATCAACTCTCCTATATTTTTTGACATACTAAAAATACATGGATTAACATTAATACTATTTGTTGTATATAGTTCTTGGTATCATTCAGTATCAATTAAATTTCGATAATATTTACTAATCATTTGAAATAATGTTTTCAATATAATCAAATATGTCTACAATAAAATCAAATATCAAAAAAGATTCTACTTTTCAAAAAAGAGAAGACTTCCAGAAAAACCTTGTGAAAAAAATCAATTCCGTTGGTAAGCAGCTTAAACTTGGAGGTGGAGAGAAGGCAATAGAGAAATTGCACAAGAAGAAAAAACTTCATTGCAGAGAAAGAATCGAATTGCTAATTGACAAAGGTTCATACTTCATGGAATTAGGTTTATTTACAGGTTACGGTATGTATGAAGAATATGGTGGAGCCCCATCTTCCGGTACTGTATATGGTATTGGTAAAATCCACGGAAGAAATTGTATTATAGTTGCCAATGATGCAACAGTTAAAGCAGGAGCATGGTTTCCTATTACCTGCAAAAAAAACTTACGCGCACAGGAAATCTCGATGGAAAACAAACTTCCTATTATCTATTTAGTTGACTCTGCGGGTGTTTTCCTTCCAATGCAGGATGAGATTTTTCCGGATAAAGAACACTTCGGGAGAGTATTTAGAAATAATGCTGTCATGAGTGCTATGGGTATCCCACAAATTGCAGCTGTCATGGGACCTTGCGTAGCAGGAGGAGCTTACCTACCTATTATGAGTGATGAAGCACTCATCGTTGAAGGAAGCGGAAGTATCTTTCTTGCAGGAGCACACTTGGTAAAAGCAGCAATAGGTGAAAATATTGACAACGAGACTCTTGGAGGAGGTGAGGTCGCCTCGAACATATCCGGATTAACAGATGAGAAAATGCCCGACGATGAGACATGCCTTAAAAAAATTAGAAGTTTAGTTAGTAAGATTGGAAAATTAAATACCGCAGGATTCGATAGAATTGAAAGTAAAGAACCTCTTTACAGCCCCAATGAAATTTACGGAGTATTACCAGAGGATACCACAAAGCCTTATGATACTCACGAACTTATAACAAGAATAATTGATGATAGTGATTTCGATGAATATAAACCGGGTTATGGACAAACAATGGTTACGGGATATGCAAGAATCGATGGATGGGCTGTGGGTATTGTTGCAAATCAAAGAAATATTGTAAAAAGAAAAACTGCCAAGGGTGGTGGTGAAATGCAATTCGGTGGCGTTATATACTCAGATGCTTCTGATAAAGCATCAAGGTTTATCATGAATTGCAATCAAAGAAAAATTCCTCTTCTATTTCTTCAGGATGTTACAGGATTCATGGTTGGTTCAAAAGCTGAACACGGAGGAATCATAAAAGACGGAGCAAAGATGGTTTATGCAGTTGCTAACTCTGTTGTACCAAAAATAACAATCATTACAGGCAACAGCAACGGGGCGGGTAACTATGCAATGTGTGGAAAAGCTTACGATCCAAGATTCATATTTGCATATCCAAATGCACAGATAGCTGTTATGGGTGGTGCTCAGGCAAGCAATGTACTACTGGACATAAAAATCGGGCAAATGAAGAAGAAGGGAAAAATTATAAGTGAAGAAGATAAAAAGGCTTCGTTTGAGGAAATTAAGAAGCGTTATGATGACCAAACTGATGTGTTATATGCTGCATCCAGGTTATGGGTTGATGGAATAATAGATCCGCCCGAGACAAGAAAGGTCGTTTCATATTGCATAGAGTTAACTAATACCAATCCTGACATGAAGAAGTTCAATGTTGGAATTATTCAAACTTGAGCACAATCATTCTTACACTTAACTAAGTACAAAAAAAACTCCGTTTCAAAACACTAACAATTTGAAACGGAGTTTTTATATAATTTATTTAATTAAAATCTAGTTGTCTTCTTTCTTAGGCTCTTTCTTGAAAGACTCCCTTCTTTTAATTTTCTTGGTATTATCCTCACTTTCATAGCTTGGCGGAGGAGTATACGTGTTCGTCGGTGGATAATAGGTCTTTTTCTTGTACTTCTTTTTCTTTGTGTATTTCTTTTTTCTGGTATACTTCTTTCTCTTGTATTTCTTCTTTTTGGTATACTTCTTTAGCTTACCTGTTGTGTAAAGTTTCCCTTTCCATTTAAAGGTTGAATATCCTTTCTTCTTAGCATCTCTGTAAGCAGAACTGAAAGTTCCTCCGTAAGTCGGGGTAGTCTTTTTCTTTTTGGTAGTTTTAGTTTTACTAGTTTTCTTATTAAGGTCGGTGCTGTATAATTTCCCTTTCCATTTAAAGGTCTCGTACCCCTTCTTTCTAGCATCCCTGTATGCAGAACCAAAACTCACGTTCTTATAACTGGCACTGGTATTCTTCTTTGTCGTTGTTTTCTTATTATCTTTCTTGGTATCCTTTTTCTCAGTTGTATAAGTCTTGCCTTTATACTTAAATGTTTTCAAGCCTTTTTTTCTTGCATCTCTATAGGCTTTTCCAAAGTCTGATAATTTAGTAGTACTCTTCTTTTTTGTATATTTCTTTTGCTTTTTCTTTTTCGTTTGTTCAATACTATGAGGTTTAGATTCGACTACACTCATATTATAGAACAAACCACTCATCAACACAAAAGAAATTGTAAAAATTATTATTCGAGTAAGCACTGATTACTCCTTTTTGATTATAAAAAACTCCCTTTCAATAAAAAAACTTCAATTATTGACAAATAATTTGTACTAACATAAAATTATTAGTTTGGAATAGCAATACCTTAATATTTTTTTCATTAAATTTTTTGTTAAAAACGTATTTTTACAAACTTTCAACAACATAAAATTGTTTACTATATATTGAAAAGTTTTTATTAGATGTCTTTCGCACTGTATATCCAGTCAATTACATTTTAATTTAAAAACATATATTTTATCTTGTTTGATTAAAAAAGTTATTTGATACTATTTGTTAACCTCGAAAGAAATAAGACAGTCGTTTTTAGAGTTTTTTAAGGAAAAGGAACATACTATAGTTCCTTCTTCATCAGTCGTGCCCTATGACGATCCGACATTGCTTTTTGCAAATGCGGGTATGAACCAATTTAAAGATGTTTTTTTAGGAACCGGAACAAGAGATTACTCAAGATGTGCAGATACACAAAAATGCATAAGAGCAGGAGGTAAGCATAATGACCTTGAAGAAGTTGGAATGGATGGATACCACCATACTTTCTTTGAGATGCTCGGTAATTGGTCATTCGGGGATTACTATAAGAAAGAAGTGATAAAATGGGCTTGGGAATTACTAACCGAAGTATGGAAACTTCCTAAAGAAAGACTTTGGGCAACGGTTTATAATACTGATGATGAAGCTTTCAAACTCTGGAAAAGTGAAACAGATATTGATCCCTCTCATATACTAAGATTCGATGAGAAAGATAACTTCTGGGAAATGGGTGAAACTGGTCCTTGCGGTCCGTGTTCCGAGATACATTATGATTTTACCCCCGACGGCTGCAAAGTAGAAGATATAAATGCGGATCTTGAAGACGTAATAGAAATTTGGAACCTGGTATTTATTCAATACAACAAAGATGATAAAGGTGAGTTAAGTATACTACCGAAGAAAAACGTTGATACAGGGTTGGGTTTTGAAAGAGTTGTTAGAGTTCTCCAGGGTAAAAACTCAAATTATGAAACAGACGTCTTTCAGCCGATCATAAATAGACTATGCGAGATTACGGGTAAGAAATACAAGGGTGAAAATGTTTCTTCCCTCAACGCTATTGCTGATCATATAAGAACTCTTACTTTTGCTATAAGTGATGGTGCAGTTCCTTCGAATGAAGGAAGAGGTTATGTTTTAAGAAGAATTTTACGAAGGGCAGCAAGACTCTCCCGAAAACTTAATTATAAAAAGCCCCTTTTGTACAAATTGGTAGGTATAGTAGTCAATAATTTTGGCGAGATATTTCCCGAGCTTGTAGAAAATAAGAATTTTGTGATTGAGGTTATCAGAACTGAAGAAGAAAGCTTCAGCGTTACATTAGATAGAGGAATTGAATTATTTTATGTAGTAATTTTGAAGCTCGAGAAAAAGAAGACTAAAATTTTCCCGGGTGAGGATGCATTCAAACTTTACGATACTTACGGATTTCCTTTAGACCTGACTCAGGTTATGGCTAAAGAGCACGGTTACACGGTTGACTTGAACAAGTTTGATGAAGAAATGGGAAAGCAAAAAGATCGGGCTCGAAAAGATAGAAAAGAACACTTTGCATACTCTGATTCAAAAGATTTTGAATTCGACGAAAAAGATATTGGGGAAAATAGTGTATACAATCCATGGGAAATTGAGGGAAAAGAGATTGAAACTAAAATCGTAAAACAGTTCAAGTTAAAGAATCCATCCGAAAATATATTAGTATTAACAAGAAATCCTTTTTACTCAGAAGCTGGTGGACAAATAAGTGACGTTGGAAAAATTGTAACAAATAACGGAACTGAATTAGATGTCATTGACGTCCCGAACAAATATTCAGTTCTTGTCAGAACAAAGAACAAGACAGACATTCCTGAACTAGATAAAAGTGTTACTGCAAAAGTAGATTATAGAAGGCGTCGTTCAATTCAACGTAATCACACTGCGACTCACATACTGCATGAAGCCTTAAGGCAAATCCTCGGAAATCATGTAAAGCAAATGGGATCACTTGTTAGTGATGAGTACCTGAGATTTGATTTCCCTCACTTTCAAAAGGTTGAAACTAAACAACTCAAGGAAATTGAAGACATTGTAAATAAAAAAATTCAGGAAAATATTACTCTAAAGACATTGAAAGACATCTCGATTGAAGAAGCAAACAAAATCCCGAATGTAAAAAAATTCTTCGGTGAGAAGTATGAAGATAAAGTTAGAGTCGTTATTGTTGATGATAAATTTAGTATAGAGTTCTGTGGAGGAACACACGTTTCCTCTACGAACGATATCGGATTATTCAAGATTGTTAAAGAAGAGAGTATCTCGTCTGGTGTCCGCAGAATATTTGCCATAACAGGTGAAGGAATCATAAAATATATAAATGAAAGAGTTACTGAAATTGAAAAACTAATTTCTGAACTTCCTGAAAAATATTCAAATAATTTTAAAACCTCGATTGACAATTTCAAAAAAGATTTTGAAGGTGCTGATTTTAGAGATGTTGAATTAATGAAAAAACTTATTGATTATCAAGATTCAACAATAGCATCTCTTTACAGAGTACGAGAAAATTATTTGGAAGAGAAAAAACAAACTAAAAAACAATTATTAAAACAAAATCTCAAGAAAGTTTTTAAACAATTAGACAACATAATCACTGAATCATCTCACCACGCAGACATTACAATTGTTTCGACAAAGATGGACCTCCAAAGCATGGAGGAACTTAATGAAGTCGGAGAAGAACTTCGAAAGAAGCTTAAGAATGGTGTTGGACTTATCGCAATAGTACTAAATAACAAAATATACTTAGTTTGTGCTGTCAGTGATAATTTAATCAAAGAAAATAACCTCAATGCGGGAAAACTAATATCGGATGTCGCTAAGGAACTCGGCGGTGGTGGAGGTGGTAGACCTCAGCTTGCTACTGCAGGAGGAAAGGACATCTCGAAATTAAGTGAGGTTTTAGATAAATTCCCAGCTAAAATTAAAAACATACTTAAACAGTGAAAGTAATAATTCCAGTTGCAGGTTTCGGAAAAAGATTGAGACCTCACACACTCACAACCCCTAAAGTCCTTTTAAATGTTGCAGGACAACCGATGATATTTTATATCGTTGATCAACTAATTAAAGATAAAATTGCATCTTCTATTATTTTTGTTACGGGATTTTTAGGTGACAGGATCGAAGAGTATATAAACCAGACTTTCAAATATAATTTTGAATATGTCGTACAAGAAGAAGCTCACGGATTGGGTCATGCGATTTACTGTGCAAAGACAGAGTTTTCTCCAAAAAAGAAAGAAGATGTACTTATTATACTGGGTGATACATTATTCGATGTTGATTTAAAAAGGATGTGTAATAATGAACACTCGGTTATCGGTGTAAAGAAAGTCAACGATCCAAGAAGGTTTGGTGTAGTAGAAAAGGATAAAGCTGGATTTATTAAGAGATTTATAGAAAAACCCGCTTCGAAAAAAGTATCCCCGTCAAACGAAGCAATTGTTGGATTATATTATTTGAAAGACTCACGTCTTTTATTTAAATCTCTCGAGCACATCATTGGTAATAACATAAGAAGCAAAGGTGAGTTCCAGTTAACAGATGCACTCGAACAAATGATTATTAAAAAAGATAAAATGAAAACCTTTAATGTCAACGGTTGGCTGGACTGTGGAAAGCCTGAGACAATACTCGAAACAAACAGATATATACTCACCAAAAGAAATAAAAAATATAAAAGAAAAGACAGTCTTATTAAGAATCCTGTTTTTATAGGTAAGAACGTAACGTTAGAAAATTGTGTTATCGGACCTTTTGCTACAATTGGAGATAATTGTTCATTAAAAAATTGCAATATTTCCAACAGCATAGTAAGTGAAGATTGCGTTTTAGATAACTCAATCTTGACTGAATCTATTATAGGAAAAAGTTCAAAAGTAAAAAATAAGAAAGCTGTTTTAAATTTAGGAGAATTTTCAGAAACTTAATTAAACGAATTAAATGAACGAAGATACAAATAAACTTTTCAAAGACTATACAGACAAATTCTTTAAACAATATTTAGACCTTAGTCCGGATCGTGCTGTCAATCTTGGACTTCATGAATATGATGGGATAATTGAAGATGTCTCTCTTTCCGGGATTCAGAAGGAAAAAGCTATTCTTGAATCACTTTACAAAGAACTACTGCAAATAGAATACGATGGACTTTCAATAGAAAACAAGTTTGATTACGATCTGATAAAATGGTCAATTGAATCTATAAATTTTGATTTCGATGAGATTGAAGGATTCAAACGGAATCCAATGACCTATGCTTTGATGTTTGTAAACATGGGTAACTACCTTTACAGGGAATATGCTCCGTTTGAAGAAAGACTAAAAGCAATCATGAATATTATGAAAGATATTCCGAAAGCTATTGAACATGCCAAAGTAAACTTAAATAAAAGCGTTCCAAAAATATTCTGTAAATATGCCAAACGTTTCACATCAGGTTATGAGGACTTTTTCAAGAATGAAATATTGAACGAGATTGAAGCAAAGAAAATTGATAAAACACTCGTCGAAGAATACAAAGAATTGAGTAAGACCACAATAGAAGCATTCAACGATTACATTAAATACATCGACGATGTCTTAATTCCAAATTCAAATGATGATTTCCGTTTGGGTAAGGAAAAGTTCGAGAATATGTTAAAAATTAAAGAGCACATTGATATACCAATTCCCGAATTAAAGAAACTCGGTGAAGAGGAACTTGAAAGGCTCGAAAACGAATATAAAGAGATAATTAAAAATAAGACGGATCATGATAAATTCGAAGACGATCACCCAACTGAAGATAACCTTATAAAAGAAACAGATGAAACCTTACACGAACTCGTAAAGTTCATTAATGAAAAAAACTTGGTTAATATACCGGATAGCCTGAATTGTATTGTAAGAGAAATGCCTCATTATATGAAGGTCGGTTTTGCAGCAATGGCAACTGCAGGACCTTTTGAGAAGTCCGATGAGTCTTTCTACTTTGTCAGTCTTCCTGATAAAAAATTCAATGAGCAAAAAAGAAAAGAATGGATGACTCTTTTTAACTACCCAACTTTAAAATTAATTTCTATCCATGAGGCGTTTCCAGGACACTATACACATTTCCTGAATTCAAATCTGCATGCTTCGAAAATATCTAATCTCTTCATGAGCTATACATATGTGGAAGGCTGGGCACACTATACAGAGGAGATGATGATCGATGAAGGTTACGGCGAGGATAACTACCACATAAAATTAGCACAAGTTAAAGAAGCAATAGTAAGATGCTGCCGTTATCTTGCCGCTATCGGACTACATTATGAAGATATGACTATAGATGAAGCAACTGAATTATTCAAAAATCGTGCGAAACTAGCACCGGTAACCGCAAAACAGGAAGCCGAAAGAGGTGCGTTCGACCCGGGATATTTGAGTTACACTTTGGGCAAGATTATGTTAAAGAAATTAAAGAAGGACTTCTTTGCAAAATACAACGGGAAGTATACATTGAAGGACTTTCACAATAAAATCGTTTCTCTTGGGGCACCCACATATAGAATTGCTTCAAAATATCTTTTATGATATTTCGTACCTTCGTATCTTTGTGGCAAATAATACGCCACTAAAACACAAAGAATCACAAAAGAAATCTAATTTGATTTCTTTCTCCTGATTTGCATTATCAAATAAACCACTATATATAATACAAAAGCTACTGAGGTAAACGTCACCGTAAAAGACACCGGGAAATTAAAAAACCAGATATATATAGGTGCAAGAAATGCCACGATAAACACTCCAAAGATTGTATATAGCAAGAACGGGCTGAAGTTGTTTTTATAATAGGCATATGGATACGTGATTACTAATATCATTAACCAAAAAATTATTAACTCAATATTTTCAAAAGAAACATCCATAAAAAACTTCTAAAGTAATATTGTTAAATAATAATCAGTGAAATCCATCAATCAGATTAATCAGTGCTCTTTCTTCTATAAACCTTTTCCATTGTTAAGGAAACATTGTCTCCTGTTCTTTTCGCTTTTACATCTATATTCCACGTTTCATAGATCACATCACCTTCAATTCTGATTTCCCCTTCAGCTGTCGATTGTGTATTCTTACTGTTAATCAATATTTTGTCTGCTTCACATTTGCCAGTATAAGTTGTCATCCTGTCAGCACCCCTTACATCAAAGATCCATCCCTGTATGTTTCCGTCACTATCAAATGAAAAATATGCTGTCCCTGTATACGCCTTCCCTTTATCTTCTCTAACTGTAATATCATATACCATATACTGATCGTTATGAACCATATAACATTTAACTTCATCTATATAGCTGATTCCACCCATTTCATAAGGATCCGAAATCCATTCACCAATTAAGTCCTTCAATCCTTCACAACCTACGTTTTCATCCTGTGCATATACATTTCCAAAAGCAAATATAATTACCATTAATAAAACTAAAAGCTTTGAATATTTTTTCATGATTAACCTTTCAAAGAAGTTTCTAAAATCTTTAATTTGATATAATTCTAATTAGAGCTTTCAGGTTTCTTCTGCCTTGCACTACCATCTTCCATATCTTCTATTTTCATCATAGATTCTATTTCTTTAAGCCTTCGCTGTGCATCTTCATAATCATCATCGGTTTCCTTTACTCTTTCAAAATACTTCTCGGCTTTCTTGTACCTTCCCAAATCGTAAAAATACAAACCTTTTTCATAATTCGTCTTGTATTCGAAATCTGAATCTTTTTCAATGGACTCTGACTTTGTTTCAGTAGTCCTTTCTTCATAATCAACACTGCTATCCGTACTCTGGCTTACTAATAAAAAAACAACAACACCAAAAATCGCAATAAATAAACCAACTGCAACCGCAATAACAGAAGCAGCCTTTTTTGTTGCTCCACTGCTTACCGCTCCGAATGGTGAATTATAAAATGGTGCGATATATTTATCATAGTATTCTCTGTCAACTTCCTGGTAATGCTTTGCAATATCATCAAAATATTGTCTGCTATTCTTAAAATAATTCTCTAACTGTTCCCTTGATGGTCTGCCACTTTCCATGGTTAATATTATTTAATTAAGGAAAATTATAGTATATACAGGTTGCTATCCTGGGTTTTTCAATTTCTGCTGTTTTGCACTTCCGTCATTATAACCTTTATCATCCATATTATTTTTTCTCTCAATCATTTTTATTTTCTCGAGATATTTTTGAGTTCTTTTGAAATCAGAATCCGATTCTTCTACTCTTCTAAAATATTTCTCTGCAGATTTATACTCTTCCCTCTTATAAAAATATAAACCCTTTTCGTAATTGGTTTTATAATCAAAATCCGATTCCCTCTCAGCAGGGATTGTTTCTTCCTGAACAACTTTACTATCATGAGTACTATCCATGGTTAAATAGAAAACAGCGGCACCAATACCCGCTACTAATAAAGCTCCTACTAAAACTAGAACGGGTGCGGCTTTTTTAGTAGTACCACTACTCACAGCTCCAAACGGTGAATGATAAAATGGTGCGATGTATTTATCATAATATTCTTTATCTACTTCCTGGTAATGTTTCGCAATATCATCGAAATATTTTCTGCTGTTCTTAAAATAATTTTCTAACTGTTCCCTTGATGGTCTGCCGCCTTCCATGATTTTATATTTTTATTTAAAGAATTTCTTTACATTAACACTAATTGTTGCAACTATAAATACAATAATTACTCCAAACAATGTAAACCACGTCAGGTTTATTGCCGGTATAACATTAAATTTCGGTAGTATAAATAGCAGAATCAGAACCGCAAGCGACACAGAATAAGAAATAACAGCATCCATTAACTTTGCTCCCTTATATGCCACTCCGAGTAGGAATACACCAAGCAATCCTCCGTATATCAATGACTGTATCTTCAAAGCATAATCGACCGCTGGATTAGTTTCGCTCTGGAATAACAATGCCGTGCATATTATCACAGCTGCCCAGAACACAGTCGCCAGCCTCGAGTATTTTAATTCACTCTCCTGCGATTTGAAAGAGTCCTTTCCTTTGAATAGGTCAAATATAGTTGTCGCTGCCAACGAATTAAAAGTAGAAGATAAAGTAGACATCGACGCAGCTAAAAGCCCTGCAACAACAAGACCAGCCAAACCAATCGGTAAACTTTGAATAATAAACTTTGGAAATATCTCATCAGGTTTCGTTAAAACGTGATCCCCTACTACCAGAGTTTTGTAATCTACTCCTTCATAAAGTGCATATAACATTATTCCAATAAGCAGGAATATTGCGAACTGGAATATCACGATGATTCCGCTCCCAATTACGGCTTTTTGTGATGATTTCTTGTCCCTGCATGTCAGCAGCCTTTGCACTATCATCTGGTCTGTTCCGTGTGATGCCATTGCAAGGAAAGCTCCCCCGACTATTCCACCAATTGCATTATAACCCCCGGTAAAGAATTTCCCGAACGAATCCGCAAAAGCAAAATTAAATACCTGGAACTTATTATCCGTTTCAGCAAAATTCAAAACATCCGTCCAGCCGTTTGGCAGTAATTGATAAATAACTATTATCGTACCTGCTGCACCAACGAAATAAATTATCATTTGCACAACGTCCGTCCAGATGACAGCCTTAATACCGCCTATAAAAGCATATATAACTGTTATAATCCCGATTATCAAAATGCTTTCGAAATAACTCAAGCCCGTTATCAGCTTTATCGGTATAGCAGTCGTGAAGAGCCTTACGCCGTCTGCAAATATCCTGAGAAAGATAAACGTAATGGAAGAATATTTCCGCATCGGGTTGCCGAAACGCGTCCCTAGGAACTGGTACGCCGTTTCCATATTACCTGCATAATATCTTGGTATGAATATAAACGCTACGATAATCCTTCCTATCAGGAAGCCAACCGCAAGCTGGAGAAAGTTCATATTCGTTAGATAAGCCAGTCCGGGAATGCTTATAAATGTCAGTGTGCTCGTCTCTGTGGCAACGACGGAAAAGCAAGACGCCCACCACGGAATTTTCTTCGAGCCGAGAAAGTAATCTTTTACGGATTTTTGCTTCCCAGATGTATATATACCAAACGCCGCTACACCTAATATATAAACGACAATAATAACCTGGTCGAGTGTAGAAAAGTTCATATAGAGTAAAGTATTAATATTTTAATCAGAATTATCTATCTGCTATTGAAAAACTCTCCTCGACGAAATATCCCCTCGCACCGAGGCCAACCGTTGCGCATTCGTTGTAAGGATCGTGCTCAAAGAACACCATCCACTTCCCATCAACGGTTTCCTTCAAGAACTTTTTCTTTTCATCGAGGGTTGTTACGGGAAAAAGGTCATATCCCATAATGTAAGGCAATGGAATATGCCCCGCAGTCGGTATAAGATCTGCAAGGTACAGCAATGTGTTATCGCCGTCCGAGACTTTTATCAACTGCATATTTCTCGTGTGTCCGTTCACAGTCAGCAATGAAATATTATCATCAAATATATGCCTGCCTTTTATTAGATTCAAAACTTTTTTCTCTTCGAGGAACTTGTAATTATCAGGGAAGTAACTCGCCACGTCCCTGCCTGAAGGACTTAATGCCCACTCGTACTGACCTTTCTGCACATGATACACGGCATTCGGAAATGTAATATTCAACTGCTTGTCTTCATCATAATATGTATTGCCGCCTGCATGGTCGAAGTGAAGATGTGAAATTATAACATCCGTAATATCTTCCGTTGTATAGCCGAGCTCTTTCAGCGAGCTTTCCAGTGTGTGCTTTGTATAATCTACGTCATATATCTTATTCAGCTTTTCGGACATCTTATTGCCAATGCCAGTATCTACTATTATCTTCTTCTTGCCGCTGTCGAGGAGCAGTGCCCTTGCGCACATTTCTATCCTGTTCTGTTCATCGGAAGGATTCGTCTTTTCCCAGAGGTTCTTTGGAACGACACCAAACATCGCCCCGCCGTCAAGTTTAAATAATCCTGTCTGTACCGAATGTACTTCGTAATCTCCTATTTTCATGATATACTAATTTTTTAAAGCTAATAATAAAAAAAATAGGTGTGAATTTGTATGGCAAAATTATGAAGGGGTAAATAGAGGATAAGATAAAAGTTGTCGAAGGTAACACAACTCAATAGAACAAGATAAACGATTTACTTTTCATTTAGATATTCTTTTCTACGTTCATCAACCAAAAAAACAAATTGACTGAAATTTTTTCTATATAAATTCAAATTATCTTTAGAATAACCAATAAAAATCCAAGGCATTCTTTTATAAATAACTTCTAATATTTTATCTATATTTTCTGTAAAAGTATTTATTTCGAATACCTTACCAAAACGAGTAATGATTATTGCAGAATACTCAGAAATATAGGGAATGAAATTTATTATATACTTTGTTTGCCTTTTATATATCCAAACTATATATCCTAAATTAATAAAGTATGTCTTATAGAATTTTGGAATTATTAGCCAACTTCTGGAAAACTTGCATTTGTTTAAAAATAAACAATTTTCCTTATTCTGAAATTCTTTATCAATAGATGACTTGCTATTATTTGGATTGCCATAATATTTTAATATATTAAAAGATGGATGCACTTTATAATTCAAATATCTCCTTAACAGTTTTATTAAATTATAGAATACAAAAATATAACCCGCAATTAAAATAAATATACCAAAATATCCAGTATTATGAAATTTAGTAGTATCAAGCATAAAAGGAAGAACGGTATATTTTATGTCTGATCCAAACTTATTTATGAATTTATTTCTAACATCACTGGGTAGGGCTTCAACAGAGCCTTTGTAAACTAATAAATCAGTTTGAGATTTTGTGTATAAAATAAGTAAACGATCATCAATTAAAAGAACTTCATAATATCCAATTGTACTCTCACTCTTAATTTTTTTTGAAGACTTTTCAATCTTCTGTTCTACATGGGTTAATCCAAAATCTAAAACACTATCACCATCAATTACTAAATAATACTCCTTTAGAGATTTTGCATCTTTAATTGAAAATAGTTCGCTTCTTGATATAGTAAAAGGTCCCCAAAAAGAGTTATAGTAATAACGATATGAAGCAACTGAAAACAACAACAATAATATAAGAAAAGGTAAATTTGTTAATAATAAATTTCTATTATTCCTAAAAATATTTGATTTTACTATGCTATTCATTGATTAATTGATATATCACTCGATACAATTTATTAAAACTTATTATTATTTTTTAAATATATTTGCATAGATAAATCGAATTGAATTAAAGATATACCAAAAAACGTTCATTGGAATATAAATGATACCTAACCAAGAACCGATAACGCCCCACCAAGTACCGACTAAGGTTTTCCCGGTGAAGGTAAGAAATATTTTTGTCATGCAGGAATAACAAAGATTTGCTTCAACAGTTCGTTCTTTGCGTTTAGTAATCATACTAACATTTTCATGGAACTCTCCATAAAAAGTTACTTTTTGTTCTCCACACTGTTCACATTTATATGTCTCCACTTTTTTAGAGATAAATTTTATTTTGGCAGATCTTTTGAACTAGCAATATTATTATATTTCACCATAAAATTTGATATACTACTATCAAAGCTATCTGAAAATGATATAATAGGATAGTCAGAAACAACTTTCACAATTAATCTTAAAAGCATCAGTACTAACTTACAAAATCCTCCAATTTGATTTCTAACTGATGAATCATCAATTATATCGGTGAAATGTGTATCAATTCTTCCTTGATGATATTCAAGATTGAATTTTGTATTGT